>Ga0307981_1003778_pt1 | contig 11106 bp, 11 predicted proteins | sample OrgLakmetagen987_FD_201849 | JGI IMG/M metagenome (GOLD analysis project Ga0307981, IMG submission 201849) | Saline water microbial communities from Organic Lake, Antarctica - #987 | ecosystem: Environmental > Aquatic > Non-marine Saline and Alkaline > Saline | place: Antarctica: Organic Lake... | reverse complement strand
CGCACTGGTCTGTTGAAGGCTTGACACAAACGGTGTCTAAAGATATTCTTTCTTGATGGCGCGACCTTATTTGAGAACCTTCTGGTTTTCCTTCCTCTTGCATGATCATTATTCCAATAGAGTTCGGGCCTGATGCAGCATTATATATGGAATCCTGTTGAATCCTTTGCGATACTGTGTTCTTGTCCTTGTCGAGGAGACTTCCCCGAAAGAAATCGCTCAAATCTTCATTCATGACGAAAATTGCTGCTTTGTCCTGCTTTGCCGGAGAAAAAGAACTTGGAAAAAAGAACAGAAAAAGGTGAGCAAGATAGAAATTCCGATGCAGTTTGAATTTTGTTCTTGACCGTTGAAGAGTCTCCTCTACCAACACGGTTCAATACAGACAAGATACAAGATTGATCGCAAGGAGAAAGAAACACTTTTGGACTGGATGATGGATGGTGAATGGACTACTTGCAATCGCAAAATATACGATAGCAGTAACGTTTGCGTACTGAGGAACAACCTTTGCAACCGTTTTCCAAGTTATATCGATCGCTGGTTGATATACCATCATGATAATGTCTCACACTACTGTAGACGATAGTAAATATATTAGAACATTCTGATGTTCTTTCGCACTTGAAAAAGTTATTTGCTTCCATAGTAATGAAGACAGCTAATTTGCAGCAAGCTCGATGACTTCTTTCAGTATCTAGAATATTTCGTCTTTTCCTGTCGCATCGTATAGAAATTCCAGTTTGAATCCACGTCTTCCAAAATAGTTTTCTCTCACAGCAAATGGTGGGAATAATCATTGGAACTAGTTCCTTACCTTTAATTCTACCTCACAATGAGATTCCCGGAAATATATTATATATCCGGTGTTGTTTCCCCCTTGAAAGGAAATTTAATATCAATTCAATTGATAGTATTTTGTGTCACAAATTTTGTTCAATCTTTTTGAAAAAGAAAGACTATCGATAAACTATCTCTGTTGAGAATGTCGATAGAAGTATACCGCAAGAAGGAGGGAAGTCACGTCGGTGTAAATCAATATGAATCACTTCTCTAAGCCGTTGACAACCAAATAAGGTGATAGAAATCAATCTTTCCTATTGAAATGTTTTGTTTCTTTGGAATATCAACATTCTAGTATTTGATTGACGCTGATGGGCAATGGGCAAGCAAATCTTTCCTCCGAATGTGACGTGAATGTTTGGTTGGACAGCAAAAGATACAGTAGGCCTTTAAAAGAGAACTTTCATCTCACGTCGTCACGACAGAACGTTCCAGAGATTGCATATCAAAATATCTTTCAAAACTACCACTCGAAGTAGTGTGTTGGAATATGTAAATGCTATTCATCAAATTTTAGATGAGAATAGTCCACCTTGATCACCATAGTAAGCTAGAGATGAAACATTCTTCATCATTCATCCTGTCTCATGAAAATTTCCAGGAAGTGCGCTTTATTATCTTTCTCTTTCTGTGACAAAGTTGAAGTTTCCGGTTTTCTGACGCGCAAAGACGTCATTCCTCGCTACCCAGCCATCAGCTATGTACTTACGCCATTTGAACCGCAAACAACAAACAACAAACAACATGTCATCCTTTTGTCCTTCTCAATATCACATTTTCAAGTTTGGGATAGATAAATAGATAGCCTCCTAACAGAAGATGTATCATATCCTACAATGCAAGGACCCAATCTATTATAGCATGGAAACGCATAGATGCATTGGTATTGCACATGAATAAGTTATTCTTGATGCTGTCGATGATGCAACCTTTTCTGAAAATATCTCCCAACCGGGGACAGAAGGGGCTTGCGCAGAATGTATTGACAATGTTCAGCTTCGGGAAGAAATGAATTGGGATAGGGTTTTGAGAATATGGAAATGAATCATCGACGTGAAATTGGGCACAACTCGGAATCATCATGACCCATGAAAGGAAAGAAGAACTACAATACCATGATCGCTTAAAGTCCTATTATTAGTCTTCGTCATTGTCTTGACTACTATTTGAGAAGCAGAGGTATTTTTGTTTTTTATCATGGGAATGGAATTAGATAGATTGTGGTATGGCTGATAATATATAGATATCCGGTGGAGGTGACGAGTGACGAGATCAAAAGTGACCATCCGCCTTTACTAGCACAGTCCACAAATGAAACCTCCAATCTAAACTGTTTGCCAAGATTTTAGCACTTAGCAAGACATAACTCTCCACACCAAGTACGACAATACCCCAAAATATAGACAACGATGCGCAGCCAGCATGGAATGCTACTGTGGATTCATCTCATCTTCCAATCCAATTATCTCAAAGTCATCGGTGCACTTCGGCATATCAACAGATGTCCAAATGACAAGATATATAAATAACACAGCGATTGACAAGGTGAGTTGACTCTTGAACCTATTTGGATCGTACTCCACTTTTCTAAACACACGAGTCTGGCGTCCTAACTTATTGATAAGCGATATCTTGATCAATATTGGTACGAACTCAAGACAGTAGCAGATCAGGAGAGTCCACTGCTGTAGAGTGCAAATGACGGCTGATGTCAACACTGTTACAGCATGTATTACTGCCAATAGCCTTGTTAGATAGTATCCAACAATCATCGCTGTCAGGACATCTAGCTGAGTACTTTTGATAACTTTGTGGTCTCTTCAGATATACATACAAGCAATGAGAGCCAATGCTAATGCAATATGGCCAGTGTAAGAGAGGTCTGCGTAACTTTCAGATGTCTTTTCTCTGTGAAAGCTTATGGGGAAATAGAGAGAAAGCCGTTCTCGTTTGTCGTAGACCTGTTTGCAGAGCAATTCTCTCAGCTGCGTATCCATAGACATACCTATATCGTACCATTTTCTGCAAGTAATTTTGACCGTTGGCAAAATATGTTCGATATGGAAATCGGAAGCAACGCAATTCGATTCAAAAAGCCATAGGCGGGACTTTGTATAGCTTTGACTCCTCCTGCGAATGATGAGATCTCCAGACCACGACTTGTGAACTTGTGCAAGGCATTGACCTCAGTACCTATCGCAAGAGCCGATAACTTCACCCCTTCTTTCTTCGATGTCAGCTTGCTGATGGAATTAATCAGTCACTTGGAAACGTTTGCGAGACAATGGATTCAAATGAAATCATGCATATGAGGAAGATACCAGGGATCTTCGCTCTATCCCAAGACCAAAAACAGGAGATTTATCAACTCAATGAAAATCTCATTGCAGCGTGTGGCGTGTGGTTGCATACAGGAGTCGTGTATATGACATTAGATGTGCTGCTCTGCTCCAGTGGTTCAATCTTGCACCCATTTTACAGCTGCATTGACAACAAACAACATTTGACCACAATACTCCCACAACTCAATCCGGCTAAGATTGCCCGCTTGGTGAATATACCGTCCTCTAATCATTCTTGTGCCATCATCGGAGAATTGCGCATGCTTCCGGATCTTTTATCTCGTGCCGGTTTCTGCCCTTCGACGACGGGTTTGGATAATTTGCCACGATGCTCGTTGAAGCGGTGCGTGGATTCTTCATTGCTTTCGTAGTGTTTGTCTATCGTTTAGTTTCCTTACCCATCAATCAGTAGTCCGAAATCTTGTTGAAGCCATCATACGAATGTAGGAGAAGGCACCGATCCTTCACTTCTCATACTAATGAAGGTAATGCCAAACCCTAGACATGCAGCAGCGAGCAGCGAGCATTGGATGAACCATTACCGGGTCGTATTGACATGATACATGATGCACAATAATGTCGAAGAAGCTAGGGTTAGGGTTAGGGTTACATAATACATGAAAATACTGCTTTTACTACCAGGCACCATACGATGATAGCATACGATATACGATACATAATTACGAATTACGATTAACTTCTCTTCTACTGTCTTTTCTCCGCAGCAGGGCAACGGAACAGTTTCGAATCGTGTCCGATTGATCCCTAGGCTAACAGTAAACTCTACTAAATCTAGTATCACAAATTGGCTGAAAATAAATTCCTAATGCCGACCATCCGAATCACTTTTCAGTTTCAGTTCTTGAAAGAATGAGAAAAGCTTTCTCAGAGGGATAGTCCTCTATTCCTTTCGCTATCAATCTTTTCTCAATTCCTGTAATTTTGGTCTGAAATTGCATGATTCCCGCGCGATGAGACTCACCAAGAGGAGTCTCACCGCTCATTCTCCTTCTCTCCTTCCCGTCTCTTCTCCGAAACTTACAATTTCCATCTCTCCATCACTCATCTCAACGCTACGATATCACGATTAGTTTTATATTTTTGTATTAGATATTGACTAACCACAGACCACAGCTAATCACACATTATTTCAACTAGATGACTTGATTTAGGGCATTTGGAACTTCCAACAAGAATTTGTCGGCCATTCAGTGGTCCTCCCATCTGAATTGAAGGGATCTTCAGGGATGGGGAAGGCTTTACCAAGATCGAAGTTCTCAACACCTGCAGCCATCTCACGAGGATTACCAGTACCAAACTCATTGCCCATATCACCGCTTCCATAGCAAAAGATGATATCACCATTAGGTGAGAGTTCCACCTGCACATTGATCTCTTCATCACTGCCAAACCAATAGATGTCCTCGAACGAGACTTTGAAAGATTCGTCAGCACCGCTCTTACGACCAACCTTCACTGCACCATTTTCTTGTGGACTGATATCACCATTTGCAAAAGCAATGCGAGACCCGAATCTATAATTGCCAATGGAGGCAACGATGTAATCTGTATCATTATAGGAAGCATCCATGAACAATTGCCCGTTGCTTTGAATCACAAGCTGGTTTAGATCATTACCAAACCAGTTGTAAGCGAATCCAATATCAACAACTGCAGTATCATCGTCACCCAGGGCAATGTCTTCTACAACCGTGCCATCATCTGTAGAAAGGGGAGAGAATGCAGAGTCGTCCGGGTTGACCCAAAGTGTGCGAGTGGGTGCTGCAGAAATACTTGGAGCTGCAGAAATTGAAGGACTCGAACTTGGTGCTGTAGAGATACTTGGAGCTGGAGAAACACTCGGTGCTGTAGAAAGACTCACACTTGGTGCTGTAGAAGGACTCACACTTGGTGCTGTAGAGATACTTGGAGCTGCAGAAATTGAAGGACTCAAACTTGGTGCTATAGAACAGAGACCAGCTGGGAAATTGCCAGCAGGACTGTTGAATGTGTTCGTACCATCATTGCAGGTAACATCACCACCACCAACATTCCAGATATTGTTGCCGTCGTCTCCTGCTGTATTTCCCTCAAACACAGAGTCTGTGATAACCGCTGTCCCTCCACCACCATTGCCAATGGCACCACCATTGCCAATGTCACCACTAATGCCACCATAATTCTATCAAAAGCATAACAATAAACCAACAGAAGCAGCAGTATCAGAGATAGTTCGAAATGAAGCATTTTAGGAAGGTTAAGTACACAGAATGCCACTTACATATGCTGATGTATTTCCAATAAATCTGCATGCTGTGATATCCATTGACCCTCCGACATTGTTAATGGCACCACCAGCGAGACCACCCTGCCAAAAGCAAAATAACGAAACAATAGAAACAGCAGTATTAGAGATAGTTCGAAAGGAAGCATCTGAAAAATAGTGTACTACAAGGTTATGTAAACAGAGCGTGACTTACCAATGCTATTGTATTTCCCTCGAACTCGGATCCTGTGATATCCAAGGTCCCTCCCTCACCATTGTGAATGGCACCACCAAACTGTCAAAAGCATAACAATAAACCAATAGAAGCAGCAGTATCAGAGCTAGTTCTCAATGAAGCGTTTGAAGAATAACACATAACAAGGTTATGTACCAGAGCGTCACTTACATATGCTGCATTTCCAATAAATCTGCATGCTGTGATATGCACTGACCCTACACTATTGGCAATAGCGCCACCACCCTGCCACAACTATAACAGCAAAACAATAGTGTGAGAGCAAGAACGAATCAATTACGAGGAGTTTGTGACTTAGTCGGTAGAATGTGCGGTAGAGTTCTTCCAAGAATGCACAACAATTTATTGTGGACTTACTCCTGCGTTCCCATTTTGGAAAGTGATGGCATCAAATGAGATTTTACTGGGGCCTCCTCCAATGTTAAAAAATCGGCTGTTCGATTTGGCATCCAGAACACAACCACCATTAGGACATGTAAACTTCAATTGCTTGCCATACAAAACAATCTCTTTGGTAAAATCAATTGTTGCAGAGAGGAGTTTAATGTCATTACAAACTTTGACGGCATCTTCAAGTTCAAGAAAATTTGTCACGTCGCAATTAATGGTCGGAGATAGTGACGGTTCGTTAGATGGTGAGAGACTCGGTTCATTTGATGGAAGTCTTGAAGGCCTGTCTGAAGGCGTCATACTCAAGCTGGGACCAACACTGGGAACATTGGAAGGAGTACTAGAAGGTGCTCCAGAAGTATCTCTCTCAATGCATCCGCAGCATACTTCATTCGCAGTCTTGCCATTCCTTCCATGATCAGCCGCATATGCTCCACATTTTTCACGGTGAGCTATGTTATACTGTCCGCAAGTATAACCCTCATCATCCGTCCAGCCAGTATCTGCGTAGCTGTCCTTGCATTTTTTCTTGCTACTTTTGAGATCCTTGTATGTGTAAGGCTCTACATGCTTTCCTCCTCCGCAGATGCAGCAGGCTTCAGATGGGACAACTCCTTCCATGTTTGGATTGTTGTCTTCGCAAAGACGACCACCGTCTTCAAAAGAACAAGTACGGCCTGTTACATCCTCAAAAAATGCTGCATCTGCGCACGTAGTGGGTGACATTGTGGGAGATGCTTTGGTAGATTTCGTAGCCTTGGCACCTTTTCCTTGACTCGTAGCCTTGGCACCTTTCCCGAGACGACGTGCTTGTCCATCTTTTGCAAAGGCAGAATGGCAATTGGCAGCGACGAGCACAAAAAATTGGATTGCATGGGTGAGGTTCATGATTGATGATTGATGATTTCGATAGTAGTTGCTAATGGAATAAAACTGTTTTATGATATTGATGGGAAGAGAAGTGATTCAAAACTAGCGACGCTTAATTCTTAACTTCTTCGCCGAAATAGATAACGGCATTCGGCAATAGTTACAGATGAACAGCGTTCCAATTAAATAGCTCATATTTTATATATATTTTGAATGCTTTTGTCCACGTATCCAAAAAAAATTAATTAAAAGATGGAGAAGCCACGAATACGAGAACCCCGACTGATGGATTTTGTTTCAACCAACAAGAATTTCTGAAGATGCGAAGGCTCGGAAAAGTGCGAGTATGGTAGTGAATGTAGGAGGCGCAAGCGAAGAATATCTAGGGTCTCAACAGCTAGTAATATTGCTCCTCTACACATGGAGTTCGCGTTGTTCTCCTGAAACAATTGCATCAACGGGTATAGAATGCTTGACTTGACCGGCGTGAAGATTGTGGACTGAAATGCTATCATCATCGAGCTCTGCCACCCTTACAAGTCCCAACCCTTTCTAGGATTATACACGAACTTGACAGGAGAGAGACTTGTTCTTGAGTGACTTAATGATGTCCTGATCCTCCTTTCTGAAAGATGCTCCTCTGAGTAGAGCTGCACTGCCACACATGCCTTCTGTATCATCAGCTACTAGGTCCTCAGTCAGGTCAAAATCCGCTCAGGTACTTTGCTAACAGATAATATAAGAAAAAGGGACACCTCAAAAATATGAGAGGTTGCATCTCTTGATGGTGGTGTGCGTCTCTCCTTTTATCCATCGGATTGGATTTATTGCTTCCCGTTCTCACCTTTTGCAGCTTCTTTACGACTGGAAAGTGGAGGCATAACATCAACCATTTGGATGTGAAGGGCACAGCAGTTCAAAATCCGTGCTATAATTGTCCTGTTCATAGTACAATGATTGTAAAAAATGCACGCGTATAAATGCAATTGTAGATTGGGCATAAGATTAAAGCTAATGATATAAACTTAACAACACAACAGACTTAATATATCAGCGCTTTCGAAGTAAATTAATACGCACTGTCATTTCTAAATATCAATAGATGCTTGGACAATGAATGGATTGAAATAGGAGTACACGGCATTGCCCGCTCTATTACTCTCCTTGTTACTCCTTTCAACGCCGTCACCAAACTGAAACTTGATTACGACTTTTTTCCTCCAATTGTGGAAAAGTTATCTTGGAGACTGTCAATATAATCCTATGAAGGTAGAGTGAGGAGTGTAGTTGTTGTAATCGCATTAGCCATTATTGTAGGCAAAGCTTTCTTTAAACTATCTTCACGGTTAGAAGCAGGCAACAAAGCTCTCATGGCCAATGGCTTGTTCGGTGCATCAGCATAGAGGTTGTACTGAAGGTGCAGTATGAAAACCACTTGAGATCTAAATGAGCATCTGCAGGATATTGACTATGGTAGAGTGACCTTGTCTTTAATAGTACATAGCGGGAAACCCAGCAGGAACGGCGGCTGCCTTGTCAAACGCGCTTGTTTCTTTCGCCCAAGCTTGAACATCATCATCCTCATGGACCGCTGCATCTGATTTGTAAATTTCATTAATAAAGTCTGTTACAAACTCTTCGTAGGCGTCCATCTTCGCGAAAAGATAAGGTGGCATATCAAAATCTTCGTCAAAGGCTCGACTCGCAAGCTCGAACGGGAGGCCATAGACAATTCAATAAATTGCAGGTTGACCACCAATTCCTATTGATCTGCATAAAGTGGCCAACCCCCTATCGAACACTGTTCATCTCCAAAAGCTCCTGCAGAAAAACCAGCCAAGGTGTTCCTTGTAGCCCCTTTTAGTTATGCATTGATTGATGGCGAAAGTGAATAATGGCGATCGAATGATTTTCAAAGAAAGTCAATACAAAGCACTTACACTTAAGAAATGATAATTAATGTTTCTTTGCATAGTGGTGCAAGGAATGTGTATACCTTGTTATCCTTCATCTTCAATGTGTTGTGGATCGCAAGAATATGAAGTTCCATTGTCAAAAGAGTCTTTCCAAGATGACTGACTCACTCGTGAATGTTGCTAGCCGTAGAGGAGAGATGAATCATTGCAAAGAGCCAAAAGCCATTGATTTCCATCAGTCTTCGTGCAAACCTTGGCATCATCTGTACGCTCGAACTGGATTCCTATGATGTCGAGCTCTTTCCTTGTTTCGTCCAAAACAAAAGCTGCAATAGGGGCATAGAATTTTTGTTTGTTCATTGGAGCTGGTTTTCCCTGCTGATGAGAGTTCACCTCTAGCTCTGCTATATCATCGTAGCTAACGAAAAACAGACGTTTCCCATCAATTAATCCCTGTATCTAGTTTTCTTTCAATATGTTGGAAAGATTTTTGGACAACTTCCAACAGAAGTTTGGAAACATCAAGAGTGAGCTCTGTGTTTTATCTAGTTATTAGCTGTAGCTTCTTGCTTCACAGAATATTTTCGAAAGAATTGTATTTAGATTTATTATCAACGAACAGCACGCGACACGAACACAAAAGACGAACAGAACAGAAAACAAAAACTAATTTAGAGGCTTTTCCGTATCATTGGCATTCGACGCGCAAAAACGTCATTTTCCAATCCACAATACATACCACAATCCATGATCCACAATCCACAACCATGTCGCATGCATGAGCCAAGTGGCAATAGAGTAAAACTCTGTACAGCACAATATATGTCATAATATTATGAATTAGTGATGATACCTGCTGCTTGAATAAATACTCTAACATCAAAATCACAATGAAGATGAACACTGCCCACCCCTCATCTCATAGCCGCTCTCAACGAACATATTTGTTCCTGTTAATGCTTGTGTTGGTTTCCATCCAGTCCTCCCTATCGAACGCCTTTACGCCTTGTTTCTTGAACCTAAATCATAGCTGTGCCAGTACTGGTGATGGTACTAGAAGAGGACCCGTCCACTCCTCGCCTTCCTTCACTCCTGTCGCCATGAGCAATAAAGAAATTAACGGGGAAGTAAATGAACCAATGAAAGGATGCGTCTGTCTCGTGACTGGAGCGAGCAGGGGAATAGGCAAAGGGATTGCCATAGAACTTGGAAAAGCAGGAGCAACTGTGTATATCACGGGAACAACGTCTTCATCCAATGCACGTGCTGATATTTCCCAAAGTGCCATGACAAATATAAATACGGATGAGAAGAGTAGGAGCATGTTCATCACAAATGATGAAATTGGAGGACCGGAAACTATTGAAGAGACTGCAGAGGCGATCAGCAAAGCTGGTGGGGTCGGTATTCCTATCTGTTGCGATCATTCACAGGATGATCAGGTCAAACAGCTATTTGAGAGAATTGAACAAGATCACGGAAGACTTGATTTGTTGGTCAACAATGTATTCCGTGTCCCACCCGGTGGCACAAGCGGACTCTTTGGTAAATTTTGGGAGGTTGGCGTGGATGTATGGGATGCGATCCATACTGTTGGCTGCAGAAGTCATTATGTCGCAAGTTGTTATGCTGTCCCCCTCATGAAGAAAAATAATCCAAGATCCATGGGGTCCATGGCACGTCCCATGATTGCCATGATTTCTAGTTTCGGTGGAATCACGTACACTTTCAATGTTGCATATGGTGTTGGAAAGGCTGCTGTCGATCGTCTTGCCAAAGATATGGCTGTCGAACTTAGAGATGAGGATATTCCTGTTACATCCTTTTATCCTGGAGTTGTCTTGACAGAAAGGACACAGCGAGCTGTGGAGAGTGGGGATTGGGCGAGAGAAGTTGGAATTCCACTCGTTAATGCAGAATCGCCGGGTTACACAGGAAAGGCGATTGTGGCAGTAGCTACGGATCCTGAAAATATGAAAAAGACTGGAACGTTTCAAGTAGTTGCAGAATTAGCGGCTGAATACAAATTTACTGAAGAAGATGGTTCCACTCCTCCGTCTATTAGAAGTCTCAAGTTTCTTTTGCCTGCATACGGCTTTGATGAGGAGACAAGGAAAAAAGTGGATCCTAATCTTATTCCTGATTGGAAACTTCCATTCTTCATCATGGCCAATGGTGAACCTCCAAAACCGCAATAGTAATATAAGTGTATTTAATTTTTAG
>Ga0307981_1003776_pt1 | contig 11114 bp, 7 predicted proteins | sample OrgLakmetagen987_FD_201849 | JGI IMG/M metagenome (GOLD analysis project Ga0307981, IMG submission 201849) | Saline water microbial communities from Organic Lake, Antarctica - #987 | ecosystem: Environmental > Aquatic > Non-marine Saline and Alkaline > Saline | place: Antarctica: Organic Lake... | reverse complement strand
GTTACGTTTGAGGATATTGGTAAGGACTTGGAAGGTTCTGCAATTGTGACTGAGTTAGGTGTCTGTGAGCATGATTATGCCATGGCACCTTGTCAGCGAAGTGGGGATTGTGAAACGTGCAAGGAATTAGTTTGTGTTAAGGGGTTCAGTGACTCACTTGAATTGCTTAAAAAGCGTGAAACAGAAGTAACAGGCCAATTAAATAAGGCGATGGAAGACCACAAAATGGGAACTTTTGGCGCGGATCGCTGGGTGAGTAACCACGGGTGGCGTTTAACTCACATTCGAGCGAAGATTCGCATTTTAGAGGATGAGAATACCCCTGATGGCGCGGTTGTTCGCATTCCAGACGAGTACGATCCGTCACCAGTAAAAGAAATGTTGAGAGCAAAAGGCTTGGGCGTTGAAATCGAATCCCCCGAAGATTTAAAAATTACAGACGATATGTTTGCGTTAATGGATCTATAACAATGCCTAAGATAGTAGTTACGAAAGAAAGTATGCCAGAAGTGTTGCATCTAATTGAAACATGGCAAGGTAAGCTTACATGGTCGCTATTATGTCAAAAAATCATGTCGATGCTTCAGATAAATGACGTTACTCGGCAAACTTTGTCGGGCTATAAAGAAATTCAAGAAGCTTACACATTGCGCAAACAATACTTGCGCGAGGCTCCTATCATCGAAGCCCCTTTGCCAAACAGTAATGTCGACTATTTGCAAAATCAAATAATCAGTTTAGAGGCTGAATTAGGGAAGGCAAATAGAACCATTGATCGCTACAAACAGCGCTTTGTGTTGTGGCAGTACAATGCATATAAGCACGGTACAAGAATAGACTCACTTGATGATGCTATTGAAATGCTAGATAAGCCCTTAACTGAAATTAAGCGCAGAACAGGAGGCTCATAATGGCAACTGGCAAAGGCATTAATGGGCAGGAAAAAGCGCAACAAAATTTAGCCGCTTTTCAGGAATGGGTAGCAACACAGTCTAATGACGACTTTCGGCAAATCGTCTTTAGGGGGCAACTTAGCCGCGTTGAAATAGCTAAATCTGTCGGGTGCGGTAAGTCGGCACTGAATCAAAATCCTGAATTGAGAAGAGCGCTAGCTAACTTAGAGGATAACCTGCGTGCTAAAAATGTATTACCGCCATTGACAGACACAGCAATCAAAAATACCGATAAACCCAAGCAGTACGATAATACCAGTAATCGTAAAAAACTTGATTCAAACCGTCTTGCATTGGTAGAGGCAGAAAATATTGAATTAAAAGCTAAGCTGAACGAAATGCAGCGTAAACTGGAGCGATTTGGAGAATTGTCTGAGACACTTTCTGAAATGGGTTTCATGCCACGATGAATCATTACAACGATCAACTGCGTGTCACCAGTGTTCCCTATAAATCGTCGGGGTTAGTCATATTCACTGGTGTACCGCTAAGAAAAAACTCATATAAAGCTAATAGCGTTAAATATTACATCACTATTAAGGCTGACCCAGAATCACTTCCAGTTCAACCGACTATTGGTCAAAATTGGCAGGTTAAAGGGCCACGCCAAATTGAAAAAATGAATGCTGGTGACTACGTTATGCAACAGCATACATATCAATCCCCGGAGTTTATTGAATGTAATTTGCCGGAAAGTGGTGAGCAACTAATACGCTTTATCGCAAAAGAGAATGACTTCAAAGGTATTGGTGAAAGTAAGGCAAGAGCGCTCTGGGAGCTGCTGGGGCAGAATTTCCATGCAACACTCTCGAACGATAAGCCTGAATCTAGAAAACGCCTTAAAAGCTTATTGAGTGACGAATCTATCACGGCCTTATTTGAGGGATATGCAAAGTACAAGAATCTTGCCTATTGTAATTGGATGTCCGATAACAAAATCCCCTCTAGCGTCCAGCAACGGTTGTTAAAGCACCATGGCGTAAAGTCTATTGAAGCGATTAGAGCAAATCCCTTTGTTTTGATTGGTTTTGGGATGTCATTTGATAGTATCGATAAGATGGAGATAAATTGCTCCGTCGATTTTAATTTAAGCGACGATAAGAGGCTTTCCGCAGCTCTAGAAGTAGCATTGCGTAAAGAGATTGGTAAAGGCCACACTTACACTTCTCAGGCCGACTTGCGACCTCATTTAATAAAATTGCTAAAAGATAAAAAGCTAGTCACGCAAGCCTTTAAAGCCGGGCATGATAAAGCTCAGTACATCTTAAATCCTGAAACCAATTATTATCATCCAACGGCACAGTTGCTGATGGAGAATGTTGTTGCGAAACGGCTTCTCACGCTTGCCAATAGAAAAGACTTGTACGACGATCTCGCAAATATTTCGTACTGTAAAGCTGTAGCGGATCTGCCTTATAAATTGACTAAAAAGCAAATGACGGCAATTACAACTTGTTTAGATAATGCTGTGAGTTGCATAACTGGTGGAGCAGGCACTGGGAAAACAACTGTGCTAAGAACAGCGTTACGCGCTTTTCATGAAATGGGCTTTGAAATACACGCTGTTGCGCTAAGTGGTCGAGCTGCTATGCGTCTTCGTGAGTCAATTGGCTTTGTTACGTCGACTATTGCAGCACTGCTGAGGAATCCGCCAATAGAGCCATGTGATAATAAGCAAAAGCAATTATTGGTTATTGATGAAGCTAGCATGATTGATTTGCCTACTATGTATAGGTTGGTTAATCATATTCATCCAACTGTGAGAATTATATTCAGCGGAGATCCAGACCAACTTCCACCCATTGGCTGTGGGAAAATCTTGTCAGACATTGTGGGTGCTAAGAACATATCAAATACTAAACTTGATGTAGTAAAACGACAGGAAGGTTCTACGGGGATTCCTGAGTACTCCAATTTGATTAACCAAGGAATAATGCCAACTCAACTGACCAGCGGTGCAATCTATTTTCATGAGGCTGCTAAACATGAAATTGCACAAATATGTTGCTCTTTGTACAAGCAATCACCTGAAAATAGTCGAGTAATAGCCCCAACGAAGGCGCTGGTCGTAGAAATAAACAAGCTAGCACAAGACGCTGTTAATGCAGATAGTGGTAGGCTTGAATTTGAGATGCATGGCCAGAAATTTTTTCAGGACTTACGGCAAAATGATGTAATTTTATTCACTCAGAACCATTACGAAAAAGGCATTCAAAATGGCTCACTAGGGATTCTTTCAAGCCTCAAATCGAATGGGGGTATTTTTGGCGAAGTAACCCTCGATACTAATGAAAAGGTTGAAGTTACACCAACGGTGCTAGATTGTATGGAGTTAGGTTACGCTATAACCTTGCATAAAGCTCAAGGCTCTCAGTTCCCGAGAGTTATCGTAGCACTTAAACGAGGGATGATAGTCGACAGAGCTTGGCTTTATACTGCTATCACTAGATCTGAAAGCGAACTTCACATAATAGGTAGTATCGCCGATTTTAAAATGGTTACAGAGAGTGTTAGTAACGCAAGTAAACGAAATAGTTATTTAGTGGAGTTACTTCAAAATAATTCGAATTTTAGCTAAATGCGGTACTAATTTTTATCGTTGCAACTTAGAACCAAATTAAAATTAGATGTAATCTTTGTTTTGTTGTACAAATTTGGCATGATAGCTTATGTTTACTGGCTACTTTAATACACTCGAAGGTGAGAATATTATGGATTTTTTGACCAGTACAGTTCTATCAGGAATACTTTACGATGGCTTTAAAGCAGGTACGATTTTATCTGCTAGTTTTTTGAAGGATAAGTTGCAAGGATGGTTGTTTGACGATGTTTTGGTACAGCAATTAGCTGATGAGTTAAAATCACTTAAATTAGAAGATTTAGCAGAACATGCCATCGAAAGAAAAATTAATGAAACACCTAATGTTTTAAATTGCATGAAAGAAATAAAAATGGAGCAGACCATCGGTTCAGTCTCGCAGATTCATAGTGGAACTGGGGATAATGTTGCTGGAAATAAAGTGATTTACAACAAAAATGACTGATCAAAAGCATTCTGGTGTTGGCGATAATGTTGCTGGTAGTAAATATGTAAATATTTTTCATAGTATTCAAGTTGGGGACCTAAAAACTTTCGTAGATGATATCATGCGTGATGTTTGCTATAGAGATTTTTCGAAAGCTAAAGAAAAGCTAATTACTCTAAAGAATATTGACTCCCTTGATAATGAAGTAAAATCATTATTAGATGCCATTGAGATAAAGCTAGAGTTGGTTAAAGGCTCAGTATTATCTGATAAAAATGAGCTTCTGCGTTTAATTAAAAATCAAAACCTGCATGTTGACGTTCGTGATGTCGTTATGTCAATCTTAATCGACTTTGAGTCTAGAAACGATTTATCAGGAGCATTGACTCGCTTTGAAAGTGCGAATAGCACCAGTGCTTATGTTAAAGAAGTGTTTTTTGAGAGTCTTGCCTCAAAAGAGGAGTTAATTGAACAATTTGAAAGCCCAACAAAGAATGAATTGTTAGATCAAGAACTAGCTGGACTAGTTCGTGGATTGTTAAGAACTGACGAATTTAGGCTTGCTGTTGAAGTCAGTCATTTTTTAAATAAAAATTACCCGTCAACGAATTCCAAAGCACTTTTGGCTTTTAGTCAAAGTTGTTTCATAGCTAATCAAAACCGAAGTAATCATTATTTAACAATAAGCAAAAAAGTAAAGGATGATATTGATGAGTTGGTACTTCAACTAGATGATGGCTTCAAGATTGGCGATCGTAGATTTATCGGGACCTTAGTAAATCTAATCAACGTTACATCTTTTGCAGATGGCAGACTAAACGAATTAGGAAAAAAACACCTTAACAAGATACGCGATATTAATAATAACTTTGCTGATATATTTGAGAGAGTTACCTCTACTCCTATTGCTCCCACACGTAACTTTGAATTAACAAATGATTTCCTTGACCTAGATGGATTAATGAATCTTCACTCTGCAATTGAAGGTGGTTCAGTTCAATTATATTCCGTAAACTCTTGGCTAGATGGTGGCGGTGATATTCAAACAGGTGACGATTATCAAAATGCTCTTGCTGACCTGCAACTTAGAGCGATTGTTTGTTCAAGTGACAACCATAAACAAATTGAATCATTAGAATACAAAGCGAAAAAATTTATTGAGTTAGATAAGACTAGATTTTTACAAATTAATCCTTTTGCAATTCTCACACTTTGCGATAAGTTTGTTGAGCTAAAATTATACCTCACTGCTGTTGAATATTTAAGTGACTTTGTCCCAGAGGAATCATGGGTATCACCACTTTTCGAATGTTATCTTTGTGCTTTGATTGCTTGTGAAAAATACGAATTGTTTCTTTCTAAAATCAATCACTTATCATCAGAAGACAGATCATTCATGGTGTGTATACATGAAGCTCAACTTTACACACGCACAGGGGAATATGAGTTATCTACTAAAGCTTTAAGATCGGCAATTAAAATTGCACCTAATAATCCTCATGCTTGGAGTTGGTTATTATATACTTCTAGGATGGATGGTAAATCCACTGAATTCCTTAAAGATATAATATTTGAAATTCCCGAAGAAGTATTCTTAAGTTATCATGAATCTAAAGTACCTTTAGTCAATGAAATAGCAATATTTATTGATTTAAATATTGCAGATAGGATACTAGTTGACTGGTTTGTCCAAGACCCAGAAGTTGTTGCACATCCATTATCAACAATTCTTCTCAATTCAATAATTAATAAGCCTGAAGTAACTACAAACCCCTACACACCTAATCATTGTGGTGATGGCGTTAAATATACGGATGGATTTTCTATATTTAGTCATATTCTAGTGACAGGAATTGAAACTAGTCACGCGTCTTTACTCGATGTTGAATCTCCTAAAGGGAAAGTTCTCCGTAATATCAAAGATGGCGAAACAATTCACGATCCAATAGTTGGAGAGATCACTTTACTTGAACGGCTATCTCCATATGTTGCCGCGTTTCGACTAGCGATGGAATTAAGAAATAAGGGCAACGATGGCACAGATCCATTCTACTTACTAAATATGCCATCAAATGAGAATGACTTATTTCCTTTTTTTGAAAAGTTGCTAAAAAGATTTACGAAAGGAAACGAAGCTCAGGATTTAGCACTCAATAACCCTGACATACCACTAGTTATGAGAAGTAACTACACAGACCCGAGTAATCCGGTTAAAGGAGCTATTAAGCATCTTAGTTTAGAAAATTCAACTCAATACATGAAGTTATTTAATAAAGGGGTTATAAATCCAGCTAAAGTAATTATGGATACTCATACGGCAGTTTATTTTGCTTTAATAGGGATGGTTCCTGACCTCAAAAAAATGTCTTTGGAAATAGTGTTATCACAGCAGACTAAATTATCAATTGAGCTGTGGATAGAAGATATTCTTAGGGAAGACTACTTAACTTTGAATTTAATGGAAGACGGGATTCAACGACGAACATCTGAAGATGTAAAAAGAGAATCATTAGAGTTTATTCAAGAACTCCGGGAGCTTGTTGATTATTCGAAAGTTGAAGTCCTTAGTCGATCAGATACTCCTGATGAATTTATAAAAATCAGGGACATGGTAAACGAGGCTGTTTATTCTACCTTCCAACTTTCAGTTGCAAATAAGATACCGTTGCTATGCATAGATCATGTCATATGTGGTTTGTTTGAACATTCGGGGCACCCGGTAGCTGACATATATTCAATGTTGATGCAATTTTTAAGCATTTCTTCATTGGAATCGAAGAAGAAAGGCATTCAACTTAACTTATTTAGTGGTACACCTATACCTATATTGTATGGTGATATTGTTGAGTTAAGTCGTTCAACCGATAACATTGATGTTTATTGTGTAGCTAAATTCATAGAGAAGTATGGTGCACCAAACGAATCATCAGAAGTGTCGCTTAACTTTCTAGTAGATATTGTAGGTCTAGTCACATGCACTGCCTTTATAGATGGTGGTATCTTGAAGGGTGGAAAATGCACCAATCCTTCTTACGATGGTTATGCAGAACATGTGTTTAATTTCTGCTGCGGAGCAGTAATTAAAGTTGTAGCAGGGCAAACTGCTGAGAAGAGGTTAGCATTATTCCTATCAAGCTTATTAAGCAGATTCGGCGCTAGTCGCACTTATGGTTTGTTAATATTAAGGTTAGCATCGAATTTCGCTAATGGACATTTTTTTAGATATCAAAGAAATAAAAAGAGCGTTAGAAGATAATTCCCCATAAAAGAAGATGTGCGATCGTATTAAAGTTTGAAACTGTGCATTAATGTTTGAAACTGAGTAATAAAGTTTGAAACTACATTTATGAACCATGAAGTGAAATTTGTAACTCCAAAGTATTTATCTGATTCTATTTTTTGTGAAGTATTGATGGATGTTGTCCGTTTGAATGCCTATAACTAGTATTATCTTAATAGCCGTTTAGATCCATAGTGCGCATTAGCGATTGTCTACTGACAGGCAAGTATGTGCCAATTGCCGACAGTCATGCGATTCTGTCGCGGCGCAAGAAATTAAGCGAAAAGGATAGTCGCCAAGTTTAAGAATTAATCGCCCTATAATCACCAATGTGACGCTCTATGCTCAGCGACTTAAACACTTTCTTCACAAGCGCAGCAAATCATTGTGTTACTGGCGCTAGATCAGGATTCCATTTTCTGAAGGTTTTATTCAGAAACTCATTGGCAACTTTTTCAAACTCAGGATGCTGATTGACACCGTAGTAAAGAGGTGAAGTAAATATAAAATTTTCAGTACCCAAAGGACTTGTGTAAAGTAGTTGAATGGAATTTTTAAATGCATCAAATTGCTGCTGCGGTGTATAAGAACCATCTAGATACCGTATTAGCAGGCACCAGTTTGATCTTACGATGGTTTGCTTGCACCTTTGAACCCAGTGAGCATTGCTTGCTAGTAGTAATTCAGCATAACGACTATCACCTTGGTGTTTTTTTATAGCAGCGTAATAAAATGGTAAAACTCCTATATTTATTTTTTGACTAAATTCTTCTGGACTTAAGCCAACTAATTGATTGGCTTTTACATAGGGCAAATCATTGCCTTTAAGTAAGCTAAGGAATTCCTTTTCACGGGTTGAAAACTTTTCACTAACAGGTAATGCTTGCAGTTTTGCCTGTTGCTCTATGGTTAACTTCCCCTTAGCATTTAACTCATATAACAAGAATAATGAGTCGAGATAATCCCCTTCATATTCTGGTGATTCACTTAATAATTCAGACAAATAGTTTAAGGAAAAATTTATATTCCCTGCTATTAAATTCAAACTTACTTTGTACAGTTTATAGAGAAGACTTGGCTCCCCAGTATAATTATCTAAGTATGTTAAGGCCTCGCCAATATTCTGCTCAACGTTATAGAGCATTAAAATTTCCAATGACAGTAACAGCCCAGAATCAGGAAACTTTTTATTCATTAGAGATAAAAGTTGCTTTGCTTCGTCCACCCGACCGTTATAGACATAAGTGCGAATAAGGTTATTATAATTGATCTGACTTTCCGGATTAGCTTTTATTATCTTACGACGCTCTGTTATAACTAATTCAATATCAGACATATTACTTAAATAGACATTCTGGATAAGACTTTCGTTAGGAGCATTCTTATAAGCTTGCTCAAAAAAATGCGCAGCCACATCAGGTTTGTTATTCCCTCTAGCATAGGACCCTAATACTAACTGTTGAAGCGGAAAGTCTGGGCCTTTTAAGAGTTCCCAAAACAAGCGTTCTTTTTCCGATTGCCGCAGTTGAACAGTAAAACCACCATACTCATCTGACGCGCGATAAACGGTATATAATTGGGCTTTAGCCAGATAAAAGGTGTCATCAATAGCAATGGCTTGATTGAGTAGCTTTGCTGCTTGCTCTAAGGCTGAAAATGTTCGTTGATATCCTAGCTCCCTGCCTTGAATAAACAACTCGTAAGCCTCTGGGTTAGTTGTCATGCCTTTTACATGTTCTATCTGCTCAGGCAATAAATTGAGTTGCAGTGCTTGGGTAATGGCAAAGGTTAATTCATCTTGCACCGCAAATACGTTATCCAGGGTGCGATCGTAGGTTTGTGACCAAATATGCGCACCGCTTTGTACTTCAATTAACTGGGCGGTGATACGCAGTTTGTCTTTGTCTTTACGCACACTGCCTTCAAGTACATAGTTAACATCAAGTGCATCGCCTATTTCGCGAATATCTTTATTTTTATCTTTAAACGCGAAGGACGAAGTACGAGAAATCACGATCAGCTTATCAATGCGTGCTAAGGTATTGATAATTTCTTCGGCAATACCGTCACCGAAATAGCCTTGGGACTTATTAGGGCTCATATCTTCGAAGGGCAATACCGCAATAGAACGCTCTAAATCCTCATCTATCGAAAACACAAACAGCTTTTCATAGCCTATAAAAACTATGGCTAATGCCAATCCGCTAACCAGGAAATAATTAATTTTACTGCCAGTTTGTTCATGAATAGATGCGGTTGTATCCAAATCATTAGAGAGTTTTAAGCCTTCAGGTGTCAGCTCAAAGGCCCAAGCAAAAATACATATCACTGGAAAACCAATAACCAAACCCACCGTGATTATGGTGCTAAACATTGCAGGAAGTTGTAGCGCTGGCGCAATTACCGAAATAATTTGTAGAATAAGCCAGCAAGTGACTAAATATACACTTGCCACTTTAACTACATTGCGACGTTTTAACTCAGAAAAAATGGTCATTACATTCCTTATTACACAAAATAAAACACATCTTCAGTGATTTAAAACACATTGGGATTAGTGGCTACTGATTGCTTATTATACAATTATACAATTATACAATTATACATGGATATTACCGTCCTTTGGCTTGTCCGCACAGAATTTATTTGTACCTGAACTTTCTATTTATATTGCTAAGTGCGAACCGCAAGTTCATAGAAGTTAGATCAGCAATGTCAGCATGATTACTATGTCTGGTTATCGCTCGTTGTTGTCCAAAAAGAAAAGGCAAAATCGGCCTAAGGACATTAGAAAAGGTAAGATTATTAAGGTATTTTTAACACTTATTGCCTTACTCCGCTTTTTATATAAAGATGTCTACAGGTTTAGGGGAAGATCAAAATGTCATCCACAAGAGAGAATATTCGATGAAGCACGAAATAATCAAAATGGCACTTATATTATCTGCTTTAATGGGCATCACAGCCTGCCAGTCAAACTCAGAAGGCCTCTCAACTGAGGATAGAAAGACAATCGAGAACGCGTCAAAAACTTGGGTAAATACTTACAATCAAAATGACTGGACTGCATTGACCTTGCTATTCTCGACCAACGCAACAATGATGCCTCCCAACAGCCCTATAGTGGTGGGACGTGAAGCCATTGCGGCATGGCAAAATGAAAATGAGAGCGGGTTTCGCATTTCGTTCGATATTCAGGAAATAGACGGCAACGGAGATATAGCTCATGTTATGGGCCGTTCTTGTGTATTTATTCCAGATGGCAATGGCGGTTTTTTGGTTGATGTAGGCAAGTTTCTAGAGATTCGTAAAAAACACGGGGATGACAGCGAGTGGTTAATTCACGCCGATATTTTCAATTCTGATACCGTCCTTGGTGGCACCCTTCCACAATCGTGTCCATTTGCCGCTAAACCTTAACATTGCAATTTGCAAAGCGGTAAGTCTTAAAAGCAATCGCCTGGAGTTCTTACCCAGCCTTTCACTAATACTCTGGCTCTTTGGCTCAAAAGGAGATGTGCACGTGTTAGCTAAAACGTATCGCTGCAATTTTTAACTTAGTAACGGATAACTAGTAATTACTAAGGTCCACAATGGCGGAACTACTGTCTTAAGCATTGAGTAAGTTTAGGTCCGCTTATCGCTCACAACGGTCAGTCGCTATCTCGTTAATATGTTTGTTGATGGATTGAAATCACACAAAAAGCTGACAGGCTGTAAAGTGCCATATATAGTCATTCAACCTTAATTATCTATAATAAGATTGTTTAGGTTATGTGCTCGCTGCATACGAATAATGTGCCATAGTCATTTGATGATTTCCGCTTTTGTTTCGATGCAGCGAGTTACTTTACT
>Ga0307981_1003775_pt1 | contig 11115 bp, 6 predicted proteins | sample OrgLakmetagen987_FD_201849 | JGI IMG/M metagenome (GOLD analysis project Ga0307981, IMG submission 201849) | Saline water microbial communities from Organic Lake, Antarctica - #987 | ecosystem: Environmental > Aquatic > Non-marine Saline and Alkaline > Saline | place: Antarctica: Organic Lake... | reverse complement strand
CTGTCGGTTCCAGTCCAGACTTTATATACGGCGCCTCCAGAGCCTCCAACGGCAGCGATTCTAGCGGCGACTGCAACCGCCAGTAATGGCGTTAGTTCTTTTGCACCGAATGTGCCAAGGGAGAATTCGCCGCAGCAGCTACCAGCCGTAATGATGGCCCAGGTTCAGAAACAGCAACAGCAACAGGCTCCCAGAACCTCGCTGCCCGGAAACATGGCGGCAGTCCCCAGAGAAAATGGCGCGACGCCAGGCTTTGCGCAGCCAGCACCCCCGCCACAACAGCTGCTGCTGCTTCCACCCCAGGGGGTGGCGCCGGGTGGTCCTCAGCCGCCCATGCCTCCTGCGGGGGGCAAACCGCCTCGTCCTTTGGCTACAGCTGCTTCGGCAGGTCCTCCGATGCAACAACAGCAACAACTCAAGCAGCCCCCGTCGAATTTCAAGCGTGCTCCGGTGCCTTTTGGCGCCTACCCTCCACCACCGGCTCCGCAGCCACGCCCCCGTGGCCGTGCCGCACCCCCAGCTGCACCAACCAGCACCGGGCAGACCTACGATCGGCCCGGACCACCTGCTCTCCAGGCTCGCCCTCCGCCGGCTCCACCGCCAGCGCAACCCCACCCAGTTATGCGCGAATTGCGCGTCGAAGATGCGCTCATGTACTTGGACGATGTCAAGACGGAATTCAAGGATTTGCCGCACGTGTACAATGAGTTTTTGGGAATTATGAAGAATTTCAAATCCCAAGAAGTCGACACCCCGGGCGTGATTGCGCGAGTTTCCAAGCTGTTTCGAGGCTACAATCACTTGATTTTGGGATTCAATACCTTTTTACCGGACGGTTACAAGATTAGTTTGGCCGATTTGGAGCGCCAAGAGGCCCAGCGAAAAGTGGAGGATCGTCAGAAAGCGGCCGTGGGGCAGAACCAGCGTCAAGCGCCGCCTCCGCAAAAGCTGCCACCGCCCCAAAAGCGAGCTCCAAAGGTGGCTCCAAAGGTGGCTCCAAAGGTGGCTCCGAAGGTGGCGTCAAAGGTGGCTCCAAAGGTGGCGTCAAAGGTTCCTTACACCTTTGGCGCTTACCATCCAGATCACATGTCACCGCAGCAACAACCGCAGCAGCAGCAGCCTCCAGCAAGGGCCGCGGCTCCAAAGCAGAATGCACCCAAGCCGCCTCCGCAGCAGCGTGCCGCGCCTCCGCCACAACAGCCTCAGCAACATCAACACCAGGCTGTCGAGTTTGATCACGCTATTTCGTACGTGACGACTATTAAGCGTCGATTCGCCAACGATCCGAGTACCTACCACACGTTTTTGGAGATTTTGCACACTTATCAAAAGGAACAGAGGGGTATCAAGGAAGTGCTCGAACAGGTGGCTCACTTGTTTCAAGACCATCCCGACTTGCTCAAGGAATTCACCTTTTTCTTGCCCGATGCGGTCCAAGAGCAGGCCAAGGAACGTTTGCACCGGGCGGCGGCCGACTCGGAGGCACGTCAATCGGCTGCGCGTCAGCAGCAAGTGGAACAGTACCACCAGAGCATGGGCAGCCGAGGTGGACCTGCGGGTCACCAAAAGTTTATCGACATGACTCGGAGTCAAATGGGTCTCCCAGAACAGCAGGAATCGCGTAGCGCGCGCAAGCGTCCGTTTGAGGGACAGTCGCAAGGAGGTATGGTGGCGCAGCAACAGCAGCAGCCCGAGTCGCACGTGTACAATTCGGCTGTCGAACGTCAGTTTTTCGATGCGGCGCGCGAAGCGTTGTCTTCGTACAGTCGTGACGGGGGTCAGGCGTGGGCCGAGTTTCTCAAGTGTCTCGACATGTACGCGCAAGAGATTCTTTCGCATAGTGAAATGCTCAACTTTGTGGAACCACTGCTTGGTAAACGGAATACCAAACTGTTTGAAGAGTTCAAGCGCATTTTGGCTGCTGCTGGTACCCCTACGGGGCCGGCTTCCATGATGGAAGAGGCATGGTACTCGGTTCCCTTGTCAGAAATTGACTTTAGTCGCTGCCGTCGCTGCACTCCATCGTATCGTGCATTGCCTCGAGACTATCCTGCTCCGCCGTGCAGTGATCGCAGTGAGGAAGAAGCCAAGATCTTGAACGATATATGGGTGTCTTTGCCTGTCGGAAGTGAAGAGAGTTACACTTTTCGACACATGCGCCGTAACACGTACGAAGAGACTTTGTTTCGCGTTGAAGATGAACGATTCGAGATTGATATGGCCATAGACAGCAACGCCACCACGTTGCAGCGATTGGAACCAGTTGCCGAAGAGATTGCTGCGTTGGCGCAAGAGGAACTGGTGCCGGCCGACTTGGGTTCCAAGCCGCCTGCCGAAGGTGCTGGAATGGGTGGCAAGCGCTATCAGTACACCTTTGACAAGAACATTCTGGGTGTGATTCACCGCAACTCGATTGTTCGTATCTACGGAGACAATGGACAGGAAATGTTGGAGCTGTTAGTTAAGAACCCGACTGTCGCAGTTCCTCTTGTTGTTCAGCGTCTTCGTCAAAAGGATGTCGAATGGCGGGCCGTCCGGGAACGTATGAACCGTCACTGGAAAGAATTGGCCGAACAGCACTATTACAAGAGTTTGGATAACCGCAGTCTCACGTGGAGGACGATTGACAAGCGTGCAACAAGCACGCGAACCATGATTACCGAGATCAAGGACCGTGCCGCTCACGAGGGACGCGAAGGCAAGGAAGCTTTCCGACAAAAGCTCGACAAGGCAAAGGAAGAGCACGGCAGCTTTTACGAAGTTACCATGGGTGAAACTTTGGCAAGGGATTTGGACTTGACTTTCTTGCCCAAACCAGACCGTCGACTCTTTACACCGCACCTTTCTTTGATGTATGAGAACAACTCGTGGGTCCAGCGTGACGCCTTTCGCATCTTGTCCTTTGCCTTGGAGCGTGGGCCTATCTCTCCAGTCGATAAAGAACGCTGCCACCGTTTGTGGTTGGACTTGTTGGGACCGTGGTTCGGCTTATCGGTCAACTGGATGCAGCGTCCGGCTGTCGCATACCAGGAATCGACGGCTGCCGTGACTACGGCTAGTTTAGCGGCTGCTGCCACGGTTGTCAGCGAAGAAGACGACGAAGAAAGCATGGAAGAAGACGCCGATTTGGTGACAGGGCGCGTCGTGACGGAAGAAATGCGCCAAGGTAAAACTTTGGACGCTAAGGGTGTTGACTTTACTGACCACCACCCCCTGCCCGCTGGGGCGCATGTGTCCACTCTGTATGGACAAGGCACGATTGTTCAATTTCGACGCAACGACAATATATATGTGGTCCGTCTCCCCTTTGGTGCCACTGGTTATCTGCGTCCAGCGACCGTCCTCTGCAGTCTCTTGCCTGTGGAAAAGTCCGCCTACACGCGCCAGCTACGTAACGAAGACCGCACCAAGTTGGCCCGTCCGGGAGATCAAATGTTAATCGGAACGCAGGGTCTCTATCTCTTTTTCCGGTTGCACCAAATTCTGGTACGTCGTTTGAACATTGCCAAGAGGTTGGCGTATTCTGTTGGGGACGACCATGCTCTGATTACCATGGTGGAGCAAATGGACGAGACGAATAAAAACGCGGCTGGGCGTCGACGTTACGAAGCGTACTTGTCCTTGGTGTATGCTCTTTTGGACGGTGGCGTTGGGGGCGCTGCCGAAGGCGGTAAGTACGAAGACCGTGTCCGCAGCTTGCTGGGACACGGTGCCTACGAACTGGCAACTCTGGACAAGTTGATTGCGCACATTTGGAAGAACTTGCAGTCTGTTGCGCAGGACGAGACCATGTGGAATCTCGTTCAGATTTATCGTCGGCACATGGATGCTGGTAGCTTTCAACCCGAAGCCTTTCGGCAAGAGGCGGCTTACCTGTCGGACGGTGAAATCATGTACGCCTTTCAACATTGTCCGGTGCAGGGCAAGGACGAGTCAGTCTTGTACATGGAGCATTTGGGAGTCATTGATGATGAGTCGGGTAACGACATGGTTCAAGACGAAGAGGCAGTTCCGGAAGAGCCCGTCAACAAGCGTCCTCGAAGGTAGAGAACTTAGAGCAACGTACGAGTGCAGCAACTAGTATACATTATTTATTGTCAACGCACACATATTTACACACACACTTCCACTGTAGCTTGGACTACTAGAGTTACTGTAATAGCTGTTAGAGGGCCGCTACATGTTTCTCCATAAACCTTGCTTCTACTACTACACAGTAGGAGGTGGCGCTGCTGCGGATGAGGCAGCTCGCGCCCTAAAGTCTACCAGTGCTGGGCAGCAAAACGCATTTTGGGGGGTGGCGGCAGGAAGCGATCCGTTCCACCACTGGTGGTGTATCCGGCTGGAGCACTCGACTCGGTCGGAGCTTGATCGGGACTGCCCTTGGGGGGTGGTCTGGAAAATATGGCCGCCACGGACGAAAAGGCTCCAGGCCGTGAACTCGGAGACGACTGCACGTGCACGGGTTTCATTTGCACGGGCCGGGTCATTTTGACGGGAGAGTCGCTCGCAATGGACGACTCTCCGTCTGTGGAATAGGCTGAATAAGAGAGTTGAATCCTTTCATTGTTAGCGGTGGCAGTGGCGGCGGTGGCGATATCGTCGTTGCTGCTGCAGCTGCTGTACGAAAATGTTGGTGGCGCTGGTGGTGGTGGATAGGCTTGCTGCAGTTGTTGCTGTTGCTGCTGGTACTTGATATCATTGAAACGTTGCGCCAATGGTGTTGTCGGTGTCGATGTCATTGTTGGAGCTTCTTCTTCCTCTAGTGACACGGCTTCGAGTCGGTTCCCTATAGCTACATTGTGTACCGGAGACGGTACCGCGAGTGTTTTCTGTCGCGCAGGTTTTGCAACCGGCTCGACCTCTTCGTCGTCATCATCATCATCGTCATCACTATCATCATCGTTGCAAATTTCCATTTCTAGTTGCGGTTCCACTTCGACCAAGGTGGTTCCCTTACTGGGGTCATTGGGAGACCTGGCCACGGTCGTGGTGGGCGTTTTCGACTTGGACGGAGTGTCACTCTTGTTGTTGCTCTTGTCGGTATGACAAGCCATGTGGCGCACTTTGCGTTGCACCGAGGCACCACTGGTATTTTGCACCGCAGCTGGCAATCGATGCAGATACCCCGTGCCGACTTGGGCGCCCAACAATCCGCTGCCGCTGCCACTACTATTCTTGCCATTCCTATTCTTGCCATTGCTGCTGTTGCCATTGCCATTGCTGCTACTACTTTCGCGCTGCAAAGTTGGTACGAGGGCCACGACGCGCACCATGTCCGAAACGGCATTGTACACGTACAATTCCACGACGGTATCGGCCGCCGCTTGCAAGAGGGCCGCCAGCGTTTCTACGGAATCCAGAGTTTGCACCGTGGTACCGAGCAAATAATCCTGGAAGGGCACGAGTCCAGCCAGGGCGGCGGGACTGTTGGGCTGCTCCACTTCGAGGCAGCGAATCATGCGCGTGTGGGCGTCGGCGTAATTGTCCAGGCGAATCGTCACGCCCAGTAATCCGGCGCCGCCCCAAGTGCTGCTGGGTGTGAGCTGGACCAGGCGTTCGGTTTGGCTCTTCATGTTCCACACCACTGTGTTGATGGGATAGACGCACGCTTCTTGGTTAGTACGTATTGGTGCGGTGCACCGCACACGTCGTGCGTCTTGTCTGCTAATACAGTGTGCCCAACGCAACGCAACGCACTCAATATACATAGACACAATAATGCACACAATACTGTAGAGACGTACCAAATTCCACTTGGTTCCCTTGCGACGCTTGCAAGAGCGCTGGCAAATCAACGTCGTCGTACTCGTCGCCCTGCTGCAATTCCTCGCCGCTGCCCAGCAGCCTTGTTCCGTTGCAGCTCACCAAAAAGTCGAGGAAGGATACCAAGCCCGCTGCTGCGGCAGGACTCGCTGGTTGCACGCCCAGTACGCGGTAGCCCAGCGTCTCCACGCCGTCAAAGGGATCCAAGTCGCTGTCGTTGCACCTTTCTCTCGTGGCGGCGTTTCCCATGCTGCTGCTGGTAGTAGTAGTAGCGCTGCTGCTGCTGCTTAGTATTACTACTACTACTACTACTACTACTTCTACTAGTAGTACTACTACTACTACTACTACTAGCTAGTCTGCAGCTGCAGTACGAACGACGCACAAGAAGAGATCACCGTCACTACTGTATTATAGTCGCAACAGTCAACAGTCAATGCAATAGTGACAAGGCACAACAACAGGCAGCAACAACAACAAATAATAACGGTCGAGTGATGGTAGAGTAAGAGAGCAAGTCGAGTATACCGTAGTGTGTCGAGTCGAGTCGAGGAGTCGACCCAGATATCGCCGTACCTACCAGGTACGCATCGTGTCTCGAGCGGAGGCATACCGTACGTATGCATGGGCTCGCTTGTCCACGGGACAGAGCTCGCTCGCTTGCTTGCTCGATGCGGGCTTGGGGTTCGAACAATGTCACTGAAAATGACTTTTTGGCGCGTTCTTTTTCTATTTGGCGCGCTTTTTTCTACAGGAGTCGAGCTGGCGGTTCCTTGTCGTTCGTCGACCTTCCCCCACCGTACGGTACCGGTAGACTAGCCTGCCTCTCTCTTCGATCTCTTCTCGGTTCTCTTTCGTTGTTGCAGCCATACCGGTAGCGCTAGTCTACTATACATTTGCATTGCACATTGTCTCCTAGCTACACACACTGTACACACTGTACATACAAAGTATTCAGCATGGCCGATTCCAATGGCTGGGTCACGTCTCCTCCGTCGACTCTCGTCAAGATCACTGGCACTTCTCGCGACGCCTTGAACGGTCAAATAGGCATTGTCCTGCAGTACCACGATGAACGCGCGCGCTACACGGTCCAAATGGCAATCACCCAAGACGTTGTCAGCCTCAAGCCATCCAATCTGGCGAAATGCAACCTCATGCAGCAAGCGCAAGGACAGTATCAGTTCCTTCTGCACAATCCAGCTCTTCAACAACAAGTACGGCAAGTATATCAACGCATCAACAATGCCCTACCGGCTGCTGTGCAACCAGAGTACCTCCTCGTCTTGCTCGCTCTACTGCTGGGCGCTGCCTTTTCATTCCTAGGATTCACAAAGACCTTTATGGTCCTCACCTTTGTCTTTTTGGTATCCGTGGTGATTGGACCCGACTTGGTGCCGTCCAGCAACAACAGCACTAGCAACACTACTAGTACTGCTACTGCTACTACCAGTACTAGTGATGCGATCCGCAGGACCGCGCAAACGGTCGCGCGCAACGCACCCGCGCGCTTTGCCCAGCTCCTTCGGCAGCAAGTGCCCGTGGTGGGTCCCCGCATCGCCGCCAACCGCTACGCCACGGCCGCCACGGCGGGACTTTTGCTGTTTCTGTTTGTCAGTGCCCTCTTGGCGCCAACCACAGCAACTGCTACTAGTACTACTACTAATAGTAGTACTACTACTTTTACTACTACTTCGGCAACTGCAGTTCCACCATACGCTACCGACACGGCGGTGCAGCCACCCGAATACTATTACAAACTCGGCTTTGAGGATGCCACTGCCGCCTTGAAATTTGGAACGTCACTTGCCAATGTCAGCACTGCAACAGCAACTCCGGTCCGATCGGACGACGCGGCAGCGGCGTTTGACGATTCCATGCCACGACAGCATTACGAACAGCAGCAGCAGTCACCAAAAACGGCATCTCCGTGGTACACCAAATTGGGCACGGGCGTGTCGCTCTATTACTTGTTCAATACCGTCAAGACCTTGGGACAAGACCCCGTCAGTGGACAGTGGTCGGCACCGCGGCTCTTGCAGGCGGCGCGGCAAATGGAACCCTGGCGCATGGGCATGGTGGGTCTGTCGGTATACAAGCTATTTAGTACCTTTGTCTTGGGGACTTGAATGGTACGTTACGTACGCAGTGGGAATCAATCGCAAAGGAATTACAGTAATCGCGCTTGGTCTAGTTCTAGTTCTACTGGATTGTGTGAGTACGTACCGTAGTAGTCTACTGCATACCAATATTCAATAGTAGCGTTTAAAAAAATAAAACAGCAGAGAGCTGCCAACGCTTTTTATAATACAGAGGTCGAGGGGCGGAGGTCTCTTGCTTAAGTGGGTGGTGCTGCAGTGATGGAATCAATCGTTCGACATGCTCCGACAGAGGGATTTCAAACGCTGTGTCGTGTCTCGCTTATTGGCAGTGGTAGTGGTACCACTGGCCCACCACCACCACCAACCATTGTATTCATATCTAGGACAGAGTCACTGGAGTTGTTTCGACCAACAGATTTCCGGCTCGTCTTTTGACGGTCGCCATTGCGGCGGCGGTCCTCGTCGAGAGAATCATTCGACAAGTATCGGCGAAAGGACTGGAACCGGCTCAGCTTGTCTCGCTTACTGGTTGTTGCAGTGGACTTGCTACTCTCTGACGGCGGAGGCTTTAACTTTTTGGCCAGCTTTCCGGACCCATGGGCTGCCTGGACGCTGTCGTTACCACCAATGTGCTTGGTGTTGACAAAAACATTGGGGACAGTCCACTGGCCAGTCATTTCGCTCAGTGCTTGTTGGAGAGCCTTGCCTTCTTGCATGTTATCGAGTTCGTGGATTTGAATGTCGCACGAGGGATAATGGGTGCGAAAAAGTCGCTTGGTGCTGGAACAGTATCCGCACATGCTCTTGCTAAAGATGACAATGGTGTGAAGGGCTATCTCCTCTTGGATAAAGGCCTTGTGATTCACCTTTTGATCGTCAGAACCTACGACTGTAGAAGTAATGGGATTGCTGGCTGCGGTGTTGGAAGAGACCATCATGTGCAGTTTATCGGAATGATGTACTGTAGTCGTATTATGGTGCGTTGGTCAATGTAAAAAGTGAAAGAGGACGAAGACGAGTGTGTGAAGGAAATGAATCGATAATGTCTCGTCTCTGCCGGACAAACAAAAAGACCCGAAAACCGAAAAGACAAAGGACTGCCCGCGCGGGAGAATTAATTATGGTCGCGGTAGCCAACAACGAAGATGTCCATGAATCTACAGTGAATCTTTCTCGAGCAGCTTTTGGCCTACCGCTATCTAATAAGATCAATGAGAAACGACTTTTAGACGGTCGTGGCTACCGTACAGTAGTCTATCGCTATCGTTATCTTTATCGTGGTCGGTTGGCATATCAGTGTATCAGTTCAGCACCAGTTCAGCACCAGTTCAGCACGAGGTAGACTACCCATAGCTTTGTCAACGACCAGAGCAACTAAAATGAAGGCCAACCACTTCTTTTATACTACTACTTTACAGCATCAGTATTAGTCGTACCTACCTACACAGGTTTACCAACCAAGTTGTACCAACCTGCATACAGTACTGTGATTTCCGAGCATGACGTCGTCGACCAAGAGCGAGTAATTCCAGCAGTTACTTACTGAACTGCACTGTAGTACTGCAGGATTAGGAGTTGTTTGCTGACTAAAAGATTGGAACGAACTGGAGACATGCAAGAGGAGGCGGTGCGGAACCAGGCAATCCAAGCTCTCGCGACCAACTTGGGTAATTGGACGACAAGGATGCAGCATGCATTGCTACTTCTACTAGACAAGTAGACTACAGTAGACATATATATATATATACCGGGGGGTGACTAAGCTCCCACATGCACACGGGATTGACAAGCAAACTCTAATATTGTAGAAACTATGGTTCTCCTCTTGACCGTTCGTATGAAATAGGACCGATTCGATATCTAACCTTTTTTTCCTCACGACGCCACGCGATGCATCGCACGCCATTCTCGCATTGACTCGTTGTGGATACATTATGATGGCGCCGTTATCGTACTACTTACTAGTACTACCATCGAGCATGCTGGCCAATTGGCCCGAGCGAAATGCCGTTTGCGTTTCGCTGTTGCCACCAATGTGCTTGGTGTTGACAAAGACGGACGGTACCGTTCGCTGGCCCGTCAAGTCTTGAAGGGCCTGCTGCAAGGCACTGCCATCGGGCATGCGATCGAGTTCGTGCACCGCCAGCGTAGTATCTGGAAACTTGGCGGTCAAGAGGTCTTTGGTTTGCGTGCAGTACGGACAATACGTTTTGCTAAAGACAACAATCTGAAAGGAGGCGATCTCCTTTTGGATAAAGGCTGTCTGTGCTGCCATGTTTACGGGTGTGCTGGTGCTACTGGAGAGGGAACTGCCCATGGTCCAACTTGAGAAAGTAAGGTTAGCTGTTAGCTGTCGACGCCGATCGAACGAAATGGAAAAGGATGACGTCAGTGCGACATTACGACATTCATTGACATTTTGTGGTTTGGTGGCCCTCATCGACCTCTCGACTATCATATTTTCTTTTTCAAAGAACGTTTTCACCATGGCGGGGAAGCGCTCCCTCCCCAGTCGCCTCTTGGAAGCCACGACCCTTCTTGCTGTCAGTTGGTTGTGGATTAGTAGTTGTATGGCATCGGCCTTTGTGGCGACTCGACCAATCGTCTCACACACTCCAACCACGACCTCCAAAACATCATCTGCATCGTCGTCGTCGTCGCGCTTGTGGGCCGCCACGGATCAGTCGCCCGCCATTACTCTCCAAGGCGTCAGCTGCACACACAATGGCGGGGCTACTTGGCAACTAAAAGACTTATCCTACGTCTTGCAGCGCGGTGCCAAGGTTGCTCTAGTCGGACGCAACGGCACGGGAAAATCCACGCTGCTGCGCATTCTCGCGGAACAGTGTTGTTTGGTGGATAACACCGTCGATGGTGCGGCAGCGTCTTACAAGTACAGTGGTGTGATTGAGGCACCCCGCAACGTGCGGGTCGCCTATGTCGAACAAGAACCAGCCATGCCCGACGATGTCACGGTCGGTGACGCGCTGCTTGGATTGACCAGCAGTACGGCAGAAAGCGAGACTGGCAATAACAATACCGGAAAAAAATCCGTGTACGATGTGGTGCGAAGATATCGTCGCGCCATTGCCACTGCCGAAACGGATCCGGAACGGCTTTCGTTGGCGGCGGCTGCCATGGATACCGTCTCGGGTTGGGACGTCTTGACCAAGGCCGAAGAAGTGGCCACCCGACTGCGCGTGCGGCACTTGCAAGACGAACCGCTCCAGAAACTGTCGGGGGGAGA
>Ga0307981_1003771_pt1 | contig 11122 bp, 8 predicted proteins | sample OrgLakmetagen987_FD_201849 | JGI IMG/M metagenome (GOLD analysis project Ga0307981, IMG submission 201849) | Saline water microbial communities from Organic Lake, Antarctica - #987 | ecosystem: Environmental > Aquatic > Non-marine Saline and Alkaline > Saline | place: Antarctica: Organic Lake... | reverse complement strand
AGACCCTTTTGTAACTTTTGAAAATATTTTTGTGCGTGGGTCCGTGTTTGAACAACTGTACGAGTTTTCACTTTGGCAGCAACTTTTTTCCATTCTTTTCCATGGTTCTGAAGCGCTAGAAGGAAAGATTCGTGTTCTTCTCTAGTCCAGCGACCAGTGTGCTCCTGTCCAATCTCCACAACTTTTAGTTTCGGTTTGGAGCCAGACGTTGCTGCTGGGCTTGAGACATTCGTTGCAGGGTTGGAGATTAGTGCCTGCCGAGAATCAGATGATGAATCCTCTGCAGGCGAGGCAATAGGTGGAGATTGGGATACGTTGAAGCCATGAGTTGGGCGACTATCTTCTGATGACATGATGGCTAGTCACAATCACAAATCTTTGGAGGCCTATCGTTGATGGTGATGATGAAATGATATTAATGATTGACCGAAATATAGAATTTTCAATATTAACATCCAATCCGAAGGAGCTTCTTTCGTTGGCAGTATAAGAGCTGAATAAAAAGAATTAACTGGAAGGTGAGTTGGGTGAATGCAGCTTAGGATGGATTTTACGATATTCTCATCGACGCATTGTAGATTACAGAAAGCTATAGGTTCTCATCAACGAATCTCAGCATAAATTTGGACGTTTTTTCTCTCCTAATTCTTTTGATTAACTTCAAGACATCCTCATGATTACACAATAGATAATTAATTGGTCTTCTCAGCAAGCTTGGTAACTGCTTACTTTATATCACGTATTTCCAATTTTGAAAGAGAATTCTTTTGCACTGATAGAACAAATCGTGGGTTATGTCAGAATTTGAGATCTCTTTGCTTTCATCGATCCTATCAACCTTTCCTTTCAAGATCCCCTTGTTGTTGTTGTTCAAGTCATGATAATTGTCAAATGTTCAGACATCGTAGTCATTGCTTACCTGAAGAGGATAACGTATAGATCTGTATTCTTTTCGATATTGTTTTCTCGTCTCTCATCATGTAGATAGAAGAAGATATTGATGTCACCACCACCGGCAAAAGATCTCAAGATCTTTTGGCTTTTGGCTGGCTCTTGCAACACAAAGGGGGAATAGGCCTATATCATACAAGTTTATCCCCCCTCCTTCCTCCTTCCTTCTCCCACCAACAACCGCTTGAAAAAATATGGCACATCATCTATTTCCAACGTGCAAAGGGGTATTCTAATAAAGTCGCTCACAAGGTCATAAGAGCCTTATTTATGTTAATGTGTGGTCAACAAATAAATTGCCCGCCATCATTGATCATGAATGGATGTGTGAAACTAAATTAATGAAGCAGAAGCAGAGAGAAGCAGGCATCTTCAGTCTTCACAACAAAGGAACCCCAGCTCAAGGAACCCCCAACCTCCATACTTTATCTCTCTACTGCCCATTGCAAGCTTATATCTTGTATAATGAAACTAGGATCTTCCACCATAGCTGTTGTTCTCATCAGTTCAAAGGCTGCAGCATCTTTCTGTCCAGTTTCTGTTAGCCATGCACAGCTACAGCAACCAGCACTTCAGCAGCCTTTTAAGCGTTCACCTTCCCCTATCGCGAGACCACCATTCCAATCTTCGCAAACTTCATCGTATGCATCGGTTCCTACCTCGCTCAATGCGTTTTCACCAAAGCAGGAATCCAATTATCTCATGGATTACTTTAGGACTGCAGATGGAGAAATTATCAATCCGTACAGGATTCTGAATGTACGGAGAAATGCTGACAGAAAGGAAATTAGGCACAGTTACCGCACACTCTCCAAAAAGTATCACCCTGATGGTGTTAGGTTTAGAAATGTGCTTCCTGGAAAATGGTACGTTTATGTATTGTTGTTTAATGAGTACACTGCGCCAATGCACCATGTCCTGCAACTGTAATAAGCTTGACAGGTTCACAGTCCTTGCCCTTGACACCACGAGAAAATATGAAAACTACTAGTCGCATCTTTTTGTTGAATCCTTTTCGAATATCACTCATCCATAAATGATGCACCTTTTCTACAATTACAGCAACAGTTTAGATGATGTGCGTGATGAATGGGAAAGGGTCAAACTAGCCTACGAGATTCTAACAGACAAAAAACTCAGAATCAAATATGACCGTCATTCTGCACTCAACGATCCAGCCGCTGCCGTAGGACGCATGACTCTCGATGTCGTAGGATGGGGAATCACAGGAATCGCTAAGGGTGTTATTGATTTAGGAGGCATGGCTGTAAAAAGTGCACAAAAAACTATGAAAAAGAGTTCAGAAATGAATAGCAATAGAAGCTCTGGTTTGTCAGTTCGAAGGTCAACCAATAGTGGACGCAATTATTCAAGTCATCCTTCGAGAACAGGAGATGTAATGATGATGAATATTAATGGTATGGCGATGTCGCTTCCTGCAAATGGGGTAAGTTTTCATCAAGTGCACGATCATGCGCAGGGCCTGATTGTCAGCCATGACCCGCTCGAAGATATCGCGAAGGTGACATCTGAAGCTCTCAGTTGGGGTATATTCAACGCGGCAAAAGGAGTGATTTTCGCTAGTGATATTGCCGTCAAAGTGACCGTTACAGGATTGGAGATGCATAGATTGCATTGCGAATCACGCAAGGATATCTGGAAGTATAAGAGGTGAAGGAAGGCAGTCTTTGTTGAAAGCTTATTTCTCTCATACTCAAGCTTCGTACAAGTAATGTAGTTCGGCCCTTGATAGGATAATAATGATGATTTTGTATACATTTACTTCGCGGTCTTGCTCTTCCTTACTTTGTAATTGGAAGAAATCTTCAACATCTGTTTACTTCGCTAGAGTCATGCTCACTAGTATCCAGAAATGTTCTCGTATCCTCCTTGACTTGATCTTGCATATGCGAATCCACAATGCTGCGAGGATGTTGCAAACTTAAATCTCATTAAGGGTTGCTTAATTAAGTTTATCGTCATTCCTAATCTTTGGCTTTTTCTTATGAGGAGGGCAATGATTTCTTCACTGAGTTGTTAGCTATCCCCTCTTACCGTTTAGCTGCAACAGAAGTGGAGGAATTCCATTTTTCATTTTGAAATATCTCCATTCTCTTGAAGCGGAGCAAAGCTGATCTACGTCCACCTCTAGCCCTCACACATCAGGTCATTCCAACATCATCTTATATGCATCTCAACATTGATGGACTTGACATTTTTTCTTCTCTCTTCCAATTTAAGCAACAACATAATAAGAGATACGTTCTTAGAAATGAACGAAAGTTATAATTTCTTCACTTTCCTGCATCTCTTATATTTCTGAGACAATTCATACTCGTCTCAAGAGGCATTCCGTCAACTGTAGCTTCCATTTTACCACTGACACCATCCCTGCATCCTACTTTTACACAACGTTCCAATAATGCCACTTCTCCTTCCTCTGATGGTACGAGTTTCTGCACCCAATCCACGTTATCTCCTATATTCTCATCATTCTTCAAGACAGCACATGCGCCAGATAGGGCATATCCACCCCAATTACTTACACTAGCTGCAATCAAGAAGTCACAAACAGTAACAGCACCAATCTTGTCCCCATCTTTTATCTTGTCACTCTCTCTGATTTTATCAATGACTTTACCCATGCCCATTTCATTTCCTCCATCCCCAATCGCGATATACTTGACTTCTGGCCGCAATTCGCGTGCCATATCGACAATTTTATGGATAGGCGCAATAAGACCTTTCGCATTCATGTCGATTCCCCTCATAGTGTAACATATCCCATCCTTAGCTGGCCCCGCTCTCTCACACGATACTAAAAGATCACAATTCTTCTCAACAAGGTTTTTCATTCTTTCTTCATTTTCTTTGGTCATGCTCTTTTCAGCAGGAAATATTTCAAATTCAATCTCTGGAAGGCATTCGGCAGCAGCACGGAAAACGAGCTCATTGCATTCATCGGTAACGAGAGTTACTGAGTGGCCGAGCGATAATGCAGTCCTAGCTATAGATATTGCACCTGGCGGCCCATCTGTTTCAGTTGGAGGAGAATGATTAACGCAACAAGGAAATCCCGATAAAATAACAACGGACGAATTTGCTGGAAGACTGGTAAGAGTGATGGCTGCTCTATGAAGATCGTTGGGAACTATGAGTGCTTTCATTCCTCTGCCCCCTGCGTCCGTCCCAATGATACTTTCAATTGTCGTAATTTTCATAGCTGCTTTTTGAGAAATGAGTCCTTTCATGATCAAATCAGAGGAATCGTTGGGAGGAGTCATTGCAATTGGGACAGCTTTCTGAATCTGATGAGTTCTGGGAGTAATGAAAGAAGAAAATCTGGCCTCGTTTCTCTTCGCGATTCTTCTTGAGTTTGATGAATTGAGAGATTTCGAAGAAACGTTTTTCAAGAAAAATGAAAGTTTTATAGCTACTGCAAATTCTAATTTCATGCAGATGGTTCTGAAGAATCATCTGAAAGATATGCTGTCAGTATAGTTCAGTATTTCCACCTTAAATGTAATAAATGATTATGCAAACTACTTGGTATTGATAGCTGCTTGTAGATTGTAGCTTATCACGCTAGCACGATGGTAGTAGTATCGTACTCGTACAACATAATCATCATCATACCGTTCTTGAAAAACCACCAAGCGCATACGGATAGTTATCTAGAGAGCCTTAAGAAAAAAGAAAAGACCAAATTTCCAAATTAAAGCCCTGAGTTCAATGTCTCTTCCGGAACCGCACCAATTTGAGTACATTGCAATCTCTTTGAAGTCAAGGGGCATTCTGCTGACAAAACTCGTTTCAAACCAACGTTCTTTGTCGATGCCCCATTAGAAGCAAGTACTGTGGCTCCAATGGTCACCATCTCAGTATAGTCCTTGTTCGTGATGGAAAACGCAGACCCACGGATTCGGCCAGCTTTGTGCAATTTCAATTCATCATCGACGAAACGAATGTCCAAGGTTCTTTGATGAGTGTAGAGACCAGCATCCTGCACCGGTAGAACCCAAGCCACATCATCACTAAGATTATGATGTGAATGCCACCAACCTGGTGGAGTAATAAAAGCGCTCCCAGGAACCCATTCACAACGAATAGGATCAACAATAAATCCTTCGCTGTCTATTTCTTTTCCCATCAGTGTGTACACACCCGGCTTTGCAGTAACACACAGGTCAAGAGCTACAGAATTGTGCCTATGAGGACGCTGAACAGTGTGTGCAGGAACAGAATTCAGCAAGCTCCACAATACATGAGTAAGAGTTTTAGTCTGAGCGCACTTGACATTTCCTAACAGAACACCGAGACGATTTTTCTTGTGACAATCACCGGTCTCATGCTGTAATGACGATTTTAGATTTGTGTTAGCAAGCAGTTTGAGAAGCTTGATTTACAGCGATGGTTTGAATTTTATACAGTATGATTACTAAATGATATTGTATTTATTTCTTTACGTACCTTTATTTCTTCGACCTTCTTGATCATGTCTTCCTTCTTGTAGAGTGTGGGTTCAAACTTCCGTACATTGGGCGTGGCGCCCAAATAGTTCATGAGAGGTTCATCATGGACCCAGTAGAGTGCTGCACCTCCGTGTGACTCAGCGCCGGTACAAGAATGAATCATTTCTGTTCTAGTTACAGGAACGCAGAACAAATCTCCAGTCTTCCACGAGATTGTCTCATCCTCCTCGAACTCATTTTTGATGCGAGTCCTCCCCGATCCACGAATGACATAAAAAGCTTGAGATGTTGCATTTGGAACTTGGGTAACAATGCCATCTCCAATATTGATTCTCAAGAAGGAAGCCATGAGATTAGGCGAAGTACAAGCTGTGTCTTCAATTTCAAGGGTATCACTGATATCAAAAGGTATCACACGGGTTTTCCCACTCTCATGCAGCTCAGCTGGGTGTACTAAGACAGGAATTGGTTTCATTTGTGGATTAGCAGCTGATCCATATTCAAAAATGTTGGCATCCTTTGACCATTTGCGTTCAGTTTCTTCAGTATTCACTGATTCCATTTTGGATTTTGAAATATCATCTGACATTTCATCAGAGAACTTCACATTTTTACGCATCGTAGCTTCGACAAGTATATCACCTGGCATTATGTATTTTTATTCTGATTATCAATAGCTTGCTTGTGTGGCACTGTTGTTGACTATTGTATTATGCGATTTATGGCATCTGCACTGATCTGCACAAGAAGAACGAAGAAGAAAGAAACTCCTGGTTTTTGATCCGTTGCAATCGTGACGAAGCTATGACGTCAGTGGAAATAGGATTTAGGGTTCGCAAAAATTAAGTAAAACAAGCAAATTTAAAGAAATGCACATCAGGATGAGGTTGTCTAAGTAATTACTCCTCCTGTACAAGCTGTTATGTAGAATATAGATCACTAACGTATTGACAAAAGATTCTTATTGATACATCAATCATCTCTAACTTCTCAGTCATCACGCTCTGACTGCTCGCAGATATTTGGAAGTGAATGTAATCAATTTATACATGAGCGTTCCGTGTGCGTGTAATATACTGAACTCGGATTATACTAATAACAGTATGGAGTACGGTGACATCATCTTCAAATCTCACAGAACTAATTTCTAAAAAGAGTAGACCCCAAATCGCCGTAGAGATTAAGATAAAGCTTCTGACGTCGCGAGTACAACTTTTCTATTGCGTCACTATGCCGTCTTCTTGTCGAAAATAGCAGCAACCCTTTCCAATGCCTCATCTCTAGATTTCTTTGGTATCTTCATCATCATCTCTACTTTGACCATGTAGATATCTGTTAGAAGCATCGCCTCGTATTGACCACTTAGCGGCACCAAGATCTTTCTGAAGACAGAATCAGCTCCACGAAACTATATTATCGATTTGTGAAAACAAGTTCAGGTAGGTCAGCAATGCATTTCCCAGAAATACACTGGAGTGAAACAAAACAAAACAAAACAAAATAAGCCGTACTATACTGTAGGTTCAACTTACCATTGGCAAAAATAAATACACTGTCGCACAAAGGCAGATGCTGTAGAATCCACGAATCTTTCCAACGAATTTTTCCAGGTAGTCCATCATGATAAACAAGATACTGAAACATGTCCAATAAGTCAACCAGAATAAATCATTATTTCGGTCTCCCCTTGTCATACACGCCACTGTAGATGCCGCAATGGGATAGACCGTTCCTACAGAGCAATCACAATAAATCTCTTAGCCTCGTCATGCCAGGTCATAAAAGTAAATCACATGATCCAACGGTAAGAAGAATTGATCAAGGTCACGATGATGGGCATTCTTCCTTCCATCTTATTCTTGACGCTTTCAGCAAATCCTCCCAATAATGGTACTGTGATTTTATCAAACATCAACGTCGAGCCATCTGTGAATGGGAGCAATAGCCATAACAAAGTAAAGGATTCAAATTCGTACCAATGTTCTGGGATGGATAATACTCTGCGACGGCATCCATCCACTCAGTCACATATGTAAATGAACCAGAAGCAAGCCAGAACTGCAACCAGGTGACATCATCGTCACGATCAATGGATACGGCACCTTTGATACTTTCATAGATGGGAAGTAGTGTCCCTATAACGAGGACTCCAGCAGGACTGAAGACCATATTTTGGAAGTATTCCGGGAGTAATGGAAGGATCAGCGCGGATACTCAATGTGGTATTTTACGCGTTTGCCTTTGTTTTTTTGTGCTTTGTCGAGAGTCAAAACGATCAATGCGGGTGCAACAATTCCAACGGCAAAAAGGGTAAGATCGTCAATTAGATCTTCCACCATGGTATCGCGAGGGATATTAAATTAGATGCTGTTGCTTGCGCTATCTGCAAACAAGAAGTTTTGGCTGTGAGTTCAAGAAGGTACCAAAGGTTTTGTGCTAAACTTTAGATGTGTGTTTTTGATGTTCTTATTTAGATCAGCTGGTCATGTGTCATGTTTTAGGTTTTAGGCTGTTTCAGGTCAACCATCAACCAAGCGACCAAAGATCTGTTTGGGTTCTCACCCCCCCCCCAGCAAGGAATGGCAAACCACAAAATCAATCAATGGCTCTCCGCAAAATTCACAATTCAAACACCACCACGCGCACGCTCGCGAATCATCTCACGCCGCATGCGATAAAATGATCCAACAAACTGGAAAGAAAAGGAATGATGATAAGTATTGGAGATGTGCTTGAATTCTATCGAGCAAGCATCACTTGTGGGGGCGAATTTGTACCTTATCTAACATGGAAAGAAATCCTAGAATGCCTGCAAAATTCTGATGCTGGAGACTTTGCCTATGCTACAACAAGGACATACAAGGAGACGCTCCTACTTTGTCATTTCTCAAGCTATTATATCACTGGTGAAGATAATGATGAAATTGCTGTCGCACGAATGCTGATCGAACGATCAATAGACATGGGCGGATCAACAGTCCAATTGGGGGGAATGCAAGAGCATGGCGATAGCGTACTCACGCTTTCAGACCACTATGGCTTCACTCCGGGGGGAATGCAAGAGCGTGGCGATAGCGTACTCACAGTTTCAGACCACAATGGCAGCTCTCCGTTGCATCATTTATTCAGACAGCACTTGCATATCCGATATGTTGAATTGATTATTGAAATGAGCGCAAGGGTTGACGAGAAAAGAAAGACTTCTTTCTACTGGAATGAACTAATGCTACAACAGAATGAAGGGGGCGGCACACCACTTCATTTGATGGCAGAGAATCCTCCATCCGTTGAAGTTATTTCTTTAGTATTGAGAAAATGTAACGATGCCTGGGAAAGTCGATGTTTGATTCATCCGTTACTCCAACGCGATAACGATGGCTACCTGCCAATTCACTCTGCATGCTATGAGACAGACACAAACGAACAATGGATAGAGGCTTTTGTAGGATTCTTGGACAGCAACTACAAAGTTACATACGACACGGTTTTCACATATAAATGCCTACTTTGTATACTAGAGAGCTTTATTGAAGTTCATGACGAGGAGTTTGAACAATTTTGCACGGACAATAATTGGTTGTCATCAGAAGAAGTGCAGTGTGCATCTTTTCAACAATTCCTCTCGTCCAAGGAACAGATGGATGACATTGATTGGTCATCTCTAAAAACACTGTTTGACGATTTCTTGCCGAAGCTGAGAGTTCTTCTTGAAGCAGCAGCGAAGAGCAATATGTATCATACCCATCAAACGCAAGAATATGAAATATCTCTCGAACCTGTTCATCTTGCCGCATCTGTTCCGAACTTCCCCACGTTCATATTGCAGATGATGGTTTTACATGACCAGTCAGCATTGCTGCGAACTGATGAACATGGTCGAATTCCTTTGCATTATTCTCTAGTTGCAACCCCTGGTGATCAAGAAAAAGAAGATTCTGGCGAAGATCCTTATGATGCGGACCTTATATATTGGAGTTCGAATGATGAGTCAAGGTCTTTGGTTCAATTTATTCTGGACAATGCTCCTAGCAGTGCGGATATTCACGACGGTGATGGAAGATTACCTATCCATCTTGCGATTGCAAACAATAGAGACCTGAGCTCTGTGGTGCTACCTATAATTGCCGCTTCTCCTGGTTCAATATCTGCAGTTGATCCTTGCACCAATCTGAAACCGTTTTTGCTGGCTGCTTCGCATGACAACGCGTCACTGGACTTGATCTTTCGCTTAGCAGCGCTGGAGCCTAATCTGATCAACGCGTGAAATCTGTGAGTGTAGCGGCATGTGGAATCACAAAATTAGGACAGCAGTTTAATTCACATCATATCTGTGAAATTGCAATTACTCATTTCCAGTCTTGTGGATAATAAATCCTAAAAATTCATATTCATATCTATTTAGAAATATGCATTCTCAAATGTTGGACCAATTTCAAAGTGATCAGTGCAATTAGTCTGTTGGCTGCGGTACTTGGAAGAGAGGGATGAGGGATTCACCTTATCCAAATGGCCGACAAAGTGGTTTCATAACTTCTGTACGTAATGAAGGAAGGAAGGAAGGAAGTATCTAGCGATAACGGGCCACTATGCACGATGATGATCACGCGCTGGGATTCTAACAGTATCAACACATCTTTGATCAAGGCATGATCAGCGGAATCACCTTTACTTTCTTCTGCAAGAATAGATAAATGAACCTGTAAGATTGAAAATTTACAATGAATAACGTGTATTATGTATTATGTGTAAAGTCATGATGGCTAACGGTAATTCATAAGTAAACTTCAAACGATTTGTAGGAATGGCCTAATGAAGATTGTGTCATTGCTGCTTTCCAGCCAGACGAAACAACAGTATTGAAAAATTGTTTTGTTGGTTGGTGGGATCGACCGACCGGCGGGTTGTAGTTCTCTATGGTAGAGTTTGCAGCCCCGCCCGCCGTCACTCGCCACTGCTAGCCGCCTCCTGCAACTCGCGACCTATTAAATTAAGAAGGCGATTTCATCGCGGGAAAAAGACCACGTAAAAAGTGCTAACAAAATAGAAAATGAAAAAATGAAGAGAAAGACTACTACCTACTGTAAATCTTCACATCGAGAACACCACAGAATTAACATTACATTAAGAAGAGGTTTTTGCAATTTATTTCGATCACATTGAGTTCAAGATGACAAATTTCTAAGCACTCTTATAAAGTAGCGATTTTGTAGAAATTAGGTCAAGGGGTAGTGTCGTTCTATGATGCACATACAAGACTACTGTAGTATTTTTTTGGGAGGCAATGCACCTTTCAGTGTTTAGCAAGTAGATGATTTTTACACACTTTTTCTACGTGTGCGTTAAAAAGTGCTAACAAAACTGGCCGCGACCTATTTTGACCCGCGACCTATTTTGAACGCCAGTAGGAATCATCATCATCTGCCGAACTCACCATACTTACCCCATACCCCATACCCCATACAGCCCCATAACTATCTTTCGCTATATACCATATACTACTTCCGTTTTCTCGATTGCATTTAACACCATATAATCATACTGTTGCTTCTTTCTTTCACAGCTTAATTCACCTATTTTCTATTCCCTACAACATGACGAAAATAAGAAATGAAGGCAAAAGGAACACATATCGGGGAAAGCAACATGTTAAAAAATCTCGTTCAAAGCGAAACCGTCAAAGACCAAAAGGAGGCATAGGC
>Ga0307981_1003770_pt1 | contig 11123 bp, 13 predicted proteins | sample OrgLakmetagen987_FD_201849 | JGI IMG/M metagenome (GOLD analysis project Ga0307981, IMG submission 201849) | Saline water microbial communities from Organic Lake, Antarctica - #987 | ecosystem: Environmental > Aquatic > Non-marine Saline and Alkaline > Saline | place: Antarctica: Organic Lake... | reverse complement strand
GGGCGGGACTGTCCATCCCGACCTTCCTCCCGGAGGTCCTTCCTGCCGTCGAGGTCGGGTGGAGGCTTGGCGAGCAACATCGTGGCCGCGGCTTCGCGACCGAAGCCGGACAGGCGTGGATCCGCTACGGCTTCGACGAACTCGAACTCGAGTCGATCGTCAGCATCTACGAGCCCGACAACATCGCTTCGGGAGCCGTGATGCAGCTGCTCGGGTTCACCCTCGACCGGGAGACGGTGCATCCCGAGCGTGATGTAGTTCTTCACGTCATGGCGCTTGCACGCAGTGAGTGGCGATCGAGGTGAGCGGGCAGCCGGAGCGTCCAGCTGGCGTCAAGTGACACCGTTGGTGGGCCAGCTGGCCGCACGATGTCGGACAGCGACCCGAGCACCGACGTGCTGCTGTGGGCGGCTTGGACGGTTTTTCGGCGCGCTCGTTATGCGTTGGTTCGCACCGACATATCCGGAACTACTTCGGCGACAGTTCCTCGAGGACCTCCGGAATGTTCACCGTTGCGATTGTCCAGAGCTGGTCCATGTCAACGCGGTGATAGTGATGCGCGATCAGGTGGCGAAGGTTGATGATGTGTCGCCACGGCAACTCGGGATGCTCGGCACGGTGTTCCTCGGAGAGTGCATTCGCTGCTTCCCCGATGATCTCGAGCAGTCGTTCGGCGGCTCGCTGCCGAGTCCAGTCCGCATCAAACGCTTCGCGACCGGCGGTGACGAGTTCGCCGAGTTGCTCTGCGGCCTCCACGATGTCGGCCACGCGTAGTTCATCGCCGCGACTCAAATGGGGACCGCTTCGCTCCGGATGTGATTGTCTCGCGCTTTCAATCCACCGACCGACACGACGTCGACCGGAGCCTCGAGGAGCGACTCGAGTGCTTCTTCGAGATCCATCAAGTCGAAGAGGGAACTCCCCGGCTCGAACTCGACCAGGAAATCGAAATCGCTCGCTGCGTGGTCGTCTCCACGAGCCGCCGAGCCGAACAACGACACGCTCCGGCCGCGATGGCGGCGGACGAGTTCGTTGATCTCGTCTCTCCGCACCTCCACGATCGTTCGACGAGGACCCATCAACATCATGTTAGTTCCTGGCCGTCAACCGCTGCCGACCACGCGTACTCAAGCGCACAGATCAACATCGCTCGAAGACCCGCAACAGCCGAGCAGATCCGGCCGCTATTCGCGCGCCGGCGCGGTGTCAGTTCTGCATCCGGATGCTGGCTTCCCAACGGAAGCCGATCCCACCGCCCTGCCAGACACCACGACCGGCGGGACTGGGACCGTGAATGTCGAGGTGCGACGGCAGTTCGAGGCGTGGGGTGAGCAGGTCGACACCGCGCACGGTGCTGCGGTGCATGATGCGCAAGCCCTGCTCGTCGGCCGGCCGGTGGGCCTCTTCCGCTGCTCGGTGTGCCACCGCCAGGTTGTCGATGAACACGCAATCGTTCGTGCGGTACTCGTAGGTCATCGCATAGCCGTCGCGTAGGCCCGCATCCATCAGGTCGTTGTACTCCCGGCACAGCAACGTCAGCTCCTCGGCATCGAGCAGGCGAAAGCTGTCGCCATCCGCCTGCTTCTCGAGGACGGCACCGGTCATCCCGAGGTGAAGCCACACGCTCTTGCGGCCCGAGAGCGGATGAACGTGGACCACCGGGTGGACGGCGCCACTGTTGGAATTGACCGATGCCAAGCGGCCCCAGTACTCCTGGCGATCCTCGGGGAGCGCGTCGTGGGCAGCACCCTGATGGGCGAACGACGTGCCACCGCCCTTCTCCGCCGGCCGGATGATGTGGTAGCCGGAGTGGGAAAACGTCGTCGGATTGAAGCTGCCGTCGTTGTGCCATTGCGGCCCGACGCCTTGAATTCCGTGCTGGGGATCGTTCGACAACCGGAAGATGTCACGGTTTCCGTCGGGCGTGGCCGGATGGACCCCATGCGTGCTGTGCAGTTCCTTGCCGCCCCACCAGCAACTGGCACGCAGGAATTCGTCGGGAGTCGGCTGGCGCTCACTCCGAAAGACGATGAACCCGCGTTCGGCCATCTCGAGTTCCAACGCACCCACGACTTCGGCCGGTGGTGGAACGTCCGCTGACAGATCGATTCCGGACACCTCTGCGCCGATTGGATCGAGTTCCTCGATCTCGCCACCGAATTCCTCGATGAGCGACACCCGTGAGGGGTCGAGGTGTGGCACTCGTTCGGGGGTCACTGTGATGCTGTCTGCCTTTGCGTCCGGTGCTGGAGGGTCCCGCGATGCAAACGGTAACAGAGCTCGAATTTCGGTGAAGTTCGGGCGCCGTGATCCAAACCGGCAGCAGGCAACGTCAACCGGCGGGGTCGCCTTCGGGCTGGGTTGCCACCATCGAGTACATCATCGGCACCATGTCGATCTGATCGTCGGGGAGGTAAAAGAGTTCGTCTCGCTCCACCTGTCCCGGGATCATCCTCCAATCGAGGAATCGATGCTCGTCGAGTGTGGTGATGTGCAGCCCGGCGTTGGTCAGGGCCATGAAGACCTCGCCGATGCCGTGGTTCCACTCGTGGCACGTCGAATGCTCGAGTTGCTCACCGGCGGTGTCCACGTAGGTGTCGGCGTCGTCGAACGTCATTGGTTCGATGGTCTCGAAGTAGGGGTACTTGAGGCGAAGCGTGCCGGCCGGAACGTCGTCACCGTCATCGATCGCGTAGGCCATTGGATGACACTCGCGAATGTAGAACGAACCTCCCGGTCGAATGAGAGCGCCCGCTATCTCACCCCATCGGGCGATGTCCGGTAACCAGTTGAGCGACCCGACGCCTGTGTACACGAGGTCGAACTGTTCTCCATCGAGTGCGCCGACGGCGTCGTACAGGTTGGACTCGACGAAGCGGCCAGGTGTGTCGACCGACGCGAACAACTCTCGGGCGGCATCGAGTGAGCCGCTCGACTGGTCGAGGCCGGTCACCTCCGCGCCGAGGCGTGCGAGCGACAGTGTGTCGGTACCGATGTGGCACTGCAGATGCAGGACACGCAGTCCGGCGATGTCCCCGAGGTACTGCCGGTCGAAATCGACGACATCGCTGAGCAGTGAGTGGTCGTCGCGGTATCGATCGAGGCGGTATCCGGTCGTGGAACGGGCGTGGAGACCGGCGCGGTCGTCCCAATTGCGGCGGTTCGCCTCCATGTGGTCGACGTGGTCCATGGGTCACTTTGGCAGACTGCTCCGTCGTGTGTGGTCGGGTTTGTCGGGGCACACTTCGGTCGTGAGTGACTACGACGCACTGTGCCTGCTGAGCTTCGGGGGACCGGAGGGCCCTGAGGACGTGATGCCGTTCCTGCGCAACGTGACGGCCGGACGCAACGTTCCCGACGAGCGCCTCGCGGTGGTCGCCGAGCAATACGAGATGTTCGGCGGACGCTCGCCGATCAACGACCAGAACCGGGCGCTGATCGACGCGCTGCGCGCCGAGTTCACCGAGCACGGCGTCGATCTGCCGATCTACTTCGGCAACCGAAACTGGGAGCCGTACCTCCCCGACACGGTGCAGCGCATGGCCGATGACGGCGTCCGCAACGCACTCGTGCTCGCCACGTCGGCGTTCTCGTCGTACAGCGGCTGTCGCCAGTACCGCGAAGACCTCGCAGGGGCCTGCGAGCAGGTCGGTGACGGCGCCCCCGCTCTCGAGAAACTCCGGCTGTACTACAACCACCCCGGGTTCATCGATGCCGTCGTGGACCGAATCAGCGAGGTGCATCGCCCCAGCGCCCGCCTGGTGTTCACCGCACACTCGATCCCCGTGTCGATGTCGCAGTGGTGCGAGTACGAGCCGCAACTGAACGAGATGGCGGCGCTGGTGGCCGAACGCGTCGGAGCCGAGTGGGACCTGGCGTTCCAGAGCCGCAGTGGTCCGCCGCACATCCCGTGGCTCGAACCCGACGTGAACGATCACCTCCGGGCGATCGCCGAGCGGTCGGTCACCGACGTGACGTTGGTGCCGCTGGGGTTCGTGAGCGACCACATGGAAGTTGCGTTCGACCTCGACCTGCAGGCCCAGGAGACGGCGAACGAGGTCGGGATCGATCTGCGTCGTGCACCGACCGTCGGGACCCACCCGGCCTTCGTCGCCGGGCTCCGACAGCTGGTGCAGGAGAAGACCGCCGGCGCCGAGGTGCTCTGGGTCGGCGACGCCGGCCCGTGGCCCGACCCGTGTCCCGAAGGTCACTGCCTCGCACCTCCCGGCGCACCGTCGGGCCGCCCGCGACCACCGGCTTGACCACGCCTCGGCACCGAGCGACACGTCTCGGCGGCGAGCGCGACACTGACCCTTCGCTACGGTCCGTCCATGCAGTGGAGCGATGTCGCAGCGGCCTATCTCGTCCCGAACGGTGCAGAGCCGTCGTCACCGACGGTTCCCGACTCGCCGGCACGTCGACTGCGTGACGCCGTGGAGCCGATCGGAACGATCGGCTGGTGGGCGCAGGCAGCGGGCGACGAATTCGAGTCGCTCGGACTCGACTTCTTCGGCGGCTACGTGTGGGGACGCGCCGCCTCCCTCGGCGCCCATGCCGAGGTGAGCACCGTGGTGTCGGCGTTCGGAGTCTTCGATGCCGGGCTCCTCGGGGCGGTGTTGGGAGCAGCCAAGCCGACCGTGTCGCAGCCCGACATGCTCGCGAGTCGAGAACGAGGTGCCGTCGCCGGGCTGGCGGCGGCGACCAGCTCGATCGACACGGAGCTGGTCGCATCGGCAGCGAAACGGCTTCGCGCTGCGATGGTCGATGTCGATGGGGCGGCACGACCATTTTTCAACGGCCTTCGAGCCCTTCCAGCCCCATCCGACCCGCATGGCGCGCTGTGGCGTGCGGCGGAGATGTTCCGGGAGCACCGCGGTGACAGCCACCTCGCTGCGTGTGTTGCTGTGGGCTTGGACCAGGTCGAGATGAACGTGCTCACCGAACTGTGGTTGAACTACCCCGTGGGTGAGTATTCGGGCACCCGCGGGTTCGCCCCCGAGCGCGTGCGCGATGCAGTGACGACACTGCGGGCGTCGGGCTGGGTCGACGATGACGATGTACTCACCGTCGATGGCAGAGCGGCCCGCGACGAGGTCGAGGCGGCGACCGATCAGGCGCAGTACCGCATCATCGATGCCGTCGGCAGCGGCATCGACGCGCTCGTCGCGGATCTCTCCACCATCGGGGATGCGGTCGTGGCGTCGCACGCTGCACCAGCCGACCCGCGCAAGCGGGCGGCGGGCTGACGGCCGTCACCCGAATCGGCTCGGCGGTCGACGCCACCCGGGTCTCGCCACGACGCACTGCGCGTCACCCACTTCGTCGGCGTCGACTGGCGCCTGGGAGGGTCTCGACATGACCACACCGCAGCAACCGATCGACTCCGGCTTCGGGATGCGCTCCGAACCATCCGACGTGCTCGAAGGAATCGACCTGTCCGGCAAGCAGGTGGTGATCACCGGCGGCTACTCCGGGCTGGGCCTCGAGACCACTCGAGCACTGGTCGGGGCAGGCGCAGCCGTCGTCGCCCCGGCGCGTCGACCCGATCACGCCCGCCAGGTCTTCGGCGACGAGGGCCTCGACGGTGTCGAGGTGGCGACACTCGACCTCGGTGATCTGGCGAGCGTGACGGCGTTCGCCGACGAACAACTCGCCGGTGGCGTGCCGATCGACATCATGATCGACAACGCCGCCGTCATGGCCTGCCCCGAGACGCGTGTGGGAGACGGCTGGGAGTCCCAGTTCGCCACCAACCACCTCGGCCACTTCGCACTCGTCAACCGACTCTGGCCGTTGATCGCTGCCGACGGGGGCGGGCGTGTGGTGTCGCTGTCGTCGACGGGGCACAAGTTGTCGCCGATCCGCTGGGACGACCTCCACTTCACGGCCGGTGACTACGACAAGTGGATCGCTTACGGCCAGGCGAAGACGGCGAACGCGCTGTTCGCGGTCGAGCTCGACCGTCTCGGTCGACAGGCCGGTGTCCGAGCGTTCTCGGTGCACCCGGGCGGAATCATGACCCCGCTGCAGCGCCACCTTCCCCCCGAAGAGATGATTGCGATGGGCTGGGTCGATGCCGACGGCAACGTCAACGAACACTTCAAGTCGACCACACAGGGCGCGTCGACCACGCTGTGGTGTGCGACGTCGCCACAGCTCGACGGCATGGGTGGGGTGTACTGCGAAGACGGTGACATCGCCGCCCCGTTCGACGCCTCCGACCCCATGGCCCGCGCCAAGTTCGTGATGGACCACGCCGTCGATCCCGATGCGGCGACTCGCCTGTGGTCGCTGTCGGTCGAACTCACCGGGGTCGACGCCTTCGCCTGAACGATGCGGTCCGAGCCCGGACGCGACGAAGCCCCGATGATCACGCTGGGGGGAGAGTGCGACCGTCGGGACTTCGTGTGATCCGGATCCGACCGCCGTAGGGGGAGGAACGTGTCGCTGGGACCGAGGTGGTCCGGATGATGTTGTGTGTTGTATTCGTTCCCGTCGCCGATCTGGATCAAACCGGCGCGGAAAAATCAGGCTGCGGTCAGACGGGGTCGGGCCGAGACCCGAAGTCGATGCCTCCCGACCGGGTCTTCTTCAACTCGAAGAACCCGTCGATGTCCATCATCGCCATGAGCGCATCCCACATCTTGAGGCTCTGTTCCGTTGGTGGAATCTTGTTGATGACCGGTCCGAAGTAGCCGACTCGATCGCTGCTCGAATTGACCGTTGCGATGATCGGCGTGCCGACATCGTTGCCCACCAAGGCCAGGCCGTCGTCCATCCGGGTGCGGATCTCGGCGTCCCACGATTCGTCGTCGGCCGCAGCGGCGAGCGAGCCGTCGAGCCCGACCGTCGTCAGTGCGTCGGCAACGTCGAAGTCGACATCCTTGTCGTGGTGGATCCTCGAACCGAGCTCCCAATACAGCTTGAACACATTCGTGTTGCCGACCTCGGGTGTGTCGGCCGCAGCGCGAACCGCCTCGATGACTCGCAGCATCCGATGGGTCTTCATCACCGGTTCGTAGTAGTCGGAGTCCTCGGGTGGCTCGTTCTTGAACAGGAGGCTGATCGGCTGCCACGTGATCTGCACGTCACGGTGTGGCAGGACCTCGTCGACGACCCAACGGGCCGTCTCCCAGCAGAACGGTCAAATCGGGTCGATCCAGAACTCGATCGCGGGGGCGGAGGAAGCAACGTTGCTGTTCATCAACGGGGTGTAACCGTTTTTCTGAACCGTCATTCCCATGTCGTGAATCGGACCGGATCGCAACGGGTGTCAGGCACCGATTGCGACACAGCAGTGGCGTGGTCGCAGACGACCGCAACCGGTGCCTGACACCCGTTGCGACACTCGTTGCGACGTCAGGTGGTGGCGGAGCGACGTTTGCGGTGATCGGCGGTGTGGGTCCGGCTGGCGCAACGGGGGTCCGAGCAGAACCGCTTCGACCGGTTGCGCGTGGAGTCGTAGAACAGCCGCTCACAGTCGTCGGCGCCGCAGATGCCGAATCTGATCGTGCCGTTGTCGCAGACCTCCTCGGCGAGCGCCATGAACACATCCGCGAGCACTTGATCGTCGAAGCGTGCAGTGGCCGGCGTCCAGTGGATGTGTGGGCCGGCTCCGTCGTGGTCGACGATCGACGGGGTGATCGGGAGTTCGGTGAGCTCCTCGGTGACCCGTGCAGCTGCGAGGTCGGTGTCGAGACCCGGCAGCGACGACAGGAACGGCAGCAACGTCGTGAATCGCTCGGCAGTCCGTGCAATCGATGCTGCCGAGGCATCGCGTGCACGGCTGAAACCGGAATCGGCGAGGAAGGGTCGCAGGTCGGCTGACGGGTCGTCCCAGAGTGCATTGGCGAGGTCGACCATCGCATCGAGCGTGAGCCGGTGTTCGTCGTTCGTCGTCGAGACGTACATCACGTCAGCGTATCGCCACGGAGGAGTTGCGTCAGTAGCTAATCGTCGATAGAACCTTACGTCCGTCAGTACCAAAAGGTGCCGACGGTCCTGACACGGCAATCTCACCTCGGAGGTGGACCCCATGACCGCAGTCTTCGTCACCATCATGATCATCGTCGCCAACGTGATGGGTGCCGGTATGGCCTATCCCCAAGCGTCGAAGCTGATCCGCACGGGGCGCACGGAGGGCGTGTCCGGCGTGTGGGCTGGCGTCAGCTTCTCGATGAACCTCTGGTGGCTCGCCTACGGACTCGCCCGTGGCCTGTGGGGGCTCGTTCCGGTGTCAGCCGTCGCGGCGGTGCTGTACGCCGTCATCATCGTGGCGTACGTGCGTCGGCTCGGTGTGCGAGCTTCGATCGGTGGGCTCCTGGTCGGGCTCGTCGTGTTGGGCCTCGTTCCCCTGCCCTTCCTGTTGGTCGGCGGCTGGGTCGCAGCGGGTCTTGCGATCGGCCTCTGCTACGGGATGCAACTCGTGCCGGCGGTCATCGCATCGTGTCGCACCCGAGAACTCCACGGGGTCGCGCCGAGTACTTGGATCATGGCCTGGGTCGAGGCGGTCATCTGGTTGGTGTACGGGTTGTACGCCTTCGATGCGGCGTTGTTGGCAGGCGGAGCGAGTGGTGCGGTTGGCTCGACGCTGATCCTTGGCCGCCTCGCGATGACCGGTCATCAGCCCTTCCGGACACCACAGCGGCGCCTCGCGATCTCTTGATCGCATCGGATCTGCGTCAGGTGATTCACGGACTCCGCCACTACAGTGGGCGGGTAGATGTGAGTCGTTCCCGAGGCTCACTGGATACAAGGAGTCGATATGGCGACAGGCGTAGTGAAGTTCTTCAACGACGAGAAGGGCTTCGGATTCATCACCCCGGATGAAGGAGGAGAGGACGTCTTCGTCCACTACTCCAACATCGTCGGCAGCGGTCGTCGTTCGTTGAACAACGATGCCAAGGTCGAGTTCGACGTCGCACCCGGCCGAAAGGGACCAGAAGCAGTCGACGTCAAAGAAATCTGATTTGAGAGGAGGTGATTCTGCATGGCATCCAGCCCGCAGAGTTACCAGAAGCGCCAGCGTGAACTCCGCAAGAAGGAGCGCAAGGCAGAGAAGCAAGCAATCCGACACGGTCGGAGTGCCGCCAAAGAGGACGAGTCCGATGACGGGCCCGACGAAGACGCGTTGCTCGAAGAGTTCCGCATCCTCAACGAGCGGTTCGCCGAAGGCGATGTCGAGGAGAAGATCTTCGAGTTCCGCAAGGCCGAGATCTTCCACCAGATGGGACTGGGCGAGAAGCCCGAACCGCTGGAAGAGGAACCGGCAGAAGCCGGAGCCTGAACACACCGAAGTTTGATCGATGCCCCCGGCCTTCGCCGGGGGCATCGATCGTTTTCGACCCCGTCATGGTCATGGAGGCCGTGGCCTCGTCGTCGGCGGCGATCAGCCGCGCCGGGCGACCAGCCAGAGCCCGGTACCTGCCTGAGCGGTTCGTCCCGTCCAGTCGCCTGGCAGTGCGCTCAGCACGTCATCGGGCGCCAGGTGGATCGGCGTCTGGTCGCCCAATGTGTTCACCCACAGGACCGCGCCACCCTCGCACAGCACCCGGTCGACTTCGAGGGGGAACAGGATCATGTTGATCAACATGACCACCTGGAAGGAATCGTCCGGGAACGGCAGGATCGACGCATCGGCGCGTACCCGCGGCGCGAGGTCGGGGGCGTTGGCCAGCATCTGCGCAGACAGGTCGGTGCACACCAGCGAATTCACTCGATCCGCCACGATCCGGGCTCCCGCACCGGTTCCCGAACCGACTTCGAGCCATCGGCCCCTCAGTGGGAGCTCGCCCCGGGCCAGTGCGTCTTCCACCGGTGCGGCCTTGACCGGGTCCACGTGTTCCTCGCTCCAGCCGTCGGCCAATCCGTCGAAGACGTCCTGGATCCGATCGGACTCCGCGGACGTCCATGGTGTTCCGAATGCCGTCGCATGCGTGAGCCGGCGCATTGGATGATCGGGTCCGGCGAAGGCGTCGGCGCGTCGAGCGTCGGGGTGGTCGGGCAGTGTCGTGAGAGAAGGGTCCATGTCAGGGCGTCGTCGTGGTCGGTGGAGCCGTGGTGGTGGTGGTGGTTGTCGTCGTCGTCGTGCTGGTCGTGGTGGTGGTCGGCGGAAGCGAGGTGGTGGTGGTTGTCGTCGTGGTGATGTCGAAGCGGGCGCTGAACAGCACGGTGAATTCGGCGTCGGACGGCAGGATGGCGCGGACGTCGTCAACGAGCGAGGTCGCGTCGGGTTCGTCGGTGCCGGCCACCTCGACCACGGCCGCGCTCCCGTCGTACGAGATCGACTCGACGTCCACGTCAACCCCCGCTGCCCACTCGGTCGTGAGGGTGGTGATGCGGCTCGTGATGATCTCCGTCGGCGTCGGCTCCGGGAGTGCAGCGGTCACGTCGCGGCGTTCGACCCAACTCAGCTGCACCCGCAACGTTTCGTCGAGCGAGGTGTCGAGTCGTTCGATGAGATCCTGGATCGGTGGCGCATCACCGATCCCGCTGGCGTCCACGAGGATCACACCGTTCGCGATGCTCAACGCATCCACCCGCCGAACTCCATCGAATTCGCCTGTCTGGAGCCAGGCCTCCACTTCGAGTTCGACCTGCTCGGCGAGCTCGTCCTCGTCACTTCGCGCAGCGGCAACGGTGGTCGTGGCTCGACTCACCTGATCCCAGATCGTCGAGACGACCTTGTCCGACCCGAACCGCGCCTGCATCGCGGTGATCAACGAACCCTCGTCGGGAGCGAGCTCGAAACTGCGGATCCGGATGACGATGCGTTGATCATCGAATTCGATGGCGGGCGCCTCGGTGGTCTGCACCGGACCCAACCAATCGCGAACGACCTCGGTGGCCTCGAGGTCCCGATTGGTCTCCTCGATCACCGTGCGCGACGCCTGGACCAGGGGAATGGCGATGGCGATCACGACCGCAGCGACCACGGCAGCGACCACGGCGGTGCGCCGGAACGTGGTGGCGAGACGACGCGGTGGCACGAATCCGGTCACCACGAAGACCACGGAGGCGGCGAGCACGATCGCTGCCAGGTTGGTGACGTACAGCAGCAGCGCGCCTCGTGCGAGTGTCCCGAATCCGGCTTGGAGCGTGATCCCGACCGCTCCGAGCGGCGG
>Ga0307981_1003769_pt1 | contig 11124 bp, 10 predicted proteins | sample OrgLakmetagen987_FD_201849 | JGI IMG/M metagenome (GOLD analysis project Ga0307981, IMG submission 201849) | Saline water microbial communities from Organic Lake, Antarctica - #987 | ecosystem: Environmental > Aquatic > Non-marine Saline and Alkaline > Saline | place: Antarctica: Organic Lake... | reverse complement strand
CACCGAGTTGCGGATCGGCGTGGATCCCGGGTTCGACACCCGCAGCGCGCGCCGCGTCGAGCACCGACGACAATGCCGCCACGAATCGCGGATCGCTCTGGTCGTTCGCCGGTTGCAACCCGAGCGTGATGCTCAGATCCGACGGGCCGATGTACAGCGCGTCGACACCGTCGACGGCGGCGATCGCGGCGACGTTGCCGATCGCTTCGGCGGTCTCGATCATCGGGATTACCAGGGTCGACCGATTCGCATCGGCGATGTCGGCCGGCGCCCCTACCAGGCGGGCGCGGGTCGGGCCGTAGCTGCGATCGCCGCGTGGCGAGTACTTCGCTGCGCGCACCGCAGCCTCGGCGTCGGCGGCATCGTTGACCATCGGGACGATCACGCCGGCCGCTCCGGCGTCGAGGATGCGCCCGATGATCCCCGGCTCGTTGACGGGAACGCGACACAGCAGGGTTGCATCGGTGCGTGACATCGCGCGCATCATCGAGATCGCTCCGGCGACCTCCATCAGTCCGTGTTGGAGGTCGATGACGACATAGTCGAAGTCGAGGCCGGCGAGTGCCTCCGCCGATGACGGGGAATCGGTCGAGAACCACAGGCCGAAAGCGGTTCGGCCCACCTCCCAGCGGTCTTGGAGCCGGGCGCTCACTCGGTGGGCACCGTGCCGGTCTGTCGGTGATACGTGAGCGAGTCCCAGCAGTCGAGGCGACGCGCCACCAGCCCGTCGCGGACGCTGATCCACATCACACCCGGAATGTCGATGCGGGTGCCCTCGATGTCGGCCCCGAACCGGTACCGCACCACGACCTCCGAGCCGTCTCGGTCGTCACCCACGAGCGACCCGATGGCGGTCTCGGTGACCTCGTATCGACGATTGGCGAAGGTTGCGAAGAAGCCGGGGAGTCGCTTCGAGTACTCATCGCGTCCGGTGCAACCCGAGCCGAGTTCGGCGTGATGCTCGTTGCGGAAGTCCTCGGCAACGAGTTCCGCGACATGTGTCGGATCGGAACCGCCGAGGGCGGCGACGTAGTCGAGGGCGACGCGCACGTCGGTGCGATCTGGATCGCTCATGTGAAGGTCAGCCCCACTTCGCGCGCACGGTCTCGTACACGCCCTGGTCGAACGAGAACTCGACCAGGTTGCCGTCGGGATCCCCGAGCATGCAGATGTAGCCGATCGGGTCGGGCATCATCCGAGCCGGCATCGCGAGGCAACCGTCGGCCTCGGCGCGGGCCGCGATGTCGTCGACGTCGTCCTTGGTGGGCAGTTCGATGCCGAAGTGGTTGAACGGCGCCATCTTGGCGAGCGGTGCTGGTGCGAACGGATCCTTGTCGGGAAAGAACTGCGCAAGCACGAGGATGAACGGGAATTCCTTCTGGTCGGAGTGGCCCAGCCATGCTCCGAAACCGTCGTCGTCCTCACGCTTGTCGAGGAGCTCGAGGCCGGTGTAGCGCTGATAGAAGGCGATGGTCGCGTCGATGTCGGAGACCCGCAGGGCAACGTGGGTCCACCGAGACATCGTCGGTCGCAGGTCATGGCTCGCCACGCCGTCACCCGGCTGCTCGATCGTGTCACTCACGCGTTCGCTCGGCGTTCATCAGTCATGTCGAAAACGTAGCAAAGGTCTGATGGTCTGACCAACGCACGGAGCGGCAGCGTGTGGGTCCGAGGGACTACAGTTGGACAGATGGTCAGACCGAACGATCGCCACTGGCGGAGGCGAGTGATGTGCGGATGACCGAGACCATTGCCGAAGCAGCCGATGGTCCGTTGAGTGACACCAGGTTCGCACCGGTCACGCGCGAGACCCTCAGCTCGCAGATCCGTGACCGTCTGCTCGAACGGATCACGTCTGGCGCGCTGGAACCCGGCGCCCGCGTTCCGTCGGAACGGTCGCTCTCGGAGCAGTTCGGCGTGGCCCGCACATCGGTACGTGAAGCAATGCAGGGTCTGCTCTCGCTCGGTGTCGTCGTACGGCGCGGGAACCGCTCCTATGTCGCCGAACGACTGCCCGACGTGTCGTTCGACGAGATCGACGACCGCAAGCAGTTCGTCGAACAACTCTTCGAGACCCGCCGACTCCTCGAGGTCCCGATGATCGAGTTGGCAGCTCTGCGTGCGAGTGAGGCCGAACGTGGCGAGATCTCTGCCCTGGCCGAACGCTTCCGCCCCGAGATGACCTTGGCGGCGTTCCGCGAACTCGACCGGGAGTTCCACACTGCGCTGTCGAGCGCGTGCGGTAACCCGCTGCTGGTCGAGGTGTACGGCAAGGTGATGGCTCGCCTGTTCCGCTCCGAGGGTCTGCAGTCGCTGCTCTCCGACGAAGCGAACCGGGACGAAGTCGACAAGATCGTCGGCAACTCGGCTGCACAGCACGCGCGGCTCGCAGCAGCAGTGGCTGCGGGTGACGTCGAGACCGCAGCCGCCGAGGGTGTTGCCCACCTCGAAGCCGTCGAACGCAGCCTCATCGACCATCTGGTCTGATGCTCCGGTCACATCGGTGAGCAGCATCGTGAACGCAGACATCGACGTGGTCGTCGTCGGCAGCCTCAATCTCGACCTGGTCGTGCGAGCGCCGCGTCAGCCCGGCGGCGGCGAGACGATCAGTGGATCCGACTACTCCGAGTACGCCGGTGGGAAAGGTCTGAACCAGGCGGTGGCTGCAGCTCGCTCGGGTGCATCCGTGGTGCTCGCCGGCAACGTCGGTGACGACGAGGCCGGTCGGCGGTTGCGGTCGATCGTGCGCAGTGAGGGAATCGACGACACCCACCTGCGCACCCTCGATGACGTGGCGACCGGGCGGGCGATCATCACGGTCGACGACGCCGGAGAGAATTCGATCATCATCGTCGCAGGGGCGAACGGCGGGCCCGCACCGACGGACCTTCCCACGGGTCGGGTCGTGCTCGCCCAGCTCGAGACCACCATCGAGGGTGTCGTGGCCGCCTTCGAGCAGGCCCGGTCGGTGGGGTCGATCACCGTCCTCAACCCAGCACCGGCAGTCGCGCTCACCGACGAACTCCTCGCACTCTGCGATGTGTTGGTGCCCAACGAACACGAGGTCGATCTGCTCGGTGGGCGAGATCGTGTGGCCGAACGGGTCGGCCATCTGGTCGTGACGCTCGGCGCGAGCGGTGCCGATCACGTTCGTGCCGGCGTGACGACGCACGTGGATCCGTTCGCCGTCGACGTGGTCGACACCACCGGTGCCGGTGATGCGTTCTGTGGGGCGTTGGCGAGTCGGCTCGCAGTGGGGTCCTCGATGGACTCGGCGCTGCGCTACGCCGCCGCGGCCGGTGCCCTGGCAACGACGGTGCCGGGTGCCGTTCCGTCGCAGCCGCACGCTTCAGACGTGCGTGCGCTCGTCGAGAGTTGAGCGGCCACGCTGCTCGGAATCACTCGATCGTCCAGCCGTCGGGGAGTTGCCAGTCACCGATGAGCTGATGGGTGTCGGGATCCTGTTCGGCGCCTTCGGGATGGCTCCACAGCATGAGCTGATTGCCCCACGGGTCGAGGAACGAACAGTTGGCGCCGCCGAACTCGGTCCAGAAGTGGTTGCGCCACAACTCGGTTGCACCATGCGCTTCGGCGCGTTCGAGGATCGCGTCGAAGGAGTCGTCGTCGCTGATCAGGATCCAGGCCCGGATGCCACGGCCCGGTCCGACCTCATGGGGCGTCGGGGGTGCGGGATCGGGATGGGGTCGCATGTTCGCAGCGTTCGAGATCCCCATGTGCAGATTGCCGGTGGGGCCCTGGGAGCCGTCGTCGAGCTTGAAGTTCTGACCGGGGATGATCCGATGGAACACGCCGGGGATCCGCTCTTCGACCTCCCAGCCGAACACTTCGGAATAGAATGTGTTGGCGGCATCGACGTCGGTCACCGGGAAGTCGACGAACACGAGGGCGTTGGGGTAGGTCATGGCACTCCTTGGGGCGAACGTGCAGACCTTGTTGGTCTGACGGTCAGACCATAACAGTTGCCGACGCGGCGAGTACTGGCGGCGGACCACCGTTCGTCGTCGGTGTATGTGGCCGACCGACGGCACGGCGTCCGGTCGCCCCGGGAAGCCTTGCGACATCGAAGAGAGCTTGACATCGGGCGCGTCCGATACGTTATGGTCTGACCATCAGACCGAACGTGCCACTGGCGCCGTTCCGACCGCAAGGGGACCCATGATCACTGGGATGAACCACGCCGTGCTCTACGTGCGCGACGCTCGTCGCCATCAGACGTTCTACGAAGACGTCCTCGGTTTCGAGACCATCGTGACCCACCCCGACGGAGCGTTCGTGTTCATGCGTGCGCCCGGCTCACCGAATCATCACGACCTCGCCTGCTTCACCATCGGTCCGCAGGCCGGCCCGACCACCGCCGGGCGCGAACAGGTCGGGCTGTACCACCTCGCATGGGAAGTGTCGACGCTGGCCGATCTGCAAGAACACGAACGACGCCTCACCGAGGCCGGTGCGCTCAAGGGAGCGTCCGACCACGGCGTGAACAAGAGCTTGTACGCCATGGATCCCGACGGGATCGAATTCGAGGTGATGTGGCTGACCCCACCCGAATTGTGGGGTGACGAGGAGCATCAGGCCATCGTGCGTCCGCTCGACCTCGATGCCGACATCGAGAAATACGGTCGCGATCGTGCATCCACCACTCATGTTCCCGCGAACACACAAGGAGCCGCCTCATGACCGATGTGGACGCCAAGCCCTTCTCGGACAAGTACTGCTACTTCTTCGACGACGCAGCGTTCGAGGAGACGACCCGAGAAGGCTTTCGGCGGCGCGTGATCACCGGCGACACCCTGCAACTCTGCTTCTGGCGGATCGCCGGCGGCGCCACGGGCTCGTACATGCACCAACACGAGGAGCACGAGCAGCTCGGCATCGTGATGCGCGGCGCGCTCGATTTCCGCATCGGTGATACCGACGACTCGGCCCGGACCGTGCTGGGTGCGGGTGAGGTGTACCTGGCGCCGCGACAGGTGTGGCACGGCGACTCGTTGTTCGTCGGCGATGAAGAACTCGACGAGTGCTGGATCCTCGACGTGTTCAGTCCGCCACGCGAGGATCTGCGCGAAGCAACGGCCGAACCCGTCGTGACCCGCCCTGCCGACTCGAACGGCGCCCACCCATGACCGATGCGTCACGACCTGCCGACTGGCGCCTGGCCGTCGACATCGGCGGCACGTTCACCGATGTGGTGCTCCTCGATGCAGCCACCGGTGACGTGGTCGTCGACAAGACGCTCACCACCCCGCAGAACCCACTCGATGCCGTCCGCACCGGAGTGGGGCAATTGCTCGCACGCGCCGGTTTGCGCCCATCCGACGTGACGGCGCCGATCGTGCACGCCACCACGCTCATCACGAACGCGCTCATCGAGGGCAAGACCGGCCGTGCCGGGCTGGTGACCACGCAGGGCTTCGGTGACACGCTGCTCATCCGCGACGAGCACCGCTACGACATGTACGACCTGCAGATCGAGTTCCCGGCGCCGCCGATCCCGCGTGATCGCACCGTCGAGATCGCCGAGCGCACCGCTGCCAGCGGCGAGGTCGTCCTCGCTCCGACCGAGGAGGCGATGCAGGCCGTCGCCGACGAGCTTCGGGCCATGGACGTCGAGTCGGTGGGCATCTGCCTGCTCAACTCCTACGTCGATTCCACCAACGAACGCACCATCGCCGAGTTCCTCGAACGCGAACTGGGTGTGCCGGTGTGCATCTCGGCCGACGTGTCACCCCAGATCCGCGAATACCCGCGCATGGTCACCACCGCCTGCAACGCAGCGACGATGCCGGTCATCGGTCCGTACCTCGACGAGCTGCAGAAGTGGTTGTCGGGAGAGGGGTTCGGCGGCTCGGTCCTGATGATGCTGAGCAACGGTGGCGTGGTCGCTGCCGATGATGCGGCGCGGGTCCCGATCCGGCTCGTCGAGAGTGGGCCTGCCGCAGGCGCACTGGCCGGCACGTGGTTCGCCGAACGGCTCGGTCTCGACCGTTTGCTCTGCTTCGACATGGGTGGGACGACCGCGAAGGCGTGCCTGATCGACGGCGGTCAACCCGAACTCACCAACGTCTTCGAAGTCGCCCGCGCCTACCGATTCAAGAAGGGCTCGGGTTTCCCGGTGTCGGTGCCGTCGGTCGATCTGGTCGAGATCGGCGCCGGCGGTGGGTCGCTCGCCTGGGTCGATCAGTTCGGACTCCTCAAGGTCGGCCCCGAGTCGGCCGGAGCAGAACCGGGTCCGGCCTCTTATGGACGCGGTGGCACCGTTCCTGCCGTCACCGACGCCGACGTCGTCCTCGGTCTGCTGGACCCGGCTGCATTCCTGGGTGGCGACATGCCACTCGACGGTGCTGCGGCCGACGCCGCAGCCGCCAGGATCGGTGAGTTGCTCGACATCGATTCGGTGAGCGTCGCCGCCGGTATCCACGAGATCGTGAATCAGAACATGGCCGCCGCCGCTCGGATGCACGCCGTGGAACAGGGTGTCGACCTGCGCGGCGTGTCGATGATCGCGTTCGGTGGAGCAGGTCCCGTGCACGCCTGTGGTGTGGCTGAACTCCTCGAGTCGGACAAGGTCATCTTCCCGGTGAACGCCTCGGTGCTGTCGGCGTTCGGCACGCTCGTGTCACCGGTGCGAATCGACCTCGCCCGGTCGATGCCGAGACGCCTCGACGGGATCGATCCCGCAGAACGCACGGCACTGCTCGACGATCTCCGCACCGAGGGCCGCCGGGTGCTGGCCGCCGCCGGGTCGTCGGCCGACGCCGTCAAGTTCCGCTACGGCCTCGACTGTCGCTATGCCGGGCAGGGCAATGAGGTCACCGTGTGGGTCGGTGAGGCGGCTCCTGGCGTCGTCGACAGCTGGCCCGTCACCGACGCCGAGGTGCTTGCGGCATTCGAAGCCGAGTACCGCCGGATCTTCGGGATGACGATCCCCGACGTACCGATCGAGATCGTCACCTGGCGCCTCGCAGTCTCGGCCGACGCCGAACAGGTCGCACCCGAGCCGGTCGCCACCGGATCGGGCGCCGAGCCCGTTGCGCACCGGCCGATGGTGTTCGGCCGTGGGATGGATCCGATCGACGCTCCCGTGTACAAGCGCGACCAACTCGGCGCTGGAGCCACGTTCTCGGGCCCCTGCGTCGTCGAGGAACGTGAAACCACCGCCGTGATCCGACCCGGCTGGAACGTCGAGGTCGGACCCGACGGCAGCCTCATCGCCACCAACACCCACGCCTGATGTCGTCGTGTTCGGAACGGGCCTGGCTCGTCACGAACAGAACTCGAGGAGCAATCACATGACCATCACCCAGGACAGCACCACGGAGCGGGCACCATCGGCTGGCGGGTTCGATCCGATCGAACTCGAGATCTGCTGGCAGAGCCTGATCGCCACCGTCAACGAACAGGCCAAGGCACTGCAGCGTTCTGCGTTCAGCCCGATCGTGCGTGAAGCGGGCGACCTCGCAAACGCCGTGTTCGACCGCCGGGGCCGCATGGTTGCCCAGGCCGTGACCGGCACGCCGGGACACATCAACAGCCTCGCCATCGCCGTCTCGTACATCCTGGAGGAGTACCCGCTCGACTCGCTCGACGAGGGCGACGTGCTGATCACCAACGACCCGTACAAGACCGCAGGTCAGTTGCTCGACGTGACGGTGCTCGTGCCGGTGTGGCGTGGCGGCAAGATCATCGCGCTGTTCGGCTCCACCATCCATCACACCGACGTCGGCGGGTACGGCATCGGCGCGGGAGGTCGAGACGTGTTCGAAGAGGGTCTGTGGATCCCGATCGTGAAGCTGATGAAGCAGGGCGAACGCAACGAGGACGTCTGGAAGTTCATCCTCTCGAACGTCCGCCAACCCGACCACATGGGGGGCGACCTCCACGCACAGATGGCATCGGGCCAGATCGGTGCCCAGCGGCTGCTCGCACTGTGTGACCACCACGGCTTCGACGACATCGAAGCACTGTCCGACGAGATCGTCACGCGTTCCGAAGAAGCGACCCGCAAAGGCATCCGTGAGCTCACTTCCGGTCGCTACGAGTCCGAAGCACTCCTCGACCTGGCCGACGGCAGCGAGATCCTCATCAAGTGTGCGTTGATCGTCGATGCCGAGGCCGGCGAGATCACGGTCGACTACACCGGTTCGGCCGATGCCAGCCGATGGGGCATCAACGTGGTCAAGAACTACAGCCACGCCTACACGACGTTCGTGGTGCGCTCGGTGCTGAGCCCCGACATCCCGAACAACTACGGCTCGCTGAAGCCGATCGAGATGATCGCTCCCGAGGGGTCGATCCTCAACGCAGTGTCGCCGCAGCCGTGTACGGCACGTCACGTGGTCGGCATGTTCCTCCCGAACGCACTGCTCAAGGCCCTCGCCCAGGTGCGTCCCGAGGGTGCCATGGCCGAAGGGTCCGGTGCCGTGTGGACGATGCAGGTCAGTGGCAACCACGACGACGGCAGCCCGTTCATCACGGCGATGTTCACGTATGCCGGTGGTGTCGGCGGTCGGGCCACCAAGTCGGGTCTCGACGCCTGCTCCTACCCGACGGGGGTCGCCGCGGTGCCGATCGAAGTGGTCGAGGCCTCGGCCCCGATCCGATTCAGTTCGAAAAAACTGCGCCCCGGCTCGGGTGGCGACGGCGCCCAGACCGGCGGCCTCGGACAGACCATCGAGTTCGAGGTCGACACCACCCGTGAATGGCAGCTCAATGCGGTGACCAGTCGCCTCGCTGAAGCACCTCAGGGGATCTTCGGTGGTGAGCCGGGAGCGTCGGGGGCGTTCAGCGTGAACGGTGAGAAGGTCACCACCCAGGAACGCATCACGCTGCAGCCGGGTGACAAGGTGCGCCTCGATCTGCCCGGCGGCGGCGGATACGGCGCACCGACGACCTGAGCACCATCGAGGAGGAAGAGGACACGAATGACCGCACCGATCACGTTCGCCAGCCAATGGGCAGCGTCGGTCGAAGCGCGCTCGTCTGCATCGTTCCTCCGTTTCGAAGGATCCGACGGACTCGTCGCCGACTGGACGTACGCCGAGTTCGACGACCTCGTTGCCCGGGTGGCGACCGGTTTCGTCGAGTGTGGCGTCGATGCCGACCGCGGCGTCCACCTCGCACTCACCAACTCGCCGTCGTTCGTGGCGGCGTGGCTGGCTGCGGTTCGGCTCGGCTCGTACATCGTCCCCTCCGACCCGATGGGCACCGCCCCGGAACTGGCCGAACACATCACCCGAACGTCACCGGCGGTGTCGGTGGTGTCGAGCGCACGCACTGCCGTGGCCGACGTTGCGATCTCACGGATCGGCGCCGGCGCACCGATGGTGATGGTCGTCGACGAGGACGATGCGACCTGCGCCGGACTGACGGTCGACACCGGTCGGCTCAGGGCCCCGGTCGATCGATGGCCGGAGCCCGCGCCTGGCGACCGTGCCGCGATCATGTTCACCAGCGGGACGACCGGTCGGCCCAAAGGCGTCGAGATCACCCAGGCGAACTACGCATTCGCCGGGACCACGATGGCGGTTGCAGCGGGGCTCGGGCCCGATGACCGCCAACTCGTCGTGCTGCCGATGTTCCACGCGAACGCGCAGTACTACTCGTTCGCGTCGGCCATCGCTGCGGGTGCGAGCGTGGCGATGATGCACACGTTCTCGGCGAGCGGCTTCGTGCGACAGGCTGCGGTGCACCAGGCCACCCACGCCAGTCTGTTCGCCGGGCCGATGCGGATGATCCTCGCCCGAGGTGGCCCCCTGCCGGCCGACTCCGACATCGCACCGCTTTGCCTCCGTCACTGCTGGTTTGCCCAGAACATCACCGCCGACCAGTACGCGACGATCTCCGACTGGCTCGGCTGTCGGCCTCGCCAGTTGTACGGGATGACCGAAACCATTCCGGCCGTCCTCACCGACTCCGTGGGCGATCCGCGCCACGATGCGATGGGCTTCGTCACCGCGAGCTGCACGGTCGAGCTGCACGATTCCGACGGTCGACCGGTCGCGGTCGGCGAGGTGGGTGAGGTCGTCGTGGGCGGACAGCCCGGCTCGACCCTGTTCGCTGGCTACCTGGACGATCCCGACACCACTGCGGCGTCGTTCCGAGGCGACTGGTTCCTCACCGGCGATCGTGCGCACCGCGACGCGGACGGGCGCTTCTTCTTCGACGGTCGGCGATCCGACGTGTTGAAGGTCGCCGGCGAGAACGTGTCGGTCGTCGAGGTCGAGACCGTCGTGGGCGACCACCCCGACGTGTTCGACGTGGTGGTGGTCGGCGCACCCGACCCGATCCGTGACGAGGTACCGGTGGCGTTCGTGGTGCCCGGACCCGGTGTCACCGACGAGCCGGGCGACCCGCTGGCCGACCGTCTGGCAGACTGGTGTGCGCAGCGGCTCGGTAAAGCCAAGCGCCCCCGTTCTTTCACCGTCGTCGACGAACTTCCCCGTACCAGTGTCGGCAAGGTCCGCAAGTTCCTCCTCGCCGACGCAGCGGCGGCGAACGATTCGTCGTCGGTTCCCACCACCCGACCCGCGTCGCAATCGGTGCCTGGCACCGAGTGCGATTCTGATCCGTCCTCTTCCCCCAAGGAGCAGTTGGCATGACCGTCACCGAACCCTCGATCGCAGCCACACCCGGGTTGCGCCCCGACCTGATCGACGCACTCGACGCATCCGTCGTCGACGTCGCGAACGCCCAGACCCTGCCACCCGAGCTGTACACGTCGAACGAGGTGCTGGCATTCGAGCGCGAAGCGATCTACGCCAAGGAGTGGATCTGCGCCGGTCGGGTCGAGCGGATCCCGAACCCGGGTGACTGGTTCACTGTCGACATCGTCGACGAACCCGTCATCGTCTGCCGCGACAAGCAGGGCGAAGTGCGCGCGATGTCGGCGGTCTGTCAGCACCGTGCGATGCAGGTGTGTGACGGCAGTGGGAACTCCACGACCTTCAAGTGTCCGTATCACCATTGGAACTATGCGATGGACGGGCGACTGCTCGGCGCCCCGGCGATGGAGCGCACCGAGGACTTCGACAAGGCCGACTACGGCCTGCCGCAGTTCAGGGTGGAACTGTGGCAGGGGTTCGTCTTCTTCAACATGGACCCCGA
>Ga0307981_1003767_pt1 | contig 11130 bp, 14 predicted proteins | sample OrgLakmetagen987_FD_201849 | JGI IMG/M metagenome (GOLD analysis project Ga0307981, IMG submission 201849) | Saline water microbial communities from Organic Lake, Antarctica - #987 | ecosystem: Environmental > Aquatic > Non-marine Saline and Alkaline > Saline | place: Antarctica: Organic Lake... | reverse complement strand
CCCGATTTGACGGGCTGTGCCATTGCTGGCGCTTCCACGTCGTTGGGGTTCATGACGGCTCAGTCAGGTATGAATATCATCTACCCGACTGGCAAGTGCTGGAATGACTAAATGTCGACGCTTTTAGGAATGGCCGTGCGTTTTTGTTTTACTGATATTTCCTATGTGATCCTTCAGTCGTTCCATTACTTTTTACAAGAGGACGACACTATTACCCGTTGCACTCTTTTTGCCTCCTTTTGCTCCATCCTAAAACGTATTAGCCTTCACCTTTTTTTGCGTTTGAATGCATCTTCTTTATGATTTTCCGAGTATTATTGTTGAAGTTTATCTTGTGTAGTCTTGCTATAATTTTACTTGTGCCGATGTTGAGCTACCAAATGAGCCACATTGGTAATGTGCACTCGTTCGTCCAAATTCCATGCGGCCGAAGTGTTTCTTCGGTCCGGTGGACCGCCTTCGTCCAGCTCCCAATCCACCTTGTCTGGTAAGATAGAGAGACCCTGAGCTTGTTCAGCAATATCAATCGCAATCGCCACAATGGCCTCGTCCGATAGCCGCAGGTCCTTTCCCATGGCTTGCGCCAGTTGCAATGGACTAACACCCAGCGAAAGATCCCAATCAAAATCGTCGTGAATGCGCACGCCGTGTACCGAAAGGCGCAGATGTATCGGAACCAACTGGCTCTCCTTGCCTACTTCGGATTCGATAGACGGATTGGGTAAAGTCGCAGTGTCCTTCTGAGAAAATATATTCGGTGTTGCCTGTTCAAGTGAATCCACGCCCATTGCCTCTGTCTTGACTCTCTTTTTCGAAGAATCAGCAGGTGTTGTATCTTGTTCTCGCTTCAACGAAAGTCGTCTACTACTGAGCGTAGCGGCAGAGGCAACTTGCTGCAGCTGGGGTCGAATTTGCTCAACAATACTTTGCTGCATTGTTACAGACCACAAGTCGACCCGACCGGTAAAGAAACGCGATGTTCGACCCATCCCCACGCATTCTTGATCCGATAAAACCTGATTCGCGAGCAACTGACAGTTGGCTTCGATCCACTCCGTACCTACTGCAGTATTTGGAGCAAACGATTGGCTCTGGAAAGGTCGCGGAATTGGCCAGAGATTCGGATCCATGAGAAGAGTATCGACGATTCGGATGCTCTTGTCGTCAGTTACGACGTCAATTCGAATCGGAACAAGAGAAGGGCCCATGATGCTGCACTTTGCCTTAGCCTATTGAGAGAGCTTTTTAAGAGCTTTGAGCTAGAGTAAATGCCGCTGGGAGTCAGCTGTGCGTTCCGCGATCCGCCATTGTGCGGTCTCGGTCTGCCTCGATGATATTTCAGTCACGGATGGAAGGAAAGACGAACTAAATCGAGATCAAATATAACGATGATTCAAAACTAGCTACCGTGAATGGAATCCAAGTAAAATATCCTCTCTACTTCTAGGTCAAAAAAGGGGGGGGATATCCGTGCACCGATCTCTTTCTCTTTGCCATCCAAGCTGCCCTGGAAGCGATGGATAACGCCTGGAACGCGTTCGCAAACCTGACCTAGAATGGTGCGCTGCCACCGACAAGCACGGACTTCCCCTTGAAGCTCTTGTTACCAAACGAGAAACCTCGAAGAAGCCTCGCTCCAAAATGACTTTAACCGCATGCTATACGCTGACGACGCGGCGAGAATCTTCTTGACCAGACTGGAGTTTGATTGATGGATCCAGCTTGCTTGATTTCGAAAGGGTTTAAGAATTTCGGCCTCGAAGTACACCTTGGTAAATGTGATCCCGGCGATGACAGGACTAAAGATGTCAAATCGAAGACAGAAGCGATGCACTTCCCGATTCCCGCTACGGAAGCCTCAAATGAAGACACGGCAGACTTTGATGTATATGAAGGACAAGGGCGATATATCTCCTTCAACGTAGCAAGATCGAGTAATCCGCCCTTGGACTAGTTTAACGCCTGGCTCATTGCAAGCCAAAAGACGACGATAATTGATACCCAAACGCCCATGACAGATTTTTTCGTATGAACGAAAAAAATAGTATGTAGCTGGCTCTCTATGCCTTAAACCATATGGTAGCTGGTACCATAGACTAGAGTACCCCCCACAACACACAACAACACATTGAAATCATCTCATCGTTATAATAACATAATTGAATTCGATGCACACCTGGCGTCTGTGCTCAGTATTTGTCATCCGTAGCAAGAGTTGGTACCGTACCAGGGTATTATCCCGCGTCTAGTCTAGACTAAGAAGCAAATAGAGTCGAGAGAAGAGATCGAAAATAGTCGGCCGCGGGACAAAATAATGTTTGACTGTTTGCAAAAATGGGTGGTGCGAGCGACTTACGAGAATACCAGTAAGGAGATGCTGACGGCGGACGAGGCAAGTTTTGTCCGATGACTTCGGCGAACCAAGTTGGACTTCTAATTCTAATCCCCTCCGTCTTGCTTCGGCCGCCTATTGACATCTTCGGTGTGAGAGCATAAATCAGCCGTTTACGATCACGACCACCCACGATTGGTCTAGGATCATACATAGGGCATCCCTTTCTATCGTTACATTCAATTAGCACACATCTGCTTATAATCGCAAAGCAGTCATTGGTGAAACCCGGCAACCTCTCCGCAGATAAATGAATACTGAATACATCATCACAACCCACTGAATGGAACACGAGTGACCCAGTGAGCTCAGAAGAAGCGAAAAAGTCCTTGTCCATAAGACCAAAGAAACCCGGCAGCTTCCCCCCTTCGACTAAATAGATTCTAACACCCGGTGAAAATCGTCTAAATAAGAAATTGATGACCCACAAGAAAACGAAACTGTCGTTTTGATTCACTGAAAGAGACGTTTACGAAAGAGAGCTCCGCCGGGACTAATCGAGCACGGATCGGAATGACCAAAGCTTCTCGAAATAACTCGATCGGAATGACTTTATTCTTCCTGTAATGACTAATCGTAAAATCTGCAACGCAGGAAATCCGAGACAGGCAGTTATTATTTGTTGAGCTATTTTGATTGGCTTTCATATCCGCTGGTCGTCTCCTAGTTGGAATTCGTGGCGGACATTTATCTGTATGTTTCAATACCTCGACATTCTTGGCGTGTGTGGTCCCCTTCGTCCTGGTACACAATTCAGCGTACAAATTCTACATACGTGAATTGTACAGGCTTTTTCGTGGGTTCAAAATCGTCTTCCACGACCTCCGCAGGTCGTCGTCAAAGAAAATTACAGTAAATGCGCATAAAAAACGAAGTGCCTCGTAGCGACAAAACGAAAAACAAGAAACCAACCTCAACAATGGAACTCGAAGTCTCTGCAAAGGCCTCGAACGTCTCGAACGTCTCGTCCCTCATGGTTAAAGAGCTTAAAGGAAACAAGATGATGGTGGTTCCCGAAGAGATCCCCGAACCCACCGGCAGCAGCATGAAAGGCCCTGAAAGTGGAGAAGGCGGCCTCAAGAACAAGATGACCGCGGCGTCTGCACTTGCGGATCTAACGAGCGTTTCTTCCCCTGTCGACGACGAAGACGATGAGGACGATGATGAGGGATCCATCGACAGCAACCTAGAAGAGGGAAAAGGAGAGCTCCAGCTCCCAGTGAGATTCTACAAGAACGGTCGTAAACGGGCCGTCCCGTTCGTCCTCAAGGTAAGAACACGTCATCGATTTCTCGCAATCGTTCCCACCCATGCAGTCAGATACTAACTCCCGTATTCGTTATTTTCATCAACTCAGCTCATGAAGGTTCTCTCCTGCAAGGAATATGCCCACATTATCGCTTGGACGCCGTCGGGATTGACTTTTGATATCCTCAAGCCGAGAGCGTTCACCAAGGAAGTCCTCCCGGTACACTTCAAGACCGCCAAGTACTCTTCGTTTATCCGAAAGTTGCACCGATGGGGCTTTGCAAAGCACTATCGTGACCATCGGGAGGAAACTGGTACGTTTTGCCACAAGAACTTTCAGAGTGGCCGCTTGGATCTGGCCGAGACAATGAGGCCCTCTGCGCGCAACCTTCCACAGAGCAAGAGTCACCCCAAGGCAGGTCAGGTCTCGAAAAAGGCCAAAGGTCCGTTGGATACCACCTCCACGCCCGGCAAGTTGGGCGAAATGATGCGTCCGAGTATGATGGCCCCATCGATTATCCACCCAGCGGCGTCTAGCGTACCCTACCCTGCCGGTATTGGTGGGTCTGCCTGGTCCCCTAGGAATCAGCACCAATACTCGTCCTTTGGAATGGGTAACAGTAACAACATGGCTAACTTGCGCGTTGACATGGAACTCCAGCGTCTTCTCGCGGAACGCGATAACGCTTCGGCCTGGCCTCCGATGCAAGCACCTCGTCAAGTCGACTACAGTGCCCAATTCGGGAGCGCTGCCAGTTCGGACCCTGGAATCGCTTCCGAAGTCGATCGTCGCATCAAGGAACGTTTCGATGAAGCGGTAATGAAGAATCGTGCCCTCACCGGCAGCCAGCAGCATATGTTTCAGCAACAGGGGTATAACTCGCAAAAGAACACTTCCACGGATCTCAACGCCGCGATTGAGGCCGAGGTTGATCGTCGTCTCAAGTCGCATCTTCAGGGCAACATGCCTAGCTACCCAAGACAACAGCAGCAGTCCAATCCATTTGCCTTTTCCGGAATGAATTCGATGTCTCTTACACCTTTGCAGCAGTGCCTCCAATCGCAATCGAGAACGCAAGATTCGATGATGCCTCCAATGCCTTTCCAGCAGCAGCACCACCACCACCAGGTTAACCCGGACCATGTCGGTGCCGCAAACAACCCTTATCAGCAGCAAGATGGGTCTGCCATGAGTGCTATGGCTGCTCGTCGCTACGAACTCTTGTTGAGTATGTTCCCTCTTTCTCCCCCTTAGCGGGGGTGGCCGCGGCGGCTTTCTTGGTAGTTTTTCGTTGCAACAATACGCAGTAGTATTAAATATATAACACGTGTTTCAATACATCGTCAAGAACTGTCTAGGTTACAACTATTGAATGGTTGTTTGTTGAATACGAATGCTCTTTCAACCACGGGTCGGTTGGCCAGTTCTCGTTTCCGACTAGAAGGGGGCAACGGGAACTTGGTCGGAAGGAGAGAGGTTAGCCTTACAGCAGCACTCAAGGAGCAGGAGAATACGAGGATACGACAGGCTACACCACTTGTCTAAGTACTGGAACACATCGAATCCATCGCCAAAGTTAACCTTACATGGGCGTAACTGTCGCCATTTTATTGAAGTCGTGGTCAATACTATTAAACTACCGGCAGCAGCTAGATAACGAGATAAAGTATTCGATGGCGTCGGGTTGAAGGTGAGCCATAATGGGTGAGCCATAATAACTTTGGTCTCCCGGAATGTCTCGGTACAAAGGTGGTGCGGTATTGCGAGCCACTCATCGACCACGATTAGAACACGAATGCTAATGTCCTGAAAACACGTATCGTGGCGATCCAGGATCCATGGGTTGGAGCAATCTCAAGAACTTCAAAAATGTTCTTGAGAAGTACGTCTGGCGTCATGTTGGGTTCCGTTCGACGATATTATTAAAACCGATAGCGGATCTGATCGAACTCTGTCGGGTGTAAATGTCGAAAATGTTCAAAAGAAGGCAGAAGTCATTTGCGATGCCTTCACCGGTCAGTAGTCGTATTTACTGTACCAAGGGTCAGGCTGATGTCTGATGTTGATGTTGATATTATTTTGGGCCGTCACAAAACTCATCGAGAGAGCAAAGCATTTTAGATTTTAGCACTTGACGTCTCATCGTTTGCCGACTATGGAAATCGAAGCCCCTGTCGTCATCTCTTAGCACCATGAAGGCAGAGCGAAAAAGAGACAAGATGATGGTGGCTCCCGAAGTGATCCCTGAGCCCACCTGCAGCGGCATGAACGGTCCCGCAAGTGGAAAAGGCGGCCTTGACAAGAAGATGACCGCGTTTTCTACGCTGGCGGATCAAACGAATCTTTCCTCTCCTACCAGTGAAGAGGAGGTCGAGGATGAGGGAAGCATCAATAGTCATCAAGACCAAGACGAAGGAGAAGGAGAGCTCCAGCTCCCAGTGAGATTCTACAAGAACGGTCGCAAACGGGCCGTCCCGTTCGTCCTCTAGGTAAGCACCACTTGAATCTATGACTACTCACAGTCGTTCCCCATTAAAGTCGCGTTCATCGCTAACATTCCATAATTCCTTGCAGCTAATGAAAATCTTTTATGCAAGGATTATTCCCACATCCTCCTGTGGACACCGTCGGGCACGGCTTTCGACATCGTCAAGCCGTCGTTGTTCACAGAGGAAGTCCTCCCTTTTCACTTCAAGACTGCCAAGTACTCGTCTTTCATCCGAAAGTCGCACCGTTGGGGCTTTACAAAAAACCATTGTGACAACCGCGAGGAAAGCGGTAGGTTCTGTCACAAGGGCTTCCAGAAGGGCCGCTTGGATCTCGTTGAACTGATGAGGCCTATTCCAAGAAAGTCCGAGCAGAAGAAAGCTCGCGAGTTGCTAATGGTGAAATCTGAGTCCGTGTGGCTGACTGTTTCAAAGCTTGTGCCTCAGGGTGTGACTGCGCCGAAATGTTTGCCTCCATTAGGAGCGGAACATGTTGGTACGTCGGCGTGGATTGCTTTGGCTCGTCGTCAACAGTCACGCTTTGCCGTAACATGCAGGTATTCCAACAACGCCAGTACTGAGATAGACCATTGTCGCAACGAACGCGTTAGCTTGACCTATCCGCCCATAATGCAGCCACCCCACCGCATTGATGTATACGGTGGTCAAAGCGGCACTTCCACCAGTGATGTCAGCGCAGCGATCGCATCCGAAGTCGATCGTCGCATCAAAGAGCGTATCAGCGCCGCGATATCAAGTCTACAAAGTCCATACAGCTTTATGCAACAACAAATTTCCCCAAACTCCGTCTTACGATGCGATGGTATGCCTTCGCCGTCGGCTTTTGACTTTCCTTCGGCCCCCAAGGCTGAATATTTCAGTACCTTTAGCCAACATGGTCACCACCAGCAAGTTGGACACGTGAGCTCCGTGGCTTTCACGCCAAACGAACTCTTATTGCGTCAACTGATATCCCGTGGCGTTCAGTATTCCTCGCCTTGATCTCCGTACATGCTCTTCGTTGTCTTGGCGCCCCGGCCTCGAGATGCTTTCTGTTTGTATTCTCTAGATAAATAAGTACTTATATCATCCATTATAGTGTACGGTTGCAGCGGCTAGACAAATTAAAAATATTGAGAACATCCATCGTTCTACAGTACAGCATTCCTTGTACCTTTCATTTACCATAGATAAAGTAGTGCGACAAGTGCGGTGTTTAGTACGTTCTCCGTACTATGCCCACGCATTGCGAAGTAATCTCCTCCTCTCGCTTGCCACTATCCGTCCATTTTCTAGACAATCATTCGATCCAACTTGTATGGCGCTAGACCCTTAGATTTCAACTCCGTTGCTGCCTCGACGGCCTCCGCACTTGGAACAAACAAGAGTTTCTTGTTGACACCAATAGGAAGCTCATTGGCCCGTTTTCGCAAGACGTACTGAAAGAGTGTTGACAACTCCAGGACGCCCGAGGAGGGGAGTGGCTTTTCTGGGTTTCGTTTGATCCACTCTTGCAAGAGATCGTCTTTACTAAAGTACATTGGCAAGGTGATCACGCCAGACGATTGGTCCGTAACCTGTAGCGCGTTGGAGTAAAAGAGCGGAACTTTGCCTTGCGTCTTGAATGTGCTTTCCATTTTGATGGCATCTTCGCGTTCTTTTGCACCGGGAATTATTTCGACAATGCTGCTAATTTGCGCCTCTAGACTCTCTTTTTGGCTCGTCCGTTTGGCAGGCTGCAGAGATAGTCGTATAGCCACATCGGCTGGAATGGTGGTAATGGTGGCGCCTTGCCACGTTTCCGCATATCCGCCCTTCTCGGCTGTATTTTGGGCATCTTTCAGGACGGCTAGTGCAGCTGAAAGCGTAGTAAAGGCATAGCCTTTGGCCATTGTACCTTTGTTGTAGAGCATGTAGGCGGCGCCATCGGAGCTCACGATGCAAAAGAGAGGGACGGATCGGAGGCTGCTTAACAAATTGGCAACAGTCAACAACTGTGGTTGATCAAGCTTCGCATCAGTGTCGATGTCAGCAGCCTGCGATGAGCGTGGGAACGAGAGCGCAGCGGCGATCGATGATGCAGCAGCAGTAGCAGTGAAGATCGCCTTGCGACGGTTGATGGATGCTGCTGGAGGAAGAAACGTCAAAGGTTGATGCTTGGCGGCCGTTTGGACGGAGGAAAAGGACGCCGGAGACAGCGCCACTGCATTACTAGAAAAGAGCCATAGACATGCAACTAGTAGAACAGTTCGCAAATGCTGCATCCTCTGTCGCGGGATGCTCCACAACAACATCGTCGTGTCGGTATTTAGTGTCTGTAGAGATACCCAGTCTCCAGTCTGCAAAAGATTGAAGCGATTCGGTACGGAAGATCGTGTTTTGGAAGGTCATACTACTAGGGTTAGAGCTTTCGCTTTGTCTACTGATTTTAGACTACTGATCTCATGACTCCTCTGTACTGCACTGGTCGTACTCTCTCCACTAAGTATCCGTATTGTAGCTGATGCTGAGCTAGTTAAGTCTAAATAATCCGTGTTGAAAGTAAGGGGCGGTGAGGGGGCAGTCCTCCTGCCTCCTCCTTGGTGCAAGCGGCGCTAGCCAGCAGCAACAGGAGTCCAGGGCACTTCTTCGTGTCGTGGAAGAATACTAGTACGGGAAGGTTTCAACCAGCAGCCAGTCACTACTTCTTGTATTTGGTGCTTCTAGAGCGCCATGGATTCTTCATCGGTAACGAAAAGCCAGCTGCCAGTTCACTCGTCCATTCCGAACGCCCCCAGCATACACGCACTCGTCCCCCTCGCTCTGCTGCGAGGACAAGCAAGGACAAGCAAGAACAAGCAAGAAGTACGTCGCGCATTCTTCGCCGTCGCTCCTAGTCTACAGCATTCCTCCTCGACGTCCCCTACCAATGACAAAGACATGTTTTGGTGCACTCTCCCAACGCAAATGCGCGAAGCAAGACAGCACTAACAGTCATTACTACGGATTTCGAGAGAATATTTAATATTTCGTATCCTGCCCAATCCGCTAGTACGTAGACTACGAGTAGGGTATTTCGTATCCTGCCCAATCCGTTGGTACTTCATAAATAATCATAAAGTAGTACCGGTAGACTAGTGTTCTCAAGAAATACGTCATGATGCGTTACTGGTTACTGTGGTACATACGACAGTACGGTACATAATACGGGACGGTTGAAGATGAAAGTTTTACGATAACCGATACCGGCGGGTCTACCGGTACTGTAGTCCATTAATGTCTCAGTAATTTACGGCACAGGGGAAGGCAAAGTCATTGCGATCCCTTCGTCCTTCAGTACACTGGGTCGCATGGACTTCTTCCCCCGTCCCGTTCCCCGGTTCTGTCCAACTCACAAATTCAAAAGCAGCTTCATTCTACTGTAGCACTCGACGCTTCATCATACCCGATTATGGAACTCAACTCTCCAGTCTACATCCCGTGTACCAATGAGCAAGAGAAGCAAGAAGGAAAGGCATCCGAAGAAACCTCCAAACGAACCAGCAGCACCATGAACGTTCTCGAAAGCGGAGCAACAAGCATGAACAACAAAATGAATGGGGCATCGACGCTGACGAGTCCAACGAGCGTTTCCCCTCCTCCGAAAGAGAATACGATTGGCCATCGGAATCAAGCAGAGGGAGAAGGCGGAGAGCTCCAGCTCCCGGTAAGATTCCACAAGAACGGTCGCAAGCTGGCCGTCCCCTTCGTCCTCAAGGTAAGCACCACTGTAATCGATGACTCGCAATTGATGACTCGCAATCGCTCCCTCCCGGGTTCTCCTGCGGCTCCTGTTTATCCCTACCACCAACTTGGGTACAGCAGCGTGGAAAGCAAGCCTATCGGTTACGAAGCAGCCATTGAATCAAAGGTCACACGTCGTGTGAGGGAGCGCATGGGTGCTATGCCGCCTTCACCCCAACTTTCGACTGCTACGGGGCAACAGTCGTTTGCGTTTCCTGGTCGGCAGGAGCCGGAAGAGGAGGCTAGGATGCGTTTTATGCAGTACCGTCAAGGGGGGTTGGCATCCATTCTTAGGTCTCGACTTGTGGGTAACGCGAATCACACGTACTAGTCACCCACGCGACGACATTTGTTTGCATTAACCATACCATGGTCACTACGGGTGCGAGTGGTCAATTGTTTGAAATTGCTATAACACATATCTTTTGTTTTTCAGCGTCGCGCGCGTGCGCGTTGTGCGGACTAAGTAAAAGCTTCGGTGTAGTGTCTGCTCATGAATCATTACATAAAAAATGTTCCATTTACATATCCCTCTTGTTTTTAACTGTAGGCTATGGTGTACTCCACAAAACAGCACTTTTAGACAGGGTGAAAGGTGCAAGCTGATGGGTGCAGTGTCGGTGTGACCATGCAGTATGATCGATGTCCCTTTCCGCTGAAGCAACGAGCAAGGATGGGGCTCCACTGTAGCATTGAATCGCCAAGCCTCGCTCTCGTGCTTTTAGCAGCATTGGTCGCGTCGACAACTGCCTTTTATCGCCCTTCGTTTGTTCCTACCGCCTACCATGTTGGTGCTCGTCGACATTGGATAGCACACTCTCGTATTAGATACACCTCCCTGGAAGTGTCTGACAAGAGGAAGGGATACACATTTTCAAAGCAAGCTAAGTCTACTGGGCGAGGAGCTAATGGATCAACAGCAGCTTCAAAGAAGCGACAAAAAAAGCCTGATCTTCGAACTCAGCTAGAGTACGCCCGAAACGGCCACGCTGTAATGCGAGGCCTTTTGGATCCTTTCGAGCTTGAACCCCTCCGAGGTGAGCTTTGGGAATATGGTATGAAGAAAGAGTTGCACGCTTGGAGGCAAAAGGTTGAAGTCGCTGCGGATTCCGCCAAACTAGCGGCCTCCTGTAGAACAGTTCAAGATTGCCGGAAGGAACTCTCACGCCTTGGTGTACCCGACGACTCTCTACCGTTCTTGCAGTATTTCAACAGCTGGACAAGTCAACCGTCGGTATACG
>Ga0307981_1003765_pt1 | contig 11135 bp, 8 predicted proteins | sample OrgLakmetagen987_FD_201849 | JGI IMG/M metagenome (GOLD analysis project Ga0307981, IMG submission 201849) | Saline water microbial communities from Organic Lake, Antarctica - #987 | ecosystem: Environmental > Aquatic > Non-marine Saline and Alkaline > Saline | place: Antarctica: Organic Lake... | reverse complement strand
TTAATTTTGAAGTTTTTGATGGCGATGTATTGGGGATTATTGGTAAAAACGGAGCAGGGAAATCTACTTTATTAAAAATCCTTTCCAGAGTAACTTCGCCAACAACAGGAAGCATAAAAACCAAAGGACGTATTGCTTCTCTTTTAGAAGTAGGTACTGGTTTTCATCCAGAGCTTACAGGAAGAGAAAACATCTACCTCAATGGAGCTATTTTAGGGATGACCAAAGCTGAAATTAAAGTAAAAGAAGAAGAAATTATCGAATTTTCTGGATGTGCTATGTATATTGATACGCCTGTAAAGCGATATTCATCCGGTATGCGAGTAAGATTGGCTTTTGCAGTAGCAGCACATTTAGAGCCTGATATTTTGGTAGTAGATGAAGTACTAGCAGTAGGTGATGCTGAATTTCAAAAAAAAGCCATCGGTAAGATGAAGGACATTTCTGGTAATGATGGCAGGACCGTTTTGTTTGTAAGCCATAATATGGCTGCTGTAAAGAGTTTGTGTACTAGAGGAATTGTGTTGGAGAATGGTGTTTCTACTTATGAAGGAACAGCGGAGGAGTGTGTAAGTTATTATTTACAATCGAAATCCAACTCTATTGTTGGAGTTTTCCCTATTAATTTGAATAATACAAATCTAATTGATTTCAATATCCGAAATGCTACAGGATATATAAGCAACACTTTAGAGCTTGGAAAAAAATGTATTTTCGAACTTTTATTAAAAAACAATACAAAAAAAAGTAGGAAATATACCATTAGACTTCAAGTTGTTGATAAGTATGAAAACATTATTACAACTTTGAATAATTATCATATGAGTCAGGTAGAGATGATCGATGGTAATTCTGAAGTTCTATATAAATGCATTCTCAAGAAAGTCAATTTTGTGCCAGGAAATTATAATTTATCAATAAAAATTGTTGATTTAATTGACAAATCTATCATTTATGAGAACGATAATTTTTTTAAATTTAAAGTAGCTGAAAGTGATTACTTTGGTACAGGTAAATTACCAAATTATGAAAACATTGGTGTTTATCTTTCGGATCATGAATGGGAAATTAAAAATTGATGATTATTTCACTACATACTCCTAAAGCTGCAGGTTCTAGTTTTAAAAAGCTTTTAGAAAAAGAATTTAGTCATTCCTTGATTAGCGACTACAAAGACAAACCATTCAATAAAAATGTAGAAAGAAGAATTGAAGACGTAAAATTTAAGAGAAGAAAATTAAAATATTTTTACAAATTATATTATAAATGTATTGGAATTGAGTGTATTCATGGTCATTTTTTACCTTATGGATATGATATTTACTTAAATAATCCAGATACTAAATTTATTACATGGTTAAGGGATCCTCTACAAAGATTGGCTTCAAATTATTTTTATTGGTTTAGAGCTTATAATAAAAATAAATCTGGAGATCTTCATAAAAAAGTCGTTGAAGAAAATTGGAGTTTTGAAAAATTTGCTTTTTCTGAAGAAATGAAAAATTTTTACAATCAATTTTTATATAAATTCCCTATTGAAAATTTCGATTTTATTGGTCTCACTGAATTTTTTGAGGATGATTTAAAATATTTTTCTGAAAAGTACCTAAACAAGAAAATAACTCATGTTCCAATTACTAATATCAATATAAACAAAACTAGAGAATATTATGATGATCCAATTTTAATTAAAGAATTGAAAGAGTTTCATTCAGTTGATTATTCGATTTATAATTTTGCTATTCAAAAAAGAAATAACAGATTTAAATGATATCTCATAAATATAAAATTATTTTCATTCATATTCCTAAATGTGCCGGGAGCAGTATTAGGGATTTCTATTTTGATACACCAAATTTAAACTGGAGAAAACCAAATTATGAATTGCTTTATGGTTGGTGTCCAAAAAGACAAATACACTTACAACATGCGACAACAAAGCAGCTATTAGAAACAAATTTAGTTGATCAGAATGATTGGAATAATTATTACAAGTTCACTTTTGTTAGAAATCCTTGGGATCGTGCATATTCTTCCTATTTATGGGTCATGCGAGATAGACAAATTAAAGATTCATTTAGAAACTTCATTTTAGGTGAAGGCTTATTTATGAATGTCTTAAGTGAAGGAGAGGGTATGTATAATAGAGCCTGTCATAAATGGAAACAAACAGACTTTTTTAATACAAAGGAAGGCTATAAAATTGATTTTATAGGTCATTTTGAAAATTTGAACAATGATATAAGATATATTAACAAGACACTAAGTATTGAAAAAAAATTCAAACACCATAGTAATAAAAGTGAAAACAGAGCTAGGCACTATTCTTTATTTTATGATAAAAAGAATAGTGAATTAATTAAAGAGATTTATAAAAAGGATATAGAGACATTAAAATATACCTTTGAGAATAAAAAAAATAGAATTCAAAAGTTAACCAGTAATTTTTCAAGTAAAACTTAAAAATTACTGTTCAATTTTATCATGTGAATTATCAATTCATTAATAATATTAAATACAAATGAAAATTAAATTAATTTTTGAAAATGAAAAGTGAACATACAGGTGAAAGACTTGAGACTTATATATATAATGGTAACACTATTAATCACCTTCATCGTTATGCATTAGCATTAGAAATATGCAAAAATAAAACAGTTTTAGATATTGCATCTGGTGAAGGTTATGGCACTAATATACTAAGTGATGAGGCTAAATATGTCTATGGTGTTGATATAGATAAAGATACAATAGAAAAGGCTAAAGAAAAGTATAAAAAGGAAAACCTTGAGTTTTTAGTAGGTTCTACAAGTGCAATACCTTTAGAAGATAACAGTGTTGATATAGTTATTAGTTATGAAACATTAGAGCACCATGATGAGCATAATGAAATGATGTTTGAAATTGTTAGGATTTTGAAATCTGACGGAATGCTATTGATTTCTACACCAGATAAGTATTTTTATTCAGATATTAGAACTTATGAAAATAAATATCATGTTAAAGAACTTTACAAAAATGAGTTTTCTGAGTTGATCTCAGAGTATTTTGATAAGTTTAACTTATATAGTCAGAGCTATTTTAATAGAAGTTCATTTATTGTGAACGATAATCAAAGAGAAAGCTTTAAGTTCTATACAGGGGATTATTTAAAATTAAATAGTGTTGAATCTTACCCAAATTTTTTAATTGCGTTATGCACTAATTATGAATTAGTTGATTTTAAAAACTCTATCTTTGAGGGTAGCCAACTAATTGAAAATAAAATAATTGAGAGGAAAATAGAAGCAGTTTATAAATCAAACTCATACAAGTTAGGAAACTTATTGCTGTTACCATTTAAATTAATTAAATCTATTTTCTCTAAATAATTAGAATGTTAAATAATTTAACGATCATCATCGTGACTTACAACGCTATGCCCTGGCTAGATAAATGTTTGGGAAGTATAGATTTTAAGAAATATGCGGTATTGGTTGTTGATAATAATTCAAGTGATGAGACAATTAGTTGTATTACTTCAAATTATGAAAAAGTTAAATTATTTGAAGAATCTTCTAACCTTGGTTTTGGTCAAGCCAACAACAAGGGAATTAGTTATGCTTTACAAAATGGAGCAGAACACGTTTTTTTATTGAACCAAGATGCTTATTTAGTCGATGATTGTTTAGAAAAACTAGTTAGTTTTCAAAAAAAGAATAAAAATTACGGAATTGTAAGTCCTATTCATACCAATGCACAACAAAATCGACTTGATCAGAGATTTTCTAATTATGTACGTTACGATAAAAACCCGAATTTTTATTCAGACCATGTTTTAGGAAATACCATTCAAGAGGTATACGATGTTCCATTTGTAAATGCTGCCGGTTGGTTAATCAGTAAAGCATGTTTATTATCCGTCGGTGGATTTGACCCTATTTTTTATCACTACGGAGAAGATGATAATTATTGCCAAAGAGTATTATATCATGATTTTAAAATTGGAATTCTTTCCAAACCAAGGTTGATACATGATAGAGAAGATAGGTTAACTCCTGAAGTTGAATTATATTCAAATGCGTTTTTTGAATTAGAGGAAAGAAGATTGAAAACGAAATACGCAAACGTAGAAACCTTCCATAAAACTAGCCTAACAGCAATTAGGAATAAAAAAAGGAAACAGCTTTTAAAAGCATATATAAAACAAAATAGAATACAAATTTCAGCAAATCAAAAATACCTGAATTTGATTGATATATTAATTAAACAAGTTGCAATAAGTGTTTCTTTAAACCAAAAAAAGCAACCTAACTATTTAGATTTATGAAAATTACCAAAACAAAAATACAAGACGCTTATATTATACAACCTCAGATTTTTGAAGATGACCGAGGTTATTTTTTTGAAAGTTTTCATGAAGAGAAGTTTCAAAAAGAAACCAACATTACTACTCATTTTGTCCAAGACAACGAATCCCTGTCCAATTATGGTGTAATTCGTGGCTTACATGCACAAGTAGGAGAATTTGCACAAGCTAAACTTATACGTGTAATACAAGGAAGCGTACTGGATGTAATTGTAGATGCAAGAGCAGATTCACCAAGTTTTGGAAAAATATTTTCAATTGAATTGAATGCTGATAATAAAACCCAACTTTTTGTTCCAAAAGGCTGCATACATGGCTTTTCAGTTTTAGAAGACCAAACTATTTTTTCGTATAAATGTGATGCGTATTATCATAAAAAAAGTGAAATCGGTGTTAATCCATTAGATAAAAAATTAAACATCAATTGGCAAATCCCAACAGATAAACAATTGCTTTCTGATAAAGACAAAAACTCCCCGAGTTGGGAGAAGTTTAAAAGTCCTCTAACCCCCAAAGGGGAAATTGATTAGCTGATCAAGTAGAGAAATTAGAGAAGAGAGCCTAAAGTATAAAGTACGAAGTTCAAGACGCTAAGCGCTACGAGAGCAAAAAATAGCATCAATAGCTATCGAGAAGAATTCCTAAATTTAAACCAAACAACCCGAAACTGAATAACCCACAACCCACAACCAACAACCTACAACCGAAATATGAGGTGAGTACGAAGTACAAAGTATAAAGTTCAAAGTATAAAGTCAATCGCTACGAGAAGAATTCCTAAATTTAAACCAAACAACCCGAAACTGAATAACCCACAACCGACAACCAACAACCGACAACAGAAATAAAAGATGAGTAAATCGTAGAGCATCAAGCCATAATCTAAAAATAACTTCTAAATAAAACTAAGATTTTAAATGCCAAAAACTGTCTTTCCCTCTTCGGGGGCTAAAGGGATTCCCCTAGTTTCCATAATCATCCCAACCTACAATCGGGCTCATTTAATCGGGGAAACACTGGACTCGGTATTTGCACAAACCTATACCAATTGGGAATGCATTATTGTAGATGATGGCTCTACTGATCATACAGATGAGGTAGTGGGAAAGTATCTGGAAAGAGACAGAAGATTTAAATATTACCACCGTCCTGATGAACATTTGCCAGGCGGAAATGGTGCGAGAAACTTCGGGTTTAAGATGAGCAGAGGAGATTACATCCAATGGTTTGATAGTGATGATTTGATGATGCCTGAAAAGTTGGCGGTGAAAGTAAAAGCCATGCTAGAGAATAGTGTGGATTTTGTTGTTAGTAGGACAAAGTATTTTAATGCTCCTAAATCTGAAAAGGATTACTTATATAATTTTGACGAGACTCAAGTTAATTTTGAATCGTTTACAACTACTTTTATTAGTTGGTATACACCAGACTTTTTTGTGTGTAGGAATGCAGTTTTAAACACTTATTTCAATGAAGACTTGCAGAGTGGGCAGGAATTTAATTTTATTGCTAAAGTTTTAATTAATTATGACAAATGTAAAATTATAAAGCAGAATCTGACCCTCAGAAGATATACTTCAGATTCAATAGGGGTATCAAGGAGGCAAAGTAAAACTGAATTTCAAAGAACAACTTTCGAAAATAGTTGGATAACTTTTAATGAAGTTTATCCACTTTCCGGTTTTAATAAGTCATTTGGTCAAAAATTATTACTTAAGTGTATGAAAGCTTATGTTGAAATTAGAGACATACAAAAACCAAATAGGTTTTTTATGGAAATAGTAAAATTCTATAATTTTAAAGCTATATATTTTTTTTTGTCTTTAATTTCATTTAGATTATTTAGTAAATATGTGTATTTTTTTAAAAAACTTAGATAGATGAAAATATACCAAGTATTTGAGTCTTATCCTCTGTTTTACCAACCTTATATTCCACCAACAATTGAGGAATTATCTAAAAAAAAAGGTATTTCTTCCAAAATAATCACCTTCAGCGGTATCTCTGATTCTACCAATGTGGAGGTACTTCCTTCTTATAATAGAAGAAGAATACAAGAATTTTTATTTCATAAGGTAAATCCTCAAAAGAAGAAACTAAGTTTTCTAGAAATAAAAGCATTAAAAGAAAAGATTGATATTATTCATATCCAACACTCTTTTTTATTTAGCAAAGTAACTTCTATCTTAGAAATACCAAATAATGAAAGGCCGAAAATAATAATCACACTAAGAGGTGGAGATACCTATATAAAGCCATGGGTAAAAAAAAACTGGAAAGTTTTTTTCAATATCTATGGAACTAAAGTAGATGCTTTTGTGGTCATGAGTGAAGATCAAAAAAAATACCTAACACGTTGGGGTGTTCCATTAAACCGTATACATGTAATTCCTATTTCATTTGGAGAAGAATTTAAGACTGAACCAAAACACCCTAATAAAGGCACACTAAAGCTAATATCTGTTTTTAGAATGTGTTGGGAAAAAAATATTGCAGATAATCTACGTTTTGTTAAACAAATTAAAGAATCGGGATTACCAGTACAATATGATGTTTATGGTGATGGTCAAGATATAGGTCAGCTTTATTATTTATTAGACAAATTTGGTCTTAATGAGGAAGTAAATGTAAAAGGGAAGCTTGAAAATACACTTTTAAAGAAGAAACTGAACACCTATGATTTTTTACTACAACTCAGTCATTCTGAATCTTTTGGAATGTCTGTAGTTGAAGCGCAAACTTTTGGTGTTCCTGCTATTGTTTCAAATGTAGACGGTTTAGGTGAAACAGTAATTCACAATCACTCTGGATTTGTCTTAGAACGCAACTTTTCAATGAGAGAGGAAGCAAATACGATTATTAATTTATGGAAAAATGAAAGTTTATATTATACAATGTCTGCAAATGCAATACAATTTGCCCAATCGTCGTTCAATACAAATGCAGAAGTAGGAAAGTTAGTAAATCTCTATTCAAAATTAGTAAATTAATGTGCGGATTTTTAGGAGAATACAGTTTCCATGAATCGCTTATTGCAACTCAAAAATTTAAGGATTTACTTTCCCTTTCTAAACACCGTGGGCCAGATTCTACTGGATTTAGCAAGGGGGGATTTTACCAACTAGGCTTCAATAGATTGGCTTTACTAGATTTAACTGATGCTGGCGACCAACCCAAAGAAAGCCCGAATCAACGTTTTCATTTGGTTTTTAATGGTGAAGTTTATAACTATAAGGAACTAGCCTTAAAGTATAAAATAAATAATCTCCGTTCCACTGCAGACACAGAAGTTGTTCTTCATTTATTTGAAGCAATTGGGGTAATAAAAACACTCAAAGAACTCAATGGCATGTTTGCTATAGCAGTAATCGACAAGCAAACGGAGCAACTCTTTTTATCAAGAGATTTTGCCGGTATCAAACCTTTGTTTTATGGTACAAATGACGAAGGAGTGGTTTTTGCTTCACAATTTGATCAGATTTTTAAACACGAATGGTTTTCAGATGAATTGAAGTTGCGCACATCTATTGTATCAGAATATTTTTCTTTTGGTTACATGCAATCGCCCAATACCATTTATGAAAACATTTTTCAAGTAAACCCTGGAGAGTGTTTGATTTTTGATAATACTAAAAAGCAAAATAAAGTAGATATTTTAAAATTTTCTAAAAAGTTCAGTTCAAAATCTAATTTTACGGATAAAGAGCAATTAAAACAAAAATTAAATCAAGCAGTTTCTCTACAACTCAATGCAGACCGTTCTTTAGCGACATTTTTAAGTGGAGGAATAGATAGTTCTCTGATTAGCGCAATGGCTAAAGATAAAAAAAAAGAAGTGGAAGCTTTTACCATTCAAGTAGAAGATAAGCAGCTAAACGAGGCAGAATTTGCCAAGGCCTATGCTATTCATTTAAGTTTAAAACATCATGTTGAGCAACTCAAACCTGAAGATATGCTCCATCAAATTGATGAGCATTTTTTAAGTTTTTCAGAACCCTTTGGAGATTATTCTAGTTTACCTACTTATGTCATCACAAAAAAGGCAGTCCAATTTCACACAGCTATGCTTTCTGGAGATGGAGGAGATGAACTCTTTTTTGGCTACCCTAGAATGTATGATGTTTTAAATAAGAAAAACTGGTTTAAGCTAAACTACATACTTAGAACTAATCTAGTAAGAATAACTAATAAATTAGGCTTCACCAATACCCATGCTCCATTTGTGAAGAATTTACAACAACTTTGGTTAGAAAGACATACTAAACTACCTGTAAATTTAATAGATGAAAGCTTTCCTAACATTAACTTTTCTAATAAAATGCAGGAATTATATTGTCTGGATTCCAATTTAAAAACTGCACAATTGCAACATTTTATGAGATGGAATGAGTTTTACGCACACTTGCAACGCATTTTGATTAAAGTGGACCGCACCAGTATGAAAAACAGCTTAGAAGTTCGGGTTCCTTTTTTAGATAAAGAACTCATTGAGTATGCTTGGGAAAATATGCAGGATATTTCTAAAATCGAAAATTTAAAACAGCCTTTAAAAGATTTAGTCTATCAGTATATTCCTAAAAAATTGATGCTCCAAAGCAAAAAAGGCTTTAGTGTTCCATTAAAAGAATGGCTACGAACTAGCTTAAAGGCAGATTTGGAAAAAACAGTTTGTAAAACTACATTTTATGGTAGTAATCATTTTGATACTTTACCATTGGTGAATTATGTAAAAGACTTTCTAGCAAATAAACATAATAATGAATGGGGAGTTTGGCACATTTATGCTTGGCAAAAATGGGCAATTCAACAAAAGCTAGTTAACTAATGAAGGTAGTGTTATTTGATGGTTCGTTTAAGACTACTACATTTATTAATAGATTAATACTGGGTTTAGCAAATAAAGGAGTAGAAGTGTATGTACTTGGTTTTAATGAAGAGATTACTCACAAAATTAAAAATGTATACTACGTTGGTTTAGGAAGTAATCAGTCTTTATTCAGTTTTATAAAAACGTGTTTGATTTTAGGCTTTTCAGAAAGTCTTAAAAGTGGCTTAAATGCCCTTTTTAATATTTTGGGTAAAGATAGAAAAAATCTACAAAAACAGAATTTAGACATTGTTTTAAAACAAATTAATCCTGATATCATTCATTTGCAATGGCCTTCTTTACTCCCATGGGTTGAACCCTATTTATGGGATAAAAAGTTTAAAATAGTTTTAAGTGAAAGAGGCAACCAAATAAATGTTCAGCCTTTTGTAGATGCTAATAATTTTTTCTATTTACAAAAGTGCTACCCTTATATCGATGGATTTCATGCTGTCTCTAAAGCAATAACTAAGGTAAGCAATCGTATTTATAAACATCCTAATAAGCTTGTTAAAGTAATTTATACGGGTTTGAACCTTGAAAAATTTAAATTTAATTCAGCAGTAAACAAGCATACAAAACTAAAAATCATTTCGGTTGGTAGACAACATTGGGTTAAAGGATATGATATTGCACTTAGGGCTATGCACCACTTAAAATTAAATAAAATTGAATTTGAATACCAAATCATCGGGGCAAAAAACGATGAAGAATTAGTTTTTTTAAGACATGATTTAGGCATAGAAAAAGAGGTAACTTTACTTGGTAAACTCCCGCAACAGCAGGTCTTTCATTTAGTGGCTTCATCAGATTTGTTTTTGTTACCAAGCATAGAGGAAGGAATTGCCAATGTGGTAGTTGAGGCGATGGCATTAGGAACTCCTGTGATATCGACAGATTGTGGTGGAATGCAGGAATTAATTACCCATAAAAAAGAGGGATGGATTGTTCCTATTCGCAATTCAGAAGCTATCGCAAATCAAATCGAAGAGTTTTCCACAACCAATATTGAAGAGCTTAAAGCTATTAAATTCGCAGCACGAAAAAAAGTAGAAGTTCAGCATAGCGAAGAGTTGATGGTTCAGGGAATGATGGAATTATATCATTCGGTGCAAATACCCATCACAGCTAAGTATGCTGAAGATTCCAAAAAAGAAAATAGACTTGTACACGATGCAAAAGTCAAGACAGAATATTACGGAGGTGAAGTAACCAAAATAAAAACTTCAATTATCCCAATTCACCAAACCTTTGTAAAAATAAAGGGAGAACCAGAAGAACTAGACTACAAATCGATATGTCTTTTTGCAGCCACTGGTTTTTTCTGGGATGACAGCACCTATTGGAAAAACCAAAAAGTTTTGCGTCCAGCGACCATAAATACAATAGATAAAAATGGATATTTAGTAGATTCAAAGGCCTATTTTGAATGGTTTTATGAACCAAATACTCAATCCTTTGAGACATCAGTGCAGCAATACCAGAGTCTTTTTGAACAGATTGTAGATGAGCAAATTGGAGATCAAGAAGTTATTTTGGGTTTATCAGGTGGTTTAGATAGCCGTAATCAAGCCATTGCGTTGCATAAATTGGGTAAGAAAGTTTCTTCGTATTCTTATTCTTTCCAAGGAGGGTACAAAGAACATGAGATTAGTGCACAAATTGCAAAAGCATGTGACTTCGATTTCAAAGCTCTTGAAATCAAACCAAATAAATTATGGAAGTACATAGATGAATTGGCTGAAATTAATCAGTGCTATTCAGAATTTACACATCCAAGGCAAATGGCAATTTTGAAAGATTTAAAAAAAATGAATGGTGTTTTTTCTTTGGGACATTGGGGAGATGTATTATTCAGTCAAGGAGCAGATAAAGAGATTCAAGAACAAGATTTAGTGCAATATATTCAAGACAAGGTAA
>Ga0307981_1003764_pt1 | contig 11139 bp, 8 predicted proteins | sample OrgLakmetagen987_FD_201849 | JGI IMG/M metagenome (GOLD analysis project Ga0307981, IMG submission 201849) | Saline water microbial communities from Organic Lake, Antarctica - #987 | ecosystem: Environmental > Aquatic > Non-marine Saline and Alkaline > Saline | place: Antarctica: Organic Lake... | reverse complement strand
CTCGATAGTCTATCTATAAGAAAAGTCAATCAAACTGTTCTTACGATGGGATTAATCAAAAAGAATGAACAGTTACTGGTGCCCACTTGAGGCCCTTTTTGAGAATTGACGCCTACGTGGGAGCAGATGCGACTTTCTCAACACCCACGAGTCCAGAGGTTGTATCTACGATGCCGCCACTTGCTTCCCCCCTTGCTTCTGTCATTGCACATTGTGACAAGGCAGTCTCTCTTGCAACACCAGTGGACCCTGACATGCCCAGCATGTCATGCACGCATTTACTCCTCAACATGTACACTACATCAAGCGGACTCAAATGGCATCGCGACATTTACAAAAACGACTGAACTTCGGATCATCCTGTCGTTAATCTCTGTGTGGGAGCCTCTTGCCAGATTGGTATCAAGCACTCGGATGACAATGCCGAACGTGTCCTGACTTTGCATTCGGGCGATGTTCTCTTGTTTGGAGGACCCTGTTGTCTAATCAAGGACGCAGTCTTGAAAGTGTGTTTGACGACTATCCCGTCTGGATGAAGGACGCTCCACGGCGATTCTCCTTTACGTTCCGAGACGCCCCTGAAGTGCTGGGCCGGGAGGGCGAGTTCAAGTACTTTACCTTGGCCAAGCATCTGGTTGGCCAAACTGACTTTGTGGTGCCTACCATCTAGTCATTCTGGACAGGAGTAGTACCGCTCCTCCAGTGTGCTGGCAAAAGTTCTTTGCTTTCGTTCATGGGAGTACTATTCTACTAGTACTACTACTACTACGATAAGACTAATAGACTTTTCAAGAGATAAAGGTAGAACAGCTGTGCTTGTATCTTTGTGGGACGAAATGATGTAGACCGTGCTTGACTCGGTTGCAGGTATTGATCAACTGTAGGACCAGCAACAAAGCTTGGACCGCCGGCCATGAATGAATCGCTCACAAGTTCTCAACATTCAAAACAAGCGACGACGACGATACACTTCTATTCTCGACTGACTCGATTCGACTAGTCCTTTCTCCTTTGGGGTTGAGGGTTAGGGCTTGAACGTCATCCTGACGTGACGTCACCTGTCACGATGACGTGGCCAGAGCCGAATATTTCAATTCCGAAAGAAGCCACAAGATCTGCGTCAACATCGTCGACAAGTTGGCTTCACAAATTGCCTTCCATTATCGCGATTGATCGGATAGTTTAATATAATAGACCTCTGCTGATTCAGTCCATCTTTTGAAGAACATCTCCATCTTATAGCTACCGAACAACGTAAAGGTATCTTTCGCATTTGTCTGACACAGCGACAGCGGTACCGACAGTGACGGCACACACGTCATCGAACGAATACGTTTCATCTTTTCTGCCGGAGCTTTGCGTTGTACCCAGCAGAGCATTATTTAGTTTGGGGAATACAATTCTGTTTCATATTGGCTGACTACATTGCGAACGAACGAACGAACACCAACACCATCATACTCCTTCCATACACACTACTGGAACCATCACGATGCCTCCAACTACTTCAGCTGCTGCTCTGCTGCTACGATCTTCAAGCAGCCTCGTCTGGCTAATGAGCTTGGCAGTACCGATAGTACTCGGGAGTCTCCTTCTTTCAGCTCACACCACCACAGCCTACGTGACTTCCTATTCCGCCGTGCCTGTTTCACGCCAAATGCAATGGCTCAAGGAAATGACGGTAGACTTTTGCGAATCTCCCACGGGATGTCTCTCGGATAGTCAACTGTCCCAAGCACCGGCAATCATGAAGGCTTGGTCGCTCAGCAAGGTGCAAAACCAAGAATGCGCCCTCGCCGTTGAACAATTGCTCAAGCGCGTCATTGAAGAACGCTTGGCGGGCAACGACGCTGTTACGGATTTGACGACTCAAGACTACAATTGCCTCGTGGAAGGATGGGCCCGTTCGGGAGCTGGCACGGCGGGAGCCGAACGGTGCGAACAGATTTTGACGGCCATGCAAGCACAGGGCGGCCGCATTGCGCCCAATCTGCCCACCTTCAAGGCCGTATTGATGGCGTGGCGACAAGCGACGCAACAAGATAACCTGTCTTATGGTCCCATTCGTGCGCAACGCATCTTGGAATGGATGATTCGATTGTACGCCACGGGCGACAACAAGAGTGCCTTGCCCGATCAAGACTGCTTTGATATTTGCTTGCAAACATGGAGTCGCTCGGGACACGCGGCGGCTCCGGAACAAACCGAAAAGATCTTGGGCGCCATGGAACGCTTGTTCGAATTGACGGGATTGGAGACGGTCAAGCCGCGCACAACCTCATTCAATGCCGTCTTGGCCGCTTGGTCCAAGTCGGGACGACCAGAAGCGGCCGAGCGTGCCACCAACATTCTCACCTTTTTGGAAAACCCTGCCTCGGGGGACGCAGCTCCCGACGCGGTCAGCTACACAATTGTCCTCGCGGCCTTGGCCAAGAGTCCCGACCAAGCCGTGGCGGCTCGCAAGGCGGACGTGCTCGTTCGACATGCCGTCAATGCCTACTGCCAGGCTGTCCAAGCCGACCCTTCTCACGCTGGGCATTTGGATTCCATTCTATTCAATACCGCCATGGGTTGCTGGGCCAAGGCCAACGTGGCTGGTTCTTTCTTGAAGGCACGATCCATGCTGGATCGTCAAATTGCCCTCTATGAGACTGGTTGCGACTCTTGCAAGCCAGACGTTTACGGCTTTACTTCGGTGATTGCCGCCTGTGCAGCTACGCAAGGCAGCAAGAAGGAACGCTGGACTACTTTTGGCGTGGCTTTGGATACGTACCAAGAACTGACGCAGTACGACGACGCCAATCACGTAACCTACGGTACCATGCTAAAGGCCTGCGCCAAACTCTTGCCAGCAGCGTCTCCAGTACGACGCAAGTGGGTCCGTCAAATCTTTCGACACGCCGTCCAGTCGGGCCGTGTTGGTGACATGGTTCTTTCAAGGTTACGAGAAGCGGCGCCGCCAGACATTTTTAGAGAACTCATGCAAGGACATCACAAGAAACATCTGCCTCCGTCGTGGACCTGCAATGTGAACGCCAACGGCAATCGTCGCAAAAAGGCACTGCCCGCCAACAAGCTGCGACGGAAACGTGCCGAAGTCTAGATCTAGAGTAGAGAGAGAGAGAGAGTGAACAAGCGCCTCTGTACTATTACGTGGGATGTACATATACCAATACTAAACCTTGATATAGATAAATATTCTACTTTTTATGAACAATCGTCGCTACTCTTGTATTGGCAAGCATGAGTTGGCAGTCTCGTGAATAAATTGTTGCAATTCATTCATTTATTCACCCATCCATGTAGGCTACGTATGTCGCAAGGCTTCATCCACCATCTCCAAGGCTCCGAGAGCATCGTGTTCTTGCATGATTCGCAGCAGCCTTATTTTATCCATGCCCCCTGACGCCGCCCAAAAGCCTTTGACTCTCCGAATATTGTATTCGGCTTCTTTGACTGGATCGGTTCGTTGCGGAAAGGTGTCAAAATAAAGGTGGCCATTAAAAAAAGTCTTTCGTAGCTGAAACATGATTTCGAGAGCCATGGAAGGGTGTACGGATCCAAACATTAAGCCGTCTTCGGCAGCAAGTCTAGTAAAGCCATCGTTGAGCTGTATACCAAACAGCTTACCCACTCGTCCCACCATGGCAATGGACTGCCCAGGATTCTCTCCACACATTAGCATGTGACCAACATCCAAGGTTAAGCCCATGTTGGGTCGATCAATCTCGCTCACCAGCAACAATGCAGCACCCGTACTAGGGACGGTAAAGAAGCGCGTATTCTCATCCGTCGGCTTGAACTCGAGCGACCACCGAATTTTTGGAAAGGCATCGCAACACTCTTGAAAGGCTTCAACCAATTCTTGCCACTTGGTATTGTACTCGACCTGAAAGGGGTAATCGTATCCATCGTATGCACTCCACACGACGACCTCGTTACACCCGAGTTCCAAGGCAACTTGCGCAGCTTCTTTGGTTAGCTCAATCGCTTCCCATCGGAGAGCAGGATCAGGATGATTCATGGCGCCTCGAGCAAATTTGGATGGATACCGCAGGCAAACGGCACCGGCAACCAGACCAGCTTCATCCAGAGCAGCCTTGGCTTCATCGTTAGTCCAAGTGTGAAAGTGCTGAGGATAATTAAAGTCGACGCAAGTCAAGCCCTGGACGGTTGCTTGTCTCTTTACCCAGTCTCGTGGATCCTCGAGAGAGCTGTTCCAAAGCTCGGGCCGATCCTTCATTGAGTTGAGTCTTGATCCAATTAGAAAGGGAAAGTCTTTATCGTCATCGACTGATTTACCCCCACCTCGAGGAACATCCAGGCCGTCTCCCCGAGGAATCTTCAATACCATGTCGGGAGAGGAATTAGGGGTATAAGTAGTAGATGCAGCAGAGCGCTCTTCGACTTGAGCTCGCGTAGGAGTCGATGGGACCGCACCCTCTTGCTCAACAGAACAGGATCCAGCCGCACTGGCAAATTGCATGCATTCCTGCAGCGTCTTTCCTTCCATCAAGGCCACGGCAAATGCAGCTCGGTAACAATCCCCTGCTCCGGTTTCATCCACCACTTGAGAGACTGAACATGCGGGCTGGTGTAACACTTCACCTGACTCGGTCAGCAAGGTGGAACCCTGACTACCACACGTGACCAGGACATTCCGCGCTCCATGCTTTTGCAAGATTTGAACCATGTCGACGATTGAACCGCTTTCATCATGTCCATCGTCGCCAACCACAGATCGAACGAGCCGTCGCAGCTCGCTTTCGTTGGGCATGAGGTAGTCACAGCACTGCATCATGACCGGATCCATGGGTCGATCTTCACCTCCCACGTCTTGCAACACGAGTATATTGCCGTGACGTCTAGCACAATGAGCAACCAGGAGATTTACGTCTTCGGGAACTTCCCGTTGAAGCATTACGCACTCGCAGTCTTGCAAGAGAACGTCCAAGAGACCTTGCAAGACGATATCATCAGGGTTCTGGCTGAATTGTTCCCACGCCTGTTGCCACTTTTTCCATCCGCCAGCGTTACTTCCACCACTGACTACAGCACTCACGGCACCCGACTCAGACAAAAATACGTATCCTCGTCCACTGGGCAAGTCCTGGTGCGATTCGGAGTGCAAGATATCGACGTTGGCATCCTTCAAAGCTTGTTTGAGAGTGCCGGCAGCGACGTCGTTTCCAAACTGTCCAACAAACGATACAGTATTTTCTATTGAGAGCTTGGAGACAGCTACCGCTTGTGTGCATCCCTTTCCACCCGGAACGTCCACTACGGGCTGTTTGCCAGGCAATAGAGTCAGGTTTTCACCCTCAATGGGAAGTCTCGCGACTGGTAAAAAAGTGTCGGCATTAATAGACCCAACTACGAGAATGTTTGCCGCCGCGGTAACCCTCAATGGTGACCATGGTAATAATATTAGAAAGTATAGACCACACAGATGGAAGCGTGGTATCTTGTGAAGGTTAACGCGTCGTCCTGACCAAGGGAATTGTCTTGATGGGCGCACCATGATGAACCGATCAATAATTCAACAATGTCAAAGAAAAAAAGGCAAAAGAAGATCCCAACAAAAGCCCATAACCTATCTTGTGGATTAGCAAAATGAACTTTCCTCTGCCGGGACTCGAACCCGGGTCTCATCCGTGAGAGGGACGTATGATAACCACCTACACTACAGAGGATTTGATGTTAACTTGTCCTATGTTAAAGTATTTAACTTCTATATCTATGGTTTACTGACATGACCGCTAGACGTACCGGTACCGGTATCGATTTCCGGTTTTCTTCTGCATTGTCGATATACGACGTTGCCGGGCAGGTCGACATTGTGAGACTCCTCCTTCTAGACTATACGTCGAGGCATAAAGAAGAATTTGAATGAAGGTTGCTAAGATGTTAGGCAGCACTAACCTGAATCGGCGATAATATAATAAGGAACGACAGCAGTGGTCTACCTCTTGTCCTTGTTGTCGGGCAAACCCTTTATACGGTAGGTAGCTATAAATCATGGCTAAAGCGACAAGTATCACCAAATTGACATCTCCATTGAGAAAGAAGAGCTCTGCACTTGGGGCGCGGCAGAGTGCTCTTTCTAGCGCCTCCATTCTTGGAGACTCTTGCGGCGGCAGCTTTCTCAGCCTTGGCCTGGTCTTTTGCATCCTTCTTTCTCTTCGCAGCTTCAATCTGAACGACCAGAGTGTCTATTCCCCCTCCGAGGGATCATGACCGTCGACATTAACGCTATTCAATGCTTTAACAAATCCCTCACGATTCGTAGGATTCTTGTCGAACTCATGAGGATGGTAACGAAACGAGGCACACGATGCCTTTTCCCAAAAGGGATACTTGCTCAAGATTACCACTCTTTGCAGCCTCCGAGAGAGAAGAGTGTTTGTCATGTGTTCGCACGGATCGTATTCGCAATCATCATAGTTGTCGTCGTAATCACCGCCGTCAAAGGACATGATTGTAAAACGCATTCACGTGTTGCTGGTGGTGGAAGAAGCAGGCAGGAGCAACGAAAGAAAGAACTTTGCTGTGACTATTCGTCTTCTGTCAATTGGAGTCAAGCTCGGAAAATGTACTCGAGGAAGTTAACAGCAACGTTGTGGTTGCTTGACGCTTACCGCGATTGTTATGCTAGTCTACAGTATGAACGGAAGAAAACGATCTCTGTGAAAAACGTGCGGCCAAAAAGTGAGGTGAACACACTTTGGAAATTTGGCGGGAAACTCAAAACGGACGACATTATTTTTGCGACCAAAATCGCTCACTCTCGTCCATCTTCTGACGTCCATTGTCTATTGTCTCCATCTCCAAACGATCACTCACCTGCTCTTCAACAGTCAACAGCAGCAGACGCCCGTAGAGACCAAGCAACAAGTGACAGCCCTTGTGTGTGTGTGCATAGAGAGAGAGAGAGAACCCCATTCATTCACTATAGCTATCATAGACAACCGCAATGTTTCGCCCCACCAAGCGACAACGGCTCGAGAATCCACCGTCGTGGATGGACTGTGAATCGCTCTCCTCGGTAGTCTCTCCCTTTACTGAAACACCCATTCATACTCCTGTAGTGTCGCAGCTGACCAAAGAGATCTTTCTAGAACGCTTCCAGAAGGAAATCTTGAGTCGCTTTCACTTTTCCCTTTCCTCGCAGCTCCGAGTCGAGTCCGACAGCTCGGTCGAAGACGCCAAAATCATTCGCGCCGTTCTCAAGCGACGCATCTTGGTGGGCACCAATGCCTGCACTCGGGCCTTGGAAGCTTCTGCCTACAGCCAAGGAGTCGCCCCTTTGTTGACTGTTCTCGCGGAAGACGTGCAGCCACCCACGATTCTCGCGCATATTCCCGTCTTGGCCAAGCAAAGCAACGTGCCCATTCTCCTCTTGGCAGATTGGCGTGCCTCTTTTGAGCTCGGCAAACTACTGGGAACACGAAAGGTTGCCATTCTGTGCTTTCAATCGCAAGTGCCGGTGAACCCAGGTACTCTGTTGGAGCAACAGGTGCACGGGGCCGTCGATTCGTTTGCCGAATTTATGCTGCAAAAGCTACAAAAGACTGCGCTTCATGATTCCTACTAGAGTACGGCTACCGCGGTACGGCTCCGATCGATATACACAATATCGCGGACAATACGTAAATACGTAATAGATAAAAGACGTATAAGGACTCGACTCACACACGCTACTAGGTCTTGCTTTAGGGTCGTTGATAGTCTAAACGTCGCATACGGTATTGACATTGAACATGCAAATCAAACGGAAAAAAAGGCTCGACTCTTTTGCCTAGCGTATACGGTATGGCTCGACTCTCTTTCTCTCTATGATTCATCGATCCAGCTTTGTTCCACAATTTCTCGGACACGACGATTGTATTCGCGGCGGTTCTCATTGTACAGGCGACTCGCTTCCGAGTTTGCGGGTGACGCTGGGTTGGGATCGCAAAGCAAACTCTGAATAGAAGTGAGAATGGCAGAAATGTCATAGATGGGACTCCACTGGTTCTGAAGGATATCCAGGCAGATCTGGCCGTCATTGTAAATGTTTGGATGGAACATTTTGGTCAAGAAGCGAACCGTGGGCGCCTTGTTGGGGTAGTCTTCCGTAAACTCGAGCACCAACTTGAAAGTTCCTCCTTCCCAAGGAGTATCGTCGGGGCCAAAGATGACAGCCTGCCACAACATGATATTGGTATCCATAGGAGCCCCCGTAACACCAGAAGGAGGATCATTCTGTAGTCTACGCGGTTCATGGTGACGATTGGGGAAGAGAAAGAGCAAGGGGTGAGTGACAAAAGAGATAATCAGTTAATCGGTCGGAAAGGCAAACAGTCATTTGCCATTCGGAAGGTGACGAATGAGCCCAAAACGAAGAAGAATTGCAAAGATGGTAAAGGCTACCATAGATATCAATCAGCACTACTGCATATACCGGCGAATATTGCCAATGCAGTCGCTCCCTACAAGACCTTCCAGCGACGTTAGTACGACGGAACGTGCGTTTCTAGCGCTGCGCTCGCGTGCTTAACGTGTTGTACCCAAAATACTCGTTCTTGCCGCCCCATCATCTCCCAACTCGCACACTATTCGACTCTTACCGCTTGAAGTCTCGCAAGAGACGGCGTCTGGCGCTGGTACTCATGGTCTTGGGATGAAAGGCCTCTTTCGACCGTGCTGCGGTGGAACAAGTGATTATGGGAGCGCGAGGAGAGGACGAAAGCGTCCAATATACAACAACGCGCGGTCTTCCAACGGCAAAAACAGATGACACCCGGACACGTTCTCGTTGCTCGTGCTCGCGAACGCGCGCACGCATCTTCTTCAAATAGATTTAGGCCTCAGTGCTTCTTTCCCACGGGTCATTCATTCTTTTTAGCTTTTTAGACTAGTCATGATCTTGATCTTTCCTTCTTTGCTTTGGCGTTTCCACCAAACTGTGACCATGTGCGGATAAAGAGTAAAGAGAGAGACTCGTTCTCTTCTTTCAAAAACCATGGCGCGTTACTCCTGGATAATCGGCCTCTGGATCGTAGTGATCCAAGTGGCGCATGGAGAAGATCCTGTAGAAGTTACCCTAAAAGAAAGTGTAACCCCAGGGGCACCAGAACAGGAGGATACGGCGCTTAGCAAGAAGGAAGATTTGAAACCTAAAGTACCCGCCGCTTACACACTAACGGCGCGCAACTTTGGAAACGAAGTGGGGGATGGGAATCGTTGGCTTCGTAAGTAAACATTGGATTGGCGGACTCTGATCATTCTATCACTTTGTTGGCATCAGTTCCAGCGCCGCGGCTTTTTCATTTTCTACATTCTACTTGCGCCGTGACCAATGTACGCCATGTTTTTGCGTCTCTCACACTCTTACGCTTGACCTCCGTCGCCACTATGTTCCGCACAGTTGAATTTCACGCTCCCTGGTGTGGACATTGCTCGTCGTTCGCACCCACCTATGCCGAGATTGCCAGAACCTATCACGCACCGGACGCCAAGCACAAAAAAATCAAAGTCGGCAAGGTCGACGGAACTACAGAAACGGCACTCTCGTCTCGATTTGCAGTCTATGGTTATCCCAGCTTTTACATGGTGGACGGTTGGAGCGTATACAAGTACGATGATAGGCGTACACAACAACAGTTAATGCAATTTGCCGAGGGAGGGTACTTGAAGCAGGCTCCCATTCCATTCTACCTCTCGCCAATGGGACCAGTAGGATTGGCGCAGGCGTTTCTTATCTCTTCCGGTGTCCATCTATCGGACTTTTTCAAAGCAATACAACACAGATTTGGCCTTTCACCAGTGCTAGCAGGTGTCGTAATCTTTGCTGGGATTTTCTACGGGTGCTTCTTTGCGATTGTCATTCTTGCAGTTCTCGTCAATCCAAAAGCAAAGACTGATTAGCGGTCGTATTGGGATGCTTACCTACTAATTTAGTTGACTACATAATAACGTCTCTATCTAGTATAACTACTGATTCTTACGGGAGGAAACACTAGCTCAAGTGAGTCAGTGTTTGTAGTATTCGTACCTAAAGTCTAAACTACCAAAGAAGGAATCGAACGATACCCATAGCCCTCGCTTCTATTAACAGTGTCAGGGTTTGCTGGTGTGCGCAAGCCTTCGGCGTCCAGACGTGTTTATCATGGCATTACAGTTGATCTCCTTGGTCTGGATACTGGTCCTGAATGGTGGTGGCCGGCCCCGAATAAGGTCCTGGGCCTCATTTGGTTTTAGGTCATCCCAAGAGCGCGCAAACTCCTGACAGTCATCCCCGTATCCAAAGCGATTCGAGAAGATGAGATGTCAGAAACCAATCGCATATGATGCTCTTCATACGACTTGCCTATACAAAAGAAGAAACAAGGCCTCTAATGCGCGTGCTGAACACCTGGAGTGAACGGAAACATCCACAGCGTGTGTGGGTCCTTTTGCGCACATCAAGGCTACATTTTTGTCTCGTATGGGGGGCCATTCAGTGAAAATTTCATTCCATTTTTTTAGAGTTCCGTCAACATATCCTTCTCTCAACTTAATCGGACCGTTTCTCCAAAACCTGTTTGATCAGCGTGTAGTTTGCTGCTGCCGCTGCATCGACGTCCGTACACCAGCACCGTTGAAAATCAGGGATCGTACAATGCTTTGTTGAGAGAATCGATCAGTTGCTGTCGCTTCCGCAACTTGGTTTGGGCTCGTGTGCGCCGCTTTCGACCGATTTATCTTCTACAGCAAAGAGAGCCGGATATAATCAACACGGTTTAGTCACGTCTTGTGCCACTTTTCAAATCAAGGACGGCATCAATCGTTGAAAGAATCATGGCAGATGGCACCGGAAAACATACTTTATAACATCGACTTGCGACCACCATGGTCAAGTCAAGAGGTAGCTCGTCAGCGTTGTTCAACGATGTCGCATGTTGCACTCAACGTCATTCAGAAACAAGAATCCAACAGAGGCAGAAATAAGATGATCGATGATGATGATCACCAATCACCATACCGCACCAATAGCAAGCACGAAGATTACATCTACAGTTGTCGGGAATCCGAGTGGAGTCCCGGGAAAGAGTCACGTTTGCTCCAACTTCGATGAAACGGTTCCACGATCTGCAACAGTTTCATTCGCATTGGACT
>Ga0307981_1003763_pt1 | contig 11141 bp, 11 predicted proteins | sample OrgLakmetagen987_FD_201849 | JGI IMG/M metagenome (GOLD analysis project Ga0307981, IMG submission 201849) | Saline water microbial communities from Organic Lake, Antarctica - #987 | ecosystem: Environmental > Aquatic > Non-marine Saline and Alkaline > Saline | place: Antarctica: Organic Lake... | reverse complement strand
TCATCATGTTATCCCTCCTCATTTAGAACGCTGAACTGATAGCCGCCCCAAGAAAGACCGGACATCGAGAACCGCACTATCCCGCCAAAGCCCAGAAACCGGACTTCCGGCCATGCTCTTGCCTCAGCCCGGCGACATAGGTGCCGTGCGGCTCAAAGGTCCCGTAATCCTCAATCCTGTCGGCCAGCGCCGCACATTCGGCGAGGTGCTGGGCGGCGTAGCGGTAACGCTTTGATCTGGCCTTCGACAATGTGAAGTCGATCATGGCTCTCAAAGCCAACGTGGCGGCAAGTGGGTGGCGCTCCGAGAGCGCCTCAGCTGCGGGAACGAGAAATTCGTAATGGTCGCCGTTGATTTCGTCGTGACGGTCGATCAAAAACCGGGCGGCGCGGTCTGGCGACGGCCAGTCCAGGAAGAAGCCCAAGGCCGGCGTCACGCGCGGAAGAGCCGCTGCAAAATCCATGGCCCGTTCCTCGGCATCAATATCGTCGAAATCGGGAAGCCGCTTCAGAAAGTCGCGGAGGTATTCCGACTCGAGCGTGCTCTCGAAGCAGGCCCAGCGAAATGCCTGCGCCTCCTCCTTGCGATCAAGCGCCTCCAACACCGCGAGGCGGGTATCCTGCCACTCGCGGGGCACCCAGCTGTCCTTGCCGATATCAGCGCGTTCGATGAAGCCAAGCGCATCCCCTGCCCTGCCAGCGGCCAGTAGGCGCATCGCGATTTCGGCAGCGATCTGCGGCACCTTTCGCGTCCGCGCATCGTACTGAGCGATGAAGGCATCCACGTCGCCCATGGCATCGGCGATGTCCTTCAGCGCCATCTCCACCATGCTTTGCCGGGAGCGTTCTTCCATCTGATGTGCATAGGTTGCACCGCCGCTGCCATACCCCACCGCCTCCCATTCGCTTTTCGGGGGGACGGGAACCGGCGTCGCGGCAAGCGCCTCTATCCGCTGTTTGAGATGCGCCAGCCCCTCTTCCCCAAGCGCGGGCGTCAGGATTGCGATCAACCCGTCATACTGGCCGTAGCCATTGTCGCGCAGCGCATCAATCGTCGCGTCAGCCAGCGCTTCCGGCGGCGTCCCCGCGGAAAGTGCGATCTCGCCCAGCAACGCACAGGCATCATGAAACACCCCGATGACAATACCGCTGCTGTCGTCGCACCGCTCGAACAGCGGCGTTGCAACCTGCATGAAGCGCCAGGCCAGTGCCAGCGCTTCGGTCGGGTCGGTCGGTGCGATCTGCTCCTTGATCGCCCGAAGCTGGCTTTGCAGATCGGTGACAAGTGGCTTGCGGTTTTGCCAGTTCACAAAACTGCGCGCTCGCGCAATGCTGCTCAGCCGTTTGGCAACCTCGCGCCCTGCCTCTTTAGGGCTTTGCGCCCCCGCCAGCTCCAGCCTAAGTCGCCGTTTGGCCAGCGCCGAGCCGGTGCTGATCTCAATCAGCAGGTTGGCCAGACGAGCGGCACCCAGTGTCTCGAGGTTCTTCGCGTTCAGGGTCGTCTTCGATGCCATCGGGAATCCATCTTTAGCTCAATCGCACCTTAGCAGCGGTCAAGGACAAGCGAAATACTGTCGCTGATTCGACACCAAGACCAGTATTGCGTCAAAAAAAGAGACGTTGATCGGTCCTGCTGCTACGCAGATTTTCCTTTTATTACGCAATTTCAATGTGTTCGTTGACTGTGCGCAGATGATCACCACTGTGGAGGCCAGCCATCATCATCGCGCAGGATCAACCATGCCCAAATTGACCAAACGCACCATCGACGCGACCGAACCGCAGATGATGGAGTTCTTCATCTGGGATGAAAGCATCCCCGGCTTCGGGGTGCGCGTGATGCCAAGTGGGCGCAAAAGCTTCGTGGTGCAGTATCGCGCAGGGCGACGCCCGCGACGCATGAGCCTCGGGCCCAGCACTGTGCTGACCTGCGATCAGGCGCGCACCCGGGCGATCACCATCATCGCCGCCGTGAAGAATGGCGAGGATCCTGCAGCTGATCGGGCTGCCAAACGCAATGCCGCCACCGTCAGCGATCTGGCGGAGCGCTTCGACAAGGAACACATCGCGGTGCGCCTGAAAGCCAGCACTGCGAAGGAATATCGGGGCAACCTCAGGCGTTTCATCCTGCCTGCACTCGGCAGATTGGCCGTGCCGGAAATCACCCGCGCAGACGTGGCGAAATTCCATCACGATCTTCGACACATTCCCTATCAGGCAAACCGCTGCCTCGAGGTGGTTTCCAAGATGTTCGTGCTGGCGGAGATGTGGGGACTGCGACCCGATGGTTCCAACCCGCGCAAGCATATCCGGAAATACCCCGAAGAGAAGCGCGAGCGGTTTCTCAGCGCCGCCGAGTTGCGCAGGATCGGCGAAGTGCTGCGGGAGATGGAAAGCGAGCGTGTGGAGTTGTCATCCGCCATTCTGGCAGCCCGGCTGCTGATCCTGACCGGCTGCCGTCTCGGCGAAATCATGACGCTGAAATGGGATTACATCGAATTTGACGAGCATGCCCTGCGCCTGCCGGATTCAAAAACCGGCAAGAAGATCGTCCATCTCGGCGCGCCAGCCGTCGAATACCTGCAGGATGCCCAGCGCATTGATAGCAACCCTTGGGTCATTACCGGCACCCTGATGGGCAAGCCGCTCAGCGACCTTCAGCCTTTCTGGCAACGCGTCCGCGCCCGCGCCGGAGTCAAGGATGTCCGGATCCACGACCTGCGTCACACTTTTGCGTCTACGGCCGTAGCGTCCGGCCAAGGCCTGCCCATGATAGGCAAGCTACTGGGCCACACTCAGGTGCAGACGACCGCGCGCTATGCCCACCTCGCTGCAGACCCGGTCAGGAGCGCGGCTGACGCCGTGGCGACATCGCTACGCGAGGCCCTCGGATAAGTTCGCTGGAGGGGATGCGACTAGCGCCCAACTCTCTCTCGTGCCAGCGTCGGACCCCGAGGGACCCACGCGAAGCCCTGCCCAAATCTGACGCTCATTGGAAAATCAGCCGATCAGCCGAGCCCGAAGTCATCTCGGAACCGGTCGATCTGATGCATGCGCTCATGTGGTTACCATGTTGGCAGCCGTGCCGAGGGTTGCCGCAGCTCGGCACGCCTGCTTCAAACCTAAACTTACGTTGATGACCCATCTAAACCTCAGGAACGGTCTCCGCGATCGAAAGCCAGCCGCTATCATAAGTAAACGTGCGGGCACGGCCAGCGGGGTCTTGGATCTTCACCACACGTGCGGCTTCGATTTCAGATGCGTGTTCAACAACATAGAGCCAAAAAGCCCCTCGCTTCTCCAATGCGAGATCAAACTGCGCACGGGACATACCGACTGGGCGATCTTTCAATGATCCGGTCATTGATTTCACTTCAACCCAACGCACGATATTCCCGGCTCCATCCGCCTCATAGAGGTCAAAACCTTTATTGCCTTCCACAGTTCGTCGGAGGTTCGGTTCAAAACCTATAATCCTATCTATCGCCTTTGCTTCTATTTGCATGCGTTTGGCTTGGTTGAGGCCATCTGGGTCAGGACCTTCATCATCGGGATGTGAGCCCAGATACGAGATGAATTGGCGGTCACCATTGGATCCGGGAGAGCGCTTGCCTTGATGGTCCGAGGTCTTGCTCGTTGCGTTGCCGCCCGCTCCAGCTCTTTCGGCTTTCGAAGCCCCCGGTTTGCCGCCGCTACCGCTACCGCTTCCAGATGCGCCTCCCCTATTCCCGCTTCCTCCTCCGTTCGCACCGGAGCCGCTACGCCCCACATCATCATCTCCATCAGGATCGTTTGTGCCGTTGGGAATGTCCGGCATGTCATCGCCATATAGATCCTCAGCGTCTTTGTAGACGTCCAGATCTTCGGTTACTGCGCCGTCAGTTTCTGCTTCTGTTTCCTCATCAACGAAATTCTCAGGCACGAGATCCGTGATACCAAGTCTAGACATCAGGTCGGCAGCGCTTGTGATGCCATGCTTTCGCAACAGGTCGAGGGCGTCTGGGTCTATGCCCGCCTCTTTCGCCAGCTGATCGATGATGGGCGGCTTGAAGGCAATTTGGGTCAGAAGGAATGGATTGGCTTTCCATCCAAGGCTGTCAAAAATCAATTGATTTGGTGGCTGCAGATCACCGTCCTCATCAGGCACCCAAGCAGTTGCATTCAAGCGACGAACGAATGCTGACGGAAAGCCCTTCTTGTAACTTCCGTAGCGGTGTTTGTCAAACATGTTGTCCGCCGATTTCATGCGGCGTCTCTGATTTCAGGGACGCTGATTTCGGTTTCAGGATTAAGCCAGACGGGACCGGCGGGGTGCCAGTTGCGGGTTGTGCCTGACCATCGTTCCGGTTTTTGGGCACGTGCATTTGCATAGAGAATGGCTCGGTTTGCCAGCGTTTTGCGATCATGTCCGGCGTGGCGCGCGTCTGGGGTGACGAAGCGGATGGCGCTGTGCAGATGCTCGCCGTTATACCAACTGGCGAAAGATTTTACCCAAGCCTGAGCATCTGTTTTTGTGGCAAAGCCCTTGCTCGGCCAGTCCGGGCGGTATTTGCAGGTTCGGAACAGAGCCTCCGAGAAGGGATTATCATTGCTGACGCGCGGGCGGCTGTAGGACGCGGTGATGCCAAGTTTCTCCATGGCCGTTTTCATTGTGGCACCCTTCATGGGGCTACCATTGTCGGCGTGCAGAACGAGCGGTTGCATAAAGCATCCCTCGGCCAGCACCGCCTGCCGGATCAGGGTGGCCGCCAGGTCTGCACTTTCGCGCTCATGCACCTCCCAGCCAACAATCTTGCGGCTGAAGATGTCGACGATCAGATAGAGGTAGAAGAACATGCCTGCCACCGGCCCGGGCATCCACGTGATGTCCCAGGTCCAGACCTCACATGGCGCACTGGCCAAATAGCTGGTCGGTGGTTTGCGCCGGACTGGGGGCTTGGCTCGGCCACGGTGATGCTGCTGACCATCCGCGCGCAGGATGCGGTAGAAACTGGACTCGGATGCCAGATACCGCCCCTGATCGGCCAGTTTTGGCACGATCTGGCTTGGTGGCAGGCTGCTGAATTCCTTTGAATTACATAGCGACAGCACCGCCGCGCGTTCAGCAGCGCTCAGTTTGTTCGCGGGGTCCGGGCGCAGCGCGAGGGGCCGTTGATCGGCGTGAAGCTGGCCGTCTTTTGTCCAGCGCCGCAGAGTGCGATCGCTGATTTCCAGCTCGGCACAGGCCTTGGTGCGCCGCGCGCCAGTGGTGATGGCGTCGGTGATCAGAGCAACGGCGGTTTCGCGATGTGGGGTGCTGATCATGCGTCCTCGCCGCCCCCCCAGATCGCTGACGCCTTTTTTCTGAGAACCAGAAGCGCTGCGGTTTCGGCCAATGCGCGGTCCTTGCGGGCAAGCTCGCGTTCCAGATCCTTGATCCGTTTCCTTTCTTCCTTTGTCGCCTGACCCAGACGTGCAGTGCTCGCACGGTCCCAGTCATTCGCCTGCTCGCAAGCCGATCGCCATGCCGTGATCTGCGCCGGATAGAGCCCACGCTTGCGGCAGTATTCGGCAAGATCGGCCTCGTTCAGCGCCGCCGTTTCCAACACCGCCGCGAACTTGTCGCGTGACGACCAGCCCTCGGGGCCAGCGTCAGCAGCGGGCAGAAGCTGCCCCTTGCTGCGCGCCTCAGCCCGCCACTTGTGCAGTGTGGCCTCGGAAATCCCTTCATCCTGCGAAAGCTGCCTAATGGCCAAGTTATTCGGCGGCAGCATTCGCTTCAGCACAGCCGCTTTTCGTTCTGGTGAATATCCCACGTCATTGTCCTATCCCGCCCACCTGAGAAATAGAGAAAAGTAGAGTAGCGGACAACATCCCTGACAGAGGGGGTTAAGTACGATGTGGTCACAAAAGCCCTCCCTCATGTCAGGTCTGTCATTTCCGGTGCAGTAGATGAAGGGGACGCCGCTTTTCGACAGAGCGTCGGCTACGCTGCTGCTGTCTTCTCCACCCAGGTTCATGTCCAGCATCGCAGCGTCGAAAAACTCGGATTCGATGAGAGAAACTGCTTTCTCGACCGTGGCGGCGCTGGTCACCGACCGGCATCCGAGGTCCTCCAGGATGCCCTCGACCATCATCAAGATCAGCATCTCGTCCTCGACGACGAGGATGCGGCGCCCGGACAGCAGTTCACTCATGGTCGGACATGGGGGCTGGTATTTTCATCGTGCAGACCACCCCTTCAGTACGATAATCGAGCTGCACCGTACCATCCAACTCGTGCGCAAGGCCTCGTTCCAGCACATGCGAGCCGAACCCTTTGCGCAACGGCGGTGACACAACTGGTCCTTCCTTTTCCGTCCAGATCAAAAACAGCCGCCGACCCGTTGGTGACGGCTCGACCGTCCACTCGATCCGGATCGATCCATACTCGCTGGAGAAGGCCCCGTACTTGAGGGCATTGGTTGCCAACTCGTTGAATGCGATGGCAAGTGCCAAAGCCGCCTTTGGTGCGAACCGGATGTCATCACCGGCGATTTCGACGCGCCCCAACCGTTCGTCAAGCCCGCCAAACGGCTCGAGCGCGTCGTGGAGCACATCCAGAAGACCGGCGCTGCGCCATTTCTCGCGGCTCAAAAGGTCGTGCGACCGGGACAGCGCGAACAAACGGCTTTCCACGGCTTTGCGCATCGCCTGCGTGTCGCCGTTCGTGCGCGCCGCCTGCGACACGATCGACTGAACGGTCGCAAGGGTGTTCTTCACGCGGTGGTTCAGTTCGTCGATCAACATCCGCGAATGGATTTGTTCGTCCTTGTAAGAGGTCAGATCGGCGAAAGAGGCGAAGTACTGGATTATGTCCCCATCATCGTCCCTGACCGGACTGACGAACAGGGTCGCCCAGAACTTGCTGCCGTCCTTGCGGCGGTAGTGGATCTCGAAGTCGACCTCAGACAGCCCTTCGAACGCCTCGCGTATGAGGGCCAGCGCCTCTTCGTCGTCCACATGGGCCATGAAGAAGTTGAAGCTCTGGCCCAAAACCTCCTCGCGAGTGTAACCGGTCAGCTTGAGAAAAGCGTCGTTGGCAAAGATGATCGGATTGTCCGTTTCGCAGGCATCCGCGAACACCATCGCCATCCGTGTCGTCTCGGCAGCGACGACAAAAGGTCCCAGGTCGTCCTGACAGCCCTCGACTTTGGCCTCGGCGGACTTCTGATCTTTAGACTTGCTGTCGATGTTCGGCATCGTCCGGCCCAAAACCCGAGCCCGCATCCGACCGTTGGCAAATCAAGCGAGCACACCCAATAACCAGAGGACAATGAGGACAACTATCACAAGGCCAAGGACTCCACCGAGACCACGCGTGCCATAGCGGTTGTAACCGTAGTAGCCGCCGCCGCCTCCGAGCAACAAGAGTAGGATAATGACAATCAGAATTGTACTCATAGGAAATACCTCTTAAATTTTCTGATGCTTGCAGGATGAAGAACCTGCAACCTCGATGGTGAGCGGATTCACGCGTTCATTCCCAAGTCCATCCGTCGGGTCCGCGTCGCCGCGGTTCTGCGCTTAGCGCAGACCGAAAAAGCCCAGGATGACGAGGACGATGACCACAAAGCCGACAATGTAGACGATCCGGTTCATTGTATTCCTTTCTGTTCGGAGAGTGGTCAATGGCCACCCATATTCCTAATCTTAGCCCATCGCAATTCCGGGTGAACTAACATGGATCAGTGCGCGGCGTGCCGCAACGCGCGATTTTGTTCCATGGGCATTGGTCCTGATCGCAAGGCCACGACAAGAAGCAACCGAAGAAACGCTTGCTGTGCGCAGGTCTTTAATCTGTCTTGCTGGTCGCTCTCCACGCCACAAGACAGGCGTCGGCCCTACGCGCGCCATACTTATAAGGAAGATATCCAATGTTAATCGAAGCTTCGGACCTCAAGGGTTTCAAGATCACCGCGACGGATGGCAGCATCGGCACCGTGACGGATTTCCTCTTCGATGACGAAAGCTGGACGCTCCGCTGGATCGTCGTCGAAACTGGTACTTGGCTGTCCGGGCGCAAGGTGCTGCTGCCGGTTTCAGTTCTGGGTCACCCAGATATTGACGCCCGCAGCTTTCCGGTTCGTTTGACGATGGCCAAGGTCAAGGACAGCCCTGCCATCGATACGAATGAACCGGTGTCGCGGCAGCACGAAGAACGGATGTACGGCTACTATAGCATGAGCCCCTATTGGGGGAACGGCTTCTACATGGGCGGTTATGGCGGCTGGAGTGTGGGCATGTCAGGGACGCATTATGCAGATGCAAGACGGCGGCAGGACGAGCTATCAGCTGAACGGCATCGCGATGATGATCTGCATTTGCGCAGTATAGATACTGTGACCGGTTACAATCTGCAGGCCACAGATGGCTCCATTGGTCACATCGACGGTTTTCTGATCGACGACACCGACTGGACAATTCATTTTCTGACTGTGGATACAAAGAACTGGTGGCCCGGCAAACATGTCCTTATCTCGCCACGTTCGGCGCAAGACATCCAGTGGGCAGAGGACTTGGTCAATCTTGATATTGATCGCCAGACGGTCATGGACAGCCCCGCCTATGACCCCTCCGTTCCGGTGGACGCGGCGTTCGAGGCGCGCATGGCACGTCATTACATCCCTGACGCCAAGCATGGAGGCGCAGTCTAGGAAGACTGTGGGATCGTATCATGGTACTGACTTCCGTAAAGGACCAGGCCGACTTGCCGCGCTACTTCGCGCAGGTGTTCGGCATGGCGCAGTCGCTAGGCAACGGTCGGCTCGATTTAGTGCTGGACGATGGCCGCACCTTTCGCGCCGAAGGCCGCCGCCCGGGTCCAATGGCGACGATAGAGGTGCACAACCCGGACCTTTTCGCACGCCTGATCCGCGAGGGTAATCTGGGCTTGCTTGAAGCCTACATGGACGTATGGTGGACGACACCGGACCTGCAGGCCTTCATGGACCTGGTCCATGGCCGCAACGACGCGCTTTACGATGGCTTTCCTGCCATGGGGCTGGTGCGCGCCTTCGAAAAGCTGCGGCACAAGCTGCGCGGAAATTCCAGGCGGCAGGCGCGGAAGAACATCGCGGCGCATTACGACCTTGGCAACGATTTCTACCGCATTTGGCTGGATGAGACGATGACCTATTCGTCGGCTCTCTTTCACGACGGGCAGGAGCCGTTGGAAAAGGCACAGCACCAGAAATACGAAAGCATGGTGGACCAGATGGGCGCGCAGCCCGGTGATCATGTGCTGGAAATCGGCTGTGGCTGGGGCGGCTTCGCGGAATATGCAGCGGCGGAACGTGGTCTGCGCGTGACCGGACTGACGATCTCGCAAGCGCAGCATGACTATGCGGTGGAACGGATCCGCGCCAAAGGGTTGCAGGACCGTGTCGAGATCAAGATGCAGGACTACCGCGACGAACGCGGGCTCTACGACGGCATCGCCAGCATCGAGATGTTCGAGGCAGTCGGCGAGAAATACTGGCCAACCTACTTTCAGGTCGTCCGCGACCGCCTGAAACCGGGTCGCAACGCCACCTTGCAGGTTATCACGGTGCAAGACGCGCGCTTCGAGACCTACCGCAAGGGAGTGGATTTTATTCAAAAGCACATCTTTCCCGGCGGAATGGTGCCGTCGCCCAGCATGCTGTGCGACGAGGTGCGCCGCGCCGGATTGCAGGTCCAACACGCTATCGAGTTTGGCGACGGCTACAGCCAGACGCTGCGACGCTGGCATGACAGCTTCAATGGTCGCTGGGACGAAATCTCGCAGCTGGGTTTTGACGACCGATTCCGGCGTATGTGGAATCTCTACCTCACCTCTTGCGCCGGGGCATTCGAAGGCGGTCACTGCGACGTGACCCAGATCACCATCACAAGGCCCGTCGCCTGAATCCTGGCGGAGACGGTATAAGCCCAGTTCCCTCTGTCGCTGTGCAACGCAAGGCCGTTCTACACGAGAGGCAGGTCGACAATAGACATCACATGGTCCGTGAAATCTTGTGATCGCATATTTTTTTCAATGCTTTAGGACGCACAGAAGCTTTGTCGCCAGACTTTTCCCCACCTGAATTTGGCAATTATGCCAATATCGATCTGTTTGCATACATGCAAAGGGCTTCTGTTCCTACGTGGATTGGAACCATTCCAAATGTGTTTCGAGCTGCTACCAGCTTGTGACTTACAAGTTGCGCGCAGTCCGCCCCGACGTTTTGCTTTTCAAGCATGCTCCCCGATGATCGACCGTGTGGTCTGCACGGCTGATGCAAGCGCCTTTAGATCTGCACTTCCGATGCCGAACTGCTTAAGATCCAGCGTGAGCTGCGACTGAGAAGGGTGACCAGCACCAGCCGCCGCGCGGGCAGCGCGCCCACGCCATTGGGAGCCACCGACCTGATTGGGCCACCGGTTACCACCTTCGACAGTCTGTAGAGACGCATCCTGCTTAGGGTCCTCCTTCGCAACTCCGGCCGCCTTCACATCCTTCAGCTGCTGCCGCAGCTTCTCCACGGTCTCGCGGGTTTCCGTCATCTGGCGATCTCGGCGCAAGCGGTTCCCGTCCGGATAGGGAAAGCTGCCCGCCTGCCCGGCATGTAGGACCTTCAGCTTTGGGTCTTCGAAAATACTTCACCCGTCTCGCGCGGATCGGCATCTGAGCATCAATCACGAGGATCACCTCGTCGAGATCCATGCGCCGTGCCTGGTCCTCGGTCAGAAGCGGGGTGTCCCCGGTCCGCTCCGAGACGCTGCGCCCCTCAAACGGGTTGCGCCCCACGGCGCGGGGATATCGAGGGTTTTCAGATATTTGTAGCCGTTCGGTTGCTCGTAATAGGTGTAGGTGACGGTATCGAACTTCGCCTCGTCCTTGGGCGACAGCACCGCCTCGGCATCGCCACGAAAATACGATCCGGTCATGGCGACCAGATGCACCTTGTCGCGGGCGACCAGCGCACCCAGATGCGCGCCCAGCTTGTTGTCGGGGTTGGCACTGACATGATGGAACTCGTCCACGGCGATCAGGCGGTCATCGAAGGCCTCAATCCCGAACTTGTCCACGGCAAAACGAAAACTTGCATGGGTGCAAACCAGAACCTGATCGTCACTGGCCAGAAACTTGCCCACTGCGCC
>Ga0307981_1003762_pt1 | contig 11146 bp, 5 predicted proteins | sample OrgLakmetagen987_FD_201849 | JGI IMG/M metagenome (GOLD analysis project Ga0307981, IMG submission 201849) | Saline water microbial communities from Organic Lake, Antarctica - #987 | ecosystem: Environmental > Aquatic > Non-marine Saline and Alkaline > Saline | place: Antarctica: Organic Lake... | reverse complement strand
TAGTTGAATGGATTGCCTATCACTACTTTGTCATGAACATGAGATACCTCGTCGTTCTGCCTGATCCCCAGAGCCGCTTCTCGCCGAAACCTGTTTTGGATCGCTGGCGAGACAAGATGACCATCGTTGAGTGGACCTATGAAGATTACATGGAAGAAGATCACTTGGACGAGGCTATGGCGTTTTTGAACAGTACAAATAGTACTCCCGAGGACGCGCAGGTGTACCACAACAAGCGTCAGAACGAGTTCTTGCGTAAATGTGCCATGCACATGAAGGATCACGACCGCAAGTGGGTCAGCTTTCACGATGTCGACGAGTACTACGTGATAAACGAAGATGCTGTCCGTGATGCTTCCAAGAAGATGCAAGAAATGGGTGGTGGCATGAAGCTTTTGAATGATCTTCAGCTCCAGATCGTGTCGCTGCTTAACTTTCTAAAGCAAGCTGGCAACGGCACGTCCTCGCTTATACCTGCGCCCCTACAGTACGTGGGTCCATGCGTGACGACGTATCGAACCCCATACGGTGCTATCGAAAGTTCCAAACATCTGCGGAATATGAATGTCCCCGAATTCTTGGATGCGCGTCGCTTTGAAACTTTGCGTTGGCGGCATCACGAGCCTCACACACACCCCCAAGATGGAAAGGCTTTATTGGATGTGAGCAGGATTGATATCGACGTGCTGAACAGCACAGAGTCTTTCTTACGACCGCATGAGCTTATTCCAACGTGCCCTGATATCTTTTATCACGATAATGCCTTTCTACGCATCAACCACTATGTTGGGAACTGGGAATACTATTCCTTCCGGAAGAATGATGGACGGCAAGGGGCCCGCAAGAATCGACGCAAGTGGGGACGAGAATCCATGGTTCACGGTGGCACGTCTGGTGACGAAGCGCGCCCATGGATCACGGGCTTTGTCCGCCATTTTGGTCAAGAGCAAGCTGTAGGACTTCTTAAGGACTGTGGTTTGGACCCCGACATCAAGGTTTTGGTGACTCCGAACTGGATGAAAGAGGAAGACAGAAAAAAATATGAGGAGAAAAAGGTATTGAAGGCAGCGTTGCTGAAAGAAAGGGAGGCAGAAGCAATCAGGAGAGCCCCGATCGAGAAGCAATTGCAGAAGGAGAGGGAGGAGAGGGCCGAGGCCAAGCGGCTGAGGCAGGAGGCAAAGGCATTGCTGAGGCAGGAGGAAAAGGCAGCAAATGAGGCCTTGGGATACGTGGCCAATATGCATACGGTGCAGACAAAGACATTAAATGCAACACTGACAGCAGGGAAAAAGCTGCTACGAAAGACCAATGCAGAAAAGAAGAAGAAATCAAAAGTCATTGAAGACGTCGATGTAGTGGAGGCTGAAAGCGGTGCCCTGGAAACCATTACCGCAACGGAAGGCGACGCGAGCGAAATTGCGACCAATGCGACAACGAAAGGCAAGAAGAGCAAGGCCAAGAAAAAGAAGAAACCAAAAGCCACTAAATCGGAAGACGTCGATGATGTGGAGGCTGAAAGCGGTGCCCCGGAAACCATTACCGCAACGGAAGACGACGCGAGCGAAATTGCGACAAATAAAGGCAAGAAGAGCAAGGCCAAGAAAAACAAGAAATCAAAAGCCACTAAATCGGAAGACGTCGATGTAGTGGATGGCGATGGTGGTGCCCCAGAAACTATCACAGCAACGGAAGACAACGAGAGCGAAAATTCTGCTGCGAATAGCGTCAACACCAACGTCGTCACCAATGCTACCGAGGATGCGACGATTGAAGAAGCCGCGGATGGGAAAGAAGACACCCCTAACGAGGACAAAGGATCGAAAGAGACCGAGAACGAACCTGCCGATAGCAGAGAAAAAGACGCAAGAACTGATGAAGAAAATTCCTTGGAAAATACCGAACCAGAAGACGAAACGACCCAAGACGCCGAGGTCACGGAAGAAAACGCCTCGGGAAACAGTGCAACAAAAGACGCCGAGGACACGGCGGAAGCAGACGCGACTGAAGAGGACACCTCTGACACCGCAGCAAAAGACGCCGCAGACGCAGTGGAAGAAGACGCGACTGAAGAGGACACCTCTGACATCGAAGCAAAAGACGCCTAGGACGTGGCGGAATCCTAGATTTTAACATAGCGATGCATATTTGATACTCGCCTCTTTGGGTCTGTCTTCTAGAGGATGCCTACTATAGTGGCGTCGGTGCCACCTGGCGGTAAAAAGTATGTATCGGCTGCTATCGTTCTAGATGGCTCTACCTAGTACAGTTAATATTATAGTACTGGTGCCATCTATCTAGTAGAGGAGACCCACCATGGCAGTCTGATCCATCGGAAACGATATGCTCGCCCGAGCGAAAACGAAGGGGGCGATTGACGAGAATGCATCGGTAGATCTAAATCATACCAGCTGCATGCACTTCCTCTCGCAACTAAGCACTCCACTGTGTCGTCACACTCTTACATTTGTAAGCATGAAGTTCCTTGGTAATGGTCTCCTCGCTCTCGCTTTTCTGTCCGTCTCCGGGCGGTGCCAAAGAGGTTGTCTGCGGACCTCTTGACCGACTCATACTGAGGCTTTCTTTCCTTTATCTACTTTCTACATGGTCTTCAGTCAGTAATTGACATACTGATGATGATAAGTGAAAGGGGCGGGTAAGAGAGGAGTGATGAAGGGTAAAGAGATCCAAAGGTTCTTTGCGGGCTACTACTACTACAATAGTTCCTCTAGTAGCTATGGAGCCCCCGGGCCCCCGCTGCGATTGCCACCAATGGTTTAGCCTATTGATTGGCGACATTGCTGCAGCCGGGTCCGGCCCAGAAGAGCTCCGTTGTCTATGACGAAACCTTAGTGTTAGTCTGTATTGTAATTCCCGTGATCTACTGCGTCCTACAGTAATAGATAGACTAAAAGATCATAGTCTAATCGACTAAAATTAGCATGACCTGGAGTGAAAGGGACCTGGAAAAGAGGAGGAGTAAGTCGAGAGTAGTCGAGTGAGTCAGTCGTCGCCCAAATTTTGAATTTTGAACGCCGATTACCGCGAAAGAAATCTCTCCGAGTCTTGAGAATGAGCATTAGGTGCAAATAAGGTTGATGATTCGATTCAACCAACAAAAAGACTAGTCCAGATAAACAAGCTGACAGGTCAGCAACAGCATAGTATCGCAGGGGCCTACGAGGAACTAAAGAAGGAAGATTGAAGGAACAGGCGAGATGACTCACGGGAGCTATAAGATGACGTTTTCATTTAGACGACTTCTCCTTCTTCTCCTGAAACTCAGTGCCGCGTTGTTACCGACGGCGACTGCCTTTTCGACAGGTGCTGGTAGTTGCACTGGGGGTCTTGCACCTGTGGGTGGTAAACATCTCGAGCTTGCTGTCGTGACGTCGGGCTCTCTGGAGGCCTACAACATATCTGTCACTGTTGGATCAAGCGGTGCTCTCGTAAAGGGCGTTCCTCACAGCTTCGAATACGGTAGACCCCACTTTTTGACCATTTCGTCCCCAAATAGCACTGCTTATCCTTTCAGAGGTTTCTTAATAAGGCTAGAGAGTGCAGATGCGACCGTCGATACGACAACAGCGCTCCGAGTATTCGGCTCGGACGAGGACACGCGGGTAGCTACCGAAACTTGCGTCGACATTGAGGGAGTGGGAGGTCTTACGCACACTAACAACACGGTCAAGGGCACGACTTTAGGTGTCTTGGAATTGAATGCGGCGGCTAGTAATTTGCTCTTGGACGTAACTGTTGTCGCCCGCAATGGTGGCTTTTTTAGTACTTTTTACCACACTCAATTCGTGCTGAACGCGGTGGCTTCGGATGCCTCGCCTACAGCTACTGCGCAGGGTGGTGGTGAAATATCTCCATCCGCACTCACTGATTTTTCTCCAGTATCGGCGCCGACTTTGATGGTGGATGATGCACCCGTTGCTAATGTGGCTGGGCAGTTACCGCCAGCTTCTGAGCCTGTATTTGCGCCATCAACCCGGGCTCCAATGTCTGGCGGTGGAAAGTGTGCGCCTATTTCTACTATCACCGTGGCATTGCTATCATTCACGTGCTATAGATTCATGTAGAAATTAAACCATGAGTCGAACGGTGTTTTACTGCCTTCTATTTCCATCATACATAAACATTTTCTAAAATATATATCCAAGACGCATTCTCGGTATGATTGTTCTACCATCAAGTACTCTGCAGAAGAAGTTCGTGCGACATGGGTACGAGCGTATTATCCGTTCTTGAGAAGCTCTCTCCGATCTCGCATCGATTTAGGTTGCAACATCAAAGTAAGTAGTATATCACGCATATGTAGGCTTGTTCGTGAGGACACTAGCAACGGTCTTACCAACATATCAAAACAATTTACGAAAAAAACATTGACTAGTTCGATCGACTTGATCTTGAGAGTGAGGGAGTGCTTGCTCGTCAAAGTCTGCATGTTTGAATAATGTGTACGCAAAATGTCAGTGTCCTGTAATGTGGGAGGCTCGAGGGCGAATGTGTTGTGCCTTCTCATTGACTTGGCCTCCAAAGAATAGCTGGCCCAGCGCAATATTGTCCTTCAAAGATTCAAAGAAGTCCGAGACAAGGATTGACGGCGCGCCTTACCGTTCTACATGGCGTGCTTGATTTTACAACGACACACAATGAACTTGGAGTAGTAGACTAGAGGAAAGTAGATGTGGAGGTCGGACGAAAAAGTGAGCGCAATTGACTTTTCGGCCCATGGTTCATAATATTAGACTAGACTAGAATAGAATAGTAGTCACGGTTCCTTCCAGTCCGTCCGGCAGTAAGAATGCGTACGCGACGTATGGTATTCAAAATATGCAGCTTATGGAAGGTTACGCGTTTCGTCTATTATCAGCTCCACGGTCGCTTTTTTACCGCTGAACATGACGATCTCGGTGGATATCAGTGCTTGCCCTCAGGTCAACCTACTGTATTAGGTGCGGACATAGAAACACGCAGTGCCGAAAGTCGTGCGACATCCCCTCCGCACCTCGTACGTTCAATCAGACTTGCTAACTCCACCGGCAGCTGGAGGTGCCGCGCCGCCGACATCACCCCCACCTCCACTATTGTTATTGACTCCCGTAACAGCTTCTTGTTCCTTTTGCAGTCGATATTGTTCTTGCCAATACTCCTCGAGCGGTTGTTTAAAGATGTAGTGGCCCGAGATGGTACCGACGCCTGCCGCCACGGCGATATTCACCAAACTGCTCGCTCCGGTACGACGAAAGCCCGGGCGGAGTCCAATGGCCCTCAGGAACCCCAACCAATACGGATGAGACATTTGTTATATAGAGCGTGGTGGTAACCTTAATTTATGCGCTGTTTGCTCGTTACAGTAGCTTGGTGTATGTGTTGTGACTTTTGACTCGAGTCCCTGGAAAGAAGGAGGAGGTGCAATAATAGTACCGGTATGATGATATGTTTGGCTTGATCTTCCGTCGTATCGTCGTGAGTGAGTCACCATTATTTTGTGTTGTTGGTTTGAAGTTATGAGCTCACGAGATCGCCTCCATCCAAAAACGCTGGCGTTTTCAACTGTTCGAGAGATTATTTCATACTGCACCTTGAACACCATTCGATCATTGCTTGGCCTTCCCAACCGAACAACTGCGCAATCTCCCCTATACCATCAAAGATACCTTGTCTCTATCTACTTACCGTTTGATATAGAGAGACTTGAAACGATTTACTGAACGAGAACTCTGATTGTTCACTACTTGCTTGAAATTCAAATTTTCCGTTTCTTCTACTACTCCGCCGAGTCGTCGCTTGTATATTCTTTCGCTTCATCCCAACACAAACACCACAATGGCGACTGCGCAACAGATCGCCGCTTGCTTGATGGCTCTAACACAGCCCGACACGGCTGCCATTCGAAATGCGGAACAGCAACTCAAGCCCATTCTCAAACAAGCCGATTCGATGCTTCCGTTGTGGCAGATTTGTCAGGATCAAGCCCAGCCCGTCGCTGTCCGGCACGTGGCGTGCATTGTCTTGCGCAAGCGGTTGCCGGGCCACTACTCCACGTTTGCGCCTGAAATCAAGCAATCGTGGCAGCAAGAAGTATTGCAGCAGACGGCTATTGAGACGGTTCGACCCGTCCAGACGGGGCTCGTCGCTGTCGCCGCTGCGTTGCAGCAAGTCGACGAGGCCGCCACTCCGGCTGTCTTGCAGTTCTTGGCTGCGGCCGTGAACAATCCCAATCCAGCTTCCCAGGAATTGTGCTTTTTATTGTTGCAGGAAATGACTGACACTGTCGGTTTGCACTGGAAGGAACACTTGGGGGCCTTGCAGCAGCTCTTTTCCACCACGCTGGCACAAGGAGGAAACACGCCGGGCAAAGTCCAAAAGGCGGCCGTGCACGCATTGGGACAACTCATGAGCTTTTGGGCCGACGATCCCGAAATTGAAGGCCTCGCGCCTTTGCTTCCCGTGCTTTTGCAAGTGGCGAGTCAGTCCGCCGCCGACGAAGACTTTTTGGCCGTCGTCTTGGATGTCCTCTACGACTTGGCATATTCGCCGGCTGCTGCCTTGCAGCCGCACATGACCCTTACGGTTGAATTCTCCCTGCAGTGCTTGCAGAATCGCAATTTGGAGCTGCGCGTCCGTGATGCGGCCGCCTTGGTGATTGCCACCACGGCCGAAGCCAAGCCAAAGACATTTGGACGAGCTGCCGAACTCTTGGGGGCCGTCTTGGATACTCTCTTTCAACTCATGCAAGAAAGTCCAGAGTCGGCGGCGGGAGCACTTTTTGAATCCAATCCAGCTTGGAGAGCGGACTTGGAAGACAACATGGATGCCGCGGACGAACTCGACTTTGATTCGCCCACGGAAACAAGCATGGCACAAGGCACACTCGACATGATTGCGTGTGAAATTCCCAAGAAATACATTTGGAATCCTTGTTTGCAACGCTGTTTGGCTCGGATGAGTGACCAGCAGAATGCTTCCGCCCGCAAGGCGGGTGTCGCTGGTCTTGGAGTCATTGCGGAAGGTTGTGCGGAACCTTTGCGAGAGTGCTTGGCCCAAGTCATTCCCTACGTATTTGCTGCTGCACAGGACCCAGCGCCCCAGGTCCGCGAGTGTGCTTGCTTTTGTTTGGGACAAATCAGTGAGCACTGTCAACCCGACATTTTGCAGCATAGCGCTCAAATCTTACCGATTGTTTTTGGCTTGTTGGACGACGCTAGCGTGGCGGTGCAAGCCACGTCGTGCTACGTGTTGGAAATGTTTTGTGAGCGCTTGGAGCCCGATGCGGTCCGACCCTTGCTGGATTCCTTGGTGCGCAAGCTGGCAGCCATGTTGGAAGCCACCACGAAGCGATCCGTCCAAGAAATGGCCGTGGCAGCCTTGGCGGCAACGGCGGTGGCGGCGGAAGAGGAGTTTACCCCGTACGTGGCTGGTGTCGCGACACTCATGAGCAAGTTGATGCAGCTTCAAGAAGAAAGCTTGTACTCGTTGCGTGGACGCGCGTTGGAATGCATGGGTCACATGGCTATTGCTGTTGGTCGCGAAACCTTTCGCCCTTACTTTGCCGCTACCATGCAGTCGGCCATGGAAGGATTATCGACGGATTCGACTGATTTGCAGGAGTTTGCCTATGCCGTCTTTGCCAATCTGGCCAAGGTTATGAAGGAGGATTTTGCACCGGCGTTGCCGGAACTTGTGCCCCACTTGATCAAGGTTATAGATATGGATGAAGGTCAGCTCGAGGCTACTGAAGAAAACGATGGTGCTCAATTCGGCGGGCTCGACGATTCTGACGATGAGGATAATGAGGGTAACTACGTCTTGCACGTTCGCACGGCCCTTTTGGAGGTGAAAAAAGGTGCCATTACTGCCTTGGGTGAAATGGCAGCCCATACAGGTACGAGCTTTTGCCCACATTTGGAAGAAAGTATGCAAGTCTTGCAAAAGGCGGCTGGTAACTGGCATCCGTTGGTCAAGTGCGAAGTGGCCGACGCCTTTCCTTCACTGATTGTTCCTTCCATTGAGGCCTACCACAATGGTGAGATTGAATGGACAAAGGGAGACTTGAGTGGTCCTAATCCTCTTTCAGCTCATACGCAAGCTATTGTGGGAGCCGTCTTGCAGGAGTTGATTACCTTATTGGACGATGACGACAAGGCTACTGTCGGAAAGACGTGCGAAGCTCTGCAGTCGGTGATTGAGCTCTGTGGGCCACACGCTTTGGCTTCTTGTGCCAATGACCTTTTGAGCAAGACACATTCTTTGCTGAGCAAGGCAGCGCCCTGTCAAGAGGCTGATCAGATGTATGGCGAACTACCCGACGATGATGATGACCACGACGTTGTCACGCAAGCAGTCTGCGACTTGGTTGGCGGCATTTGCCGTGTCATGGGCTCACAGTTTGCGCCATATCTACCACAGTTCTTGCCCTCCATTTGTGAATATGGCAAGTCGTCGCGTCCACCCAGTGATCGATCCATGGCCGTGGGGTGCTTGAGTGAAATCGCCCAGGAATTGGAAGGTTCCATCTTTGAACACTGGCAATCGGTCTTTTTGCCGGCAATTTTGGCAGGCTTGGCCGATTCGGATGACAATGTTAAGCGCAACTCCGCCTTTTGTGCTGGAGTGTCTTGCGAGCATTTGAAAGACAAAGTGGCCAATGATTTTCAGAGCATTTTGCAAGTAATGGGTCCAATCTTCAGTATGACTGGAAACGAGAGTGAGTCGGCGGCCGCTTGCGTTGACAATGCGGGGGCTGCAGTCGCACGCATGATCATGGCATCGCCGACCCATGTTCCCTTGTCGCAAGTCCTGCCTGTGTTTTTCCGCGCCCTGCCACTGAAGACAGACATGACCGAGAACGACACCGTTTATACCTGTCTGTTTGGACTCTTGCAGATGAACCACCCCGACATGCTGGCTAATGCCAGTGAAGTGAAAAGAATATTTGGAGAAGCCTGTCAGGAAAGCAGCAAGGTCGACGACGAGATGAAGACCAAGCTCCAACAGGCCTTGCAAACATTGAATGCACAATAATGAGAAACAAAGAAAGTAGTAATAAACCTTACAGAGGACGTTATTAAGGACACGAGCGAGCTTACTCTGGCCTTGCCACTCCTTGACATGCCGCGTGCACTAGGGATCGCCTCAGGGGCCCAATATTTTGAATCATGTTCATACCTAAACTCTTGACGTGTTTGGCCAATGTATCTTGTACGCCAAAGACTTGGTGAAGAGTATGAATGCCTGAAATTGTCAAAGACACTTGAGCTTTGCGTGACCGATCGTACTCATGCAGAAAGGTGGTCGGATCCATTCCAGAGGTGACACCTTGCTCAATCACATCTACGAGGTTTGCCACATCTTGCAACCCTAGATTCAGCCCCTGGCCGGCCATGGGATGCACCGAATGAGCAGCATCACCGACCAACGCAACTCGTGGTTGAATGTAATTGTTGACTTGCCTACAACTCAGTGGAAAAGCGAACTGCGGCGAGACAGTCTCTGCAATGACTGGTGGGGCAACGAATTGACCCATGTTTTGTTGCGCCATCATGGACGCGGAATACTGAACCGTGTTGATTAGTTGCTCGGCGCCATATTTCAAATTGTTGAAAATTGACGGAGTGCCATTATCTTCACCAAACAAGGGCCCCAGTTGCCCCGGTCCTTGTTGTAGCAAGCTGTTTACATGCGATACGAGGTTCGGATTGTCTTTCCACTCCTTGACTGTCCCAGGTGATGTACTCCAAACGACCACGGCGTGATTCGGGCTCCAAGTAGGTAGCAGGGCCATGACACCGTTCTCTGAAAAGCGTTGAAAGGCACGCCCTGCATGTGGAGCATTCAGGGCCACGGTGAATGTCAGTGCTTGCTGTCCATAGTCCCAACCTGCTGTCGACAAACCCAAAATACGACGAACGTGCGAGTTGGCACCGTCGGCGGCGACCAACAACTTGGTTGCAATCTTTGGACGTACAGCTGGAGATCCATCAACAGCAGTTGACTGCAGCTCTACTTGACACCAAGGATCCAAGGCACTGGCGGGAGGGAAAATATTACCAACTGTCGTCTCCTTCCAGACACGGCATTCCGACTTAGCGATTTCGGTCCACAAGCAGTCCACCAACAGCGCATCTTCCACAACGGCTCCCAAGTGCGACGTGCTCTCTGGCAGGTCCGTCTCGGTAAATAGTAGACTCGCTGGCTGATGCGACTCCCAGACTTGCATGCTGTTGTAAAAGCCTAGGCGCTTCCGGACGGCATCGTCCTTGTAATTGTCATGTAACCCCAAGAGCTCCAATGAAGCAGGCGAAAGGGCGTAGGAGCGTGGGTTGGGGAGCGAGTCTGCCTCGACAGGACGAGGACCTGTCCCAGCTTCGACCAGTCCCACTGTCAAGTGTGGCATACGAGCATTCAGCAGTCTCACTAAGGCGCAGCCAACCACGCCACCACCAACAATTAATATGTCTGTTTCATCCGTTGCTGATGCTGATGCGTTAGTGGTTGAGAATGGTAGTGCAGAGAGTGATTGGTTTCTACGCCATCCACTTGCTCTATCATACAGCATTCTCTTGCTCAGATTCCGCGCAGAGTTTCTACCGACGGGTACAAGGAACCCCATTTTGGTAGAGAGGCAGCTGCTATGATTGACGAGTAGATTGCTGCAGAAGCGCAGAAGGTTCCTCGCGCGTCTCGCGTCATCGTCGTTCGTGGTCGTCGGGAGAAACAGTGCTGACGATGTATCGTATCGTACAGTATGATATATATACATATATATCGCTTCCTGCGCTTATTCAAAGTAAGTAGGGCATGACTGAATTTGGTCGCGGAAACGGACAAAGGACGATAACATCCCAAAAGACAAGGATGGAGAAGGATGGACACCCAAAGACACAAGTCAACTCACAGGTGATTGACGAAAATGACCCTTCAATGGCTTTGGATGGCTCTTGTAAGCTCCCCAAATTTGGCGTGATGCGGGACCTAAGCTGGAACATGAGCTCCATTTCTGTCGGGAGGCGCAAAAAAAAAAAAAGGTAGCTGCCGCCCTTTCGACCGATAACATCTAGTCCCGGATGTGATGTCTATTATTAGGGGGGCACTACTTAATGTCCACGTCTCCGACATAGTCCTCGTCCCGGAATGGACA
>Ga0307981_1003761_pt1 | contig 11151 bp, 9 predicted proteins | sample OrgLakmetagen987_FD_201849 | JGI IMG/M metagenome (GOLD analysis project Ga0307981, IMG submission 201849) | Saline water microbial communities from Organic Lake, Antarctica - #987 | ecosystem: Environmental > Aquatic > Non-marine Saline and Alkaline > Saline | place: Antarctica: Organic Lake... | reverse complement strand
AATGTTAACCAAAATTGCATTTTGGAGCCATGTGTGAAGCCTTTTGAACGTCGAAACCGTATCCGAACCCTGCTTTCACAGGGTATTCCAGCCGCGCAAATTGCGCGTCAGCTTGGCGTTGCGCCATCGACGGTCTATCGGATCAGAAGCGGTCGAGGGGCGGTCATTGGCGACCGTGCTGGATACGTCTCAATCGGAACGAAGGTGACGGAACGTGAAAAGGCGGGCCTTGATCGGCTTGTTCGAGCGAATGTCGCGGCCAGCCGTTCAGCACTGTTGCGAAAAATGACGCGGGCCGTGGGGGGGTTTTACGATCCAAACCCCGGCGAGGAAGAATTTTTGACGGAAGCGATGCGGCATCTTACCGCCCTGGGCGGTAACTTTAACCAAATCGCCAAAGACCTTTCCGTTTCGGTGAAGCGAACGGGAGCCGCAAACCCTTCGCCAGACCAGATCGAGCGGATTCGTGAAGCGAACGACGAAGTTGAGAAGATCAAACAGGTAGTGGGGTCGATGCTACGCAACGTCCAGGTCAAAGCCGCGACCCTGCATGAGCGTGTTTCGTTAAGTCCTTCGGAGGCGAATGACAATGAGTAAGCGTTATTCGTCAATCGAACAGGTTATGGGCCGCTTGTTCGACCGTGAGCGTCCGAACAATGGTGGTTCTCTACGGCGTCAAGGTGGTGCAAACCGCAGCGGTAAATCGTCCGGCGGGCAGGGGCCATCACTTAATCGTATGAGCCGTGTCGGTGCGCGCCACGGACAGGCTATCTTCAAACTGGTCCGAACTGGTGGTGTTGACAGCAAAGGCGGCTTGAAAGGTCAGCTCAACTACATTTTTCGCGACGATAAGGTAGCCGAAGTCATTGATCCAAGCGGCATAGTCAAAGCGCACGACGAACCTAGCAATCAACAGATCAACAGACTTGTGACCAACCTGTCAGATAACTGGTGGGCAAAGACACGAAACGGGCAAACGTCCCATATGATCCTTAGCTTTCCACAGGGCACCTCAATCAAGGACGTGGCCGAGATTGTGCGCGATGTGTGTGCCGAGAAATTCGACGGTGGTGACGTGCGATACAAGTATGTCGCCGCTATCCACGACGATCAGGAACATCACCCTCACGCCCATATCGTCTTGAACCGGCGCGGCAGTGATAACGCCCTTTTCAATATGCGGCGTGATACCGATCACAGCTATGAAGCGTTCCGCGAGGCAATGGCCGCACATGCAGAACGGCGGGGTATCATGCTTGATTCCACGTCAAGGTTCGAGCGCGGCATCACCGATCGTCAACCCACCCAAACAGAACAATGGAACGCGAGCCGGGAAGGGCGCTCACCCGTTCAGCGGCCACGAACAGGTGCAGATTTACAATATGCACAACAAGTTATAAGTTTTGCGAAGATCGGGTATGAGGCAATGGCGGTGATTGCAGCCAATGCCGACTGCGCCCGTCTTGAGCGTTCTTATCACGACATGGCGAACATGCTCATGTCCAGCGAAGGAGATTACAAAATGCCTGCCCTAAGCGCCGACGAACTTGAGAAGTTTGACCAGTATGCGTCCCTTTTGAACGATGCTCTTGCGAAGTCGCAGGAGGTTCTTATGACGAAAGACGCAACCGCTCGCGTCCCTTACGAAAAGCAGCTCACAGAAAATATGGCAGCGTTTACCGCGCTTAGTCCCGATGCGGGCTATGCCAAAGGATTGCACGAAGACCCGCGCGGCCAGTTGATCTACATGCACGAGACGGGCAATCGTTATGCACCGTCTGAAATGACCGAACGGATCGAAGAACATATCCGAGGCACCGGACTGGACGCGCAAGCGATCACGGCACGACTGCAAACAGGGGCAGGGAACCTGTATCTTGAACAGATGTGGATGCAGGACGATTTGCGCCAACTGGCGAAGGCGTCCGACCTAAACCTTTCCGATCCCGACGAACGCCAGCAGGCCGTTTCCGAACTGACCAACGCCTATCAGGAAATCCGAGAGGATCTTATTGAAAACCGTATGCTCCGTGTCGTGCCACACCTTGAGGCCGACTATCTGGATGAAAAGGGGCAAAGGCAGATCACAGACATTGAGCGCCGCGACCTGACAGATGCTTTCAATCGACAAGATTGGCAGCCGGGGCGGGGTGCGGATGAAAATCATTACGAAGACGTAATGAGCGGAATAGACGAACTACGGCAACAATCTGAAACAGTGGCAGAGCAAACACGATCCCATGCGATTGTTGTTTCCGAATTGTGGGATAAACACGGGGCAGAGTTTGAAAAACCCGTTGGCTATCTGGCGGAAGACGAGCGTGAGCGCGAAGTCCCCGAACAGGCCGCGCCCGAAGTCGACCGTTTTGCGGAACTGAAAGCACGTAGCAGCGATGATTACATGCTCACCAACAACGCGGAAGAACACCAAGAGGTGATCCGCCTTCTCAAAGAGAATACGACAGACGCGCAGTATGACCGTTTCCGACGTGGCGATCTGACCGCTATCGACCACATAACGGATGATAAGGTGTTCGGTCGTCAGCTTTTGATGCAGGCTGAAATGAATAACCGAAGCACAGGCTTTGAAATGTCGGATGAGACGGAGCGCCTTATGACGGATAGCCGCGACTTCCTCAAAGATACCTTCGAGACAGACCGTGACCGTGGCTACGAGAACGAGAGGTAGAACCATGCAACGTCAACTTGCCGCAGGGCTGTTCTTCGCAACGGGCGGGCTAATGCTCGCCTACATTTTCGCAACAGAATGGGTTGACTACAATCTACCCGGCTCCATCGGTTATGACTATCTGGTGAAAAACGTCCTCGATCTACAAAGACGGGACGAAGGGCTGTTCACACAAGTCTGGCTGATTTTCCTTTTTTGCGCCATCGGCGGTTTTGCGTTCGGTGCGCATTTTGCATCCGAAGCGTTGACCCAGCAGGGCAAATCTAAGTGGCAATCGCTGTCACAGATGCGCCGGAACAAGTTGCTAGGAAAGCCGGGGACGGGCTTCATTCTCGCCAAAACCACGAGGCCAAGCCTGCCTGGACGGTTCGTCACGTCCGACAAGTATCCAAACTGTCTGATCGTTGCACCCACGGGCGCGGGTAAGGGTGTTGGTTTCGTGTATCCAAACCTTCTGACGTTTGAGGGATCTACAGTCACGCTCGATATTAAAGGCGAAAACTACGAGACTACCGCCAGATGGCGGTCGAAGATGGGCAACAAGGTCTATAAATTTGCACCCGTTCAATTCGGTCAGGCGTCACACAGATACAACCCGCTTGAGCGGATCGGCAAGCTATCGACTTACGGCCAGATCAATTTTGAACTTCGCAAAATTGCCACGCTGTTTCTTCAGGCGGACGGAGCAGGGGAGTGGCTAAACGGCGCGATCCAGCTTTTCTGCGTAATCGGCGGTGTCGCCCACGAGCGGCGCGACTTCACGCTTGGAGGCATCTACCGTGTCTTGTCCGAGGGAGAGGACAATCTGCAAAAGCATCTGAAAGTGTTGTCGCAGGGCGTTAGAGAACCAGCGTTGAGGCGTGAACTCGCATCGCTTGCCAAGTTGGAACAGCGGACACTTTCATCCTATATGTCAGTAATGAACAACGCAGGGTTCGACCTTTGGTCAAACCCTCACGTTGACGACATGACTTCGGCCAGTGATTTCAGTTTTGACAACATACGCCGTGAGAAGACCTCGATCTACTTCATCGTGTCGGACGGCGACCTAAAGCCCCTTGCAGGTTTGGTGCGCCTGTTTTTCAACGAATTGGTATCTACCATCCAAGCCCGTAAACCGGGCAAGGACGAGCCATATCACGCCATGCTGATCTTGGACGAATTTCACAGGCTCGGCAAAATGTCAGAAGTTGCGGAGGCCATGACAACCATTCGTGGTTTCAATGGCCGTATTGCGATCATCACGCAGACCATCCCCAAGCTGGACTCGATCTATTCCTACGAAGAACGCCTTTCGATTCAGGGTGGCGCGGGCTTGAAGCTCTACATGACACCTTCCGAAGAAATGACAATCGAAGACCTGTCCAACGCGGTCGGCATGACCACCAAACGAACAGTCACACGGTCGAAACAAGCAGGGCTGGGCCAGCGGGCTACCTTCACCGAACGCACGGACGAAAAGCCGTTGCTAACGGAGGACGATGCAAGACGGTTGCCGGAGGACGTGAGCATCATCATCGTGAACGGCAAACAGCCTGTTAAGGTCAAAGCTATCGTTCACTGGAAAGATCAACGGTTTAAGAAAATTCTCAAGAAGCAGGAACAGCTTGGATGGGATTTTGTCGATAAGTCACTTTTGCAATCACGGATTGACAACATCGAGCGCAGGACGGTCAGGCCACAACTGGCTGGCTCTGCCTCCATCACCAATCAAAAAGGCAAAGAACAGCAAGCAGCGCCCGAGGGACCGACGACCGAGAATTTGAAGCAGCTAGCCGCGTTGGCTCCGAGGATTCTCGACATGCTCGACAGTTTCAACGCCATCCAGGATCGTGAGGACAAACCAAACACCGACGTTGTACCAACGATGCCAGAGGTTGTTGCTAGAACCAAAAAGACAGGTGATCGCACCAAGTTGGCAATAATGGGCCAAGCCCAACTGGACCTAGGCGATATGCAAATCGAAGGAGATCCAGTGGAGGATGGAAACGAAAGCGACGATAAGAAAATGCCGCCAAAGGCGGCTTGATCTACATGATCGAAAGTGGGGGGCAGTGCCCCCCATTTTTTATTTGCGCCGCAGCCGCGCCATCCGTTCTGCCGCTCGATTGATTTGGTTTGCCCGGAGGTTCACGGCGTCACGCGAATTGGCGACAGGGTTTTTCGCAAATCTATATGTATCCCCAGCCGCGCCACTAACTGCCGACCCTACAGCCGCACCGCGCTGTGCTGCAGATTTGGGCGCAGCAGGCTCCATCCCCGTAGCCGACCTACCAGCACCACCCGCAAATCTGCCCGCCGAACCAGTTGCCCGCCTCAAAGCGCCGCCCGCGACGGCTGTAACCGCTCCAAGCGCGAAATCACCAGCTACCAGCGTCACAATCAGCGGACTTAGGATCACAAGAAACGACGCCAGCACAAGCACTGTGAGGACGGGTGTGATCTGACCAATAGTGTCGATATTGTCAGGGTCGATGCTGGCGATGGTAGCGTTGCCCATTCCGAGAATTGTTGCAAATATTCCAATTAAAATAAGCGGGAACATCAAAACCTTGATGACTCCACTTAACCACGTCTCAAAGTACGATTTCGTTTGGGTTGTAAGGGTCGCAAGTATGGCGAACGGTGCAAGGCCAACCAAAACAGCTAACACGACCCTCGACGCAACCATAGCCAAGGTTGCCAACGCGCCAAAGACAGCAATCGCACCGAACATTAAGGCATTTATCATCCCGCCAAGAATGTTCAAACGACCAGCGGTCACGTTCGCATATGCCCCCATGTTTTCCGAAAGATTGTCCAGTTCTCTTGGGAAACTTGTCGTTGTTTCACCCGCCCCAAGATCCCCGGCAAGCAATGCATTTCCAATGGCCTCAAAACCTCCCTCAATAGCACCAAAGACGCCATTAAAATCGGCCCAGCTTTGCATGAATAAAGCCACAAAAGCCAATTTGAAGATCAACCAGATTGACGTTCCAGCTTCCATTGGGCGTACTTGAAGCGCCATGTTGATAAGGACGAGAACCACCACAAGCGCCGACAAAACCTGCGCCGTGCCTGCTATCTGAGACGCAACGGATTCAAACTGCGTTTGACCCAAGGAATCCAACAGCGTCATGGTATTCGTATAGGTTCTTTCAATGAAACCCATGGACTTACTCCACGCTTGCGCACAACCGCGTTACCATAGGTAAAAGCGGGCGGCTAATGTCAGTAAATCCGTCACGAGCTGCATTGAAACGATCACGGGTTTCGTCGTTCCAGACATACTTTGAGTCAACACTTACATCGTTCCAGATCGTTTCAAGATCACCGCGATAGGCATCCCAATCTGGATAAAGCATTTCGCAATCACAACTTTCGGCATCAGCAATCGTAGAAGATCGCTGGTGGCTCCGAAATGCCTTGGCTAGTTCGAGCCGCCATTCAAACCCAAGGGGTTGTTCGATCATCCATTGTGGTCGGCCAGCATGGTCAACACATCGCTTTCTGTTCCGCATTTCGGGATCGAGCGAGGTATTTTCCGAACTAACGGTTTCGTCCGGCGGGGTTTCCGTTTTTGAAACCGCAGGGACTCCGGCCAACGAAACGCTAACCACAAGAGAAATTCTGAGAAGATAATCATATCTCATCAACAGACTCCTTTTGACCATCATAGCGGCTTGGCAGAAATACCTCTAGCACGCCACGCTTGCCATCACGCTTACCAACATGAACAATAACGTCGATAGACCGCGTGACATATGAAATCATGTCTTGATAGGTCATTTTGCCGTCTGCCTCCAAAGCGGTCTGTGCCATCCGCTCAACGGCCAATTCCGCCGTTTCAGCGTGAATGGTCGTGATCGACCCACCGTGTCCGGTGTTGATCGCTTTTAAGAATGTATATGCGTCGGACCCGGTGACTTCTGAAAGGATGATCCTGTCTGGCCGCATCCGCAACGAGGATTGCAAAAGCACATCAGGGCTACGAATGGGATCAAGACGGTTCGAAACCATCATCACCTTGTTAGGCTGACGGGGCATGAGGTCCGGCACGTCTTCAATGGTCAAAATTCGTTCATTATCTTCGACCTGGCCCACCAGCCATCGCGCAACAGTTGTCTTACCCGAACTGGTGCCGCCGCTCACAACAAGGTTCAATTTTTCTTTGACGCACATTTTCAGTGCCTCGGTCAGATTGCCTTCGGCCAAGCCCCAGACGCGATTGGTCAGCTCGCGCCGTGCCGCGCTGGCACTTTCCGGCCCATCACCAAGATAAGCCGGCTCAAACATTTCCGTGTCGGCTTTGAAGAAGCGCATCGCCAACGCATCCCCGCCGCGAACGACAGGGTGTTGCACCATTTGGGCGCGGATCAGCCAATCACGATAGTTGATCGACACACTGCCCACGGGATGTTTTTCAGAAAGCCGAATATTGCCTTCGGCGGCAATCTGCATCCCAGCATCCCTGACTTCTTCGTCCGAAAACTTAATGGATGAAAGCTGCATCGAGGCATCGCCACGGTTTTCAAACCAGACCTGCCCATCAGGATTGACGCAAATCTCTACAAGATCATCGCTCAGAAGATTGCGAAGCTGCCCGAACGCCTTATCGACGTAGCTTTCATCCATCAGAAAACCTCCAAATCCCGATCAACAATAATCGTTACCGATGTGCCTTGGCGCACATAAATTGTTGGCGGAATGTTGATGTATGCACCGATTGCGCTGTCCGTAGCAGAGCTAAGATCGTCACCTACATTCTCCGCTATCGTCACTGCATTTTCGCTTTCTGTTTCACTTGCGGCGATAGACGGCACAGCGCCGATAATTGAAATGGCCGCTGCGCCGCCAAATCTTGCCGCGAAGCGTGTATCAACGGTCCCACCTGTTCCGCTACGGCCAAGCTGGTCTGCGCCATAGGAAGCAATGTTGATTGAGCGGTTACTTGGTGTGAGAATCCGCGTCCAAACAATCAGGATGCGTTTCTGACCAAGCGGGATACCACTGCTATATTCACCAAACACCTTCGATCCGGCAGGTATAAGAACAGACGAACCGTCCATGCTATGAACGTCTTCTGCCACAACGCCGCGAATTGGACCGGGCAGGGTGCTATCCACCGCAGTTTCAAGTGACGCCTGGATGATCGTGCCCTGAGGGATTGTTGCTTGTGGTGCGGTGATTTGAGAGGCCCGCGCTACGGCCACTGGTTCGACAATCCGGCGCACAAATGCTTCGGCATCGCTAAGTTCGCGGCCTTCGCCTGAACCCGCTTCTTGTGCGGCTGTATTGTTCACCGCTATCAGGCCGGACTCTGCCCGCTCTTGTTCCGCCGCAGCACGTTCAGCCCGAAGGGCTTCAAGACGTGCGCGGTCGTCAGCTTCGCGTTGGGCAAGGCGTTGGCGTTCAAGAGCCTCTTCTTCCAAGCGTAGCGTTTCCGCCCGAAGCCGCTCTTGCTCCAAGGGATCGACGGCGCGGGCTTCACGAAGTTGGCGCTGAAAATCCTCCGTTTGTGCCAAAAGGTCTTGCTGCGCCTTGGTCTGCGCCGCCACAAGGTCGCGCTGATTTGTTGCAATCTGTTGGCGCATGGCCGTCAGCGAGGCTTGCAGTTGTTCCTCTGTGTCACGCGCCCGATCTTGGTCATTTTCCGCCGTGCTACGCAGCGCCGCAATATCGGCCGCAAAGTCTGTCACGTTCCCGTTCGAGTTCTTCACGCTGCAATCTTTGCTGTTCGGTTTCATCTTCTCTGGACGCGGCCAGCGCCCGTGCCGCAGCAAGATCAGCTTCAAGGTCCGCGAGGCGAGCAAGTGTAGCACTATCCGTCTGTGTTGTGATAACCGGACGGTCCACAAAGATAGGATCAGGCGGTAAGGGCATCGCAAGACTATCATCCGCTGACCTGTCCTCTGGAAAGTCTTGAACGCCGCTCGATGGAATCGACACGGTTGGTTCTGGCGGTTGTGAGACGGAATCATAAAGCGCATACCCGCCTACGCCAAGAACCAGTGCTGCCGCAGCAACACCAAGCGTCTTACCAGCCGACCCTCTTTTGCTTGAAGATGCAACTTGACCTTCAATGTCCGCCATCCTGCTACGCAGGTCGCTATTTTGATCGCTCATTGGAACAGCTCCGCAATACAGATTTCTTCTTCACCAAGACGCAGCGCCCATTGCTGGGACGTGCCGCTGACCCGAACGGTGCGACCTTCCACAATCTGGGAGTTCACGCTGCGCTCACGACCGTTTGTGACCTTGAAGACCGCAGGCACAGGCGCATTTTCCCGAAACCGGAAATATGTGAACGCGCCATCATCCCATATCGCAATCGGCGTAATTTCACTTTGGGCGCTGACGCCATAATTGGTGTTCTGTGCTGTGCGAACAGGCGTGGTGCCTGCTTGCTGGCGTGTCCGTTCGGGATAACTGAAACGGACCACATAGAACGGTGACGAATTTTCCCGTACGGTGAAATAGTAGCTCCGGCGATCAGTATAGACCATCACGTTCGTCTGGACGCCCCGCGCCGTAGGTTTAATCGCAAACACACGGTCGCCGGGAATGGATTGAAATTGAAACGCAGAAGTGTCACCAGCGACAATCGATACGATCCGCTCACCTTCTTCAAACTCGATGGTGGTGGCCCGCGTCAGTGTCACGTTGATAGCATACACTTGACCATCGACGTGCTGTGTAACGCGCACTCGATTATCGTGTGATCCCCGTGGGGGTGTGGCCTCGGCAAGCGCAGCAGTCCCAAGACAGGCAATCAGTGCGCCGCATAGTATTCCAGAACGCATCATTCTCTCCGATCCTGATAAAGCTCATAATCTGTCACTGTAAAACCTAGCGGGTTCCGCCAGACGGCTTCCAAAGTAGATTGTTCTTCGGTCACGAAGTCGAAGCCGATCACCGCAGTAAAGTTGCCAGTGTTCGCGCCATCGGGGTTGGTCAGTCGTTTTCTCATACGGACCTGCACCCGATCTTCATCCAGAAGCGTGATGCCAGTCACAACAACGTCCACTTGCGTCCTGTCACCATATCGGTTCGGTAAAAACCGCTCACTGCCGGAATCCCACAGTTCAACCAGCCCCCGCCGCGCACCTTGTTTGGTCCGAGCCAGCGCACGGTTGATCCGAATATCGTTGTCGATCTGATTATAAGACTCGCGGTCGATCACATACTGATAGACGAGTGATTGGACGACCGCCGATCGTTCATTCAGCGTTACTGCCTCGATAGCAGCATTGGGCACGGCCATTCCCGTTTCAGGATCGAAAGGAACAACAATCGGCGCAGGCGGTTGGTGCCAGACCATGACCGCAGCAGCAGCACACACCGAGACTACCGCTGCGACGGTCATACCTGCGAAAGCAATCTTCCAGATTTTTTCGCGCTGCATCGCACCGTAAATGACTTCCGCCTCAAGAATATTTTGCGAGTTATCAGCCATTATTCAAATTCCGGCTGTGCGAAGTCGGTGAATTTTTCAATGTCGGCCAGCGTTGCTGCATCCAACACGCCATTCATGCCGACATTCATGGTCTGCACGGATTCCAACTGCCACATCGCTGCCATCGCGATTGCAAGTTCGGCTGTGACGCGAGTGTTGTGATCGACGGACTCTTTGAGGCTGTCCATGTTCGCAATTTCCGTAACCAGAACACCTACCCTTTCGACCGACTGTGCTGCTTCCTCATAGGCGACTTCCGCAGCCGCAGATGTTGCTGCACCCGTTGTTGTCGCGGTGGCATTGCGTTCCGCTTCTGCGACACCAGAGTTTGCCATCGCAGTCACTTCGTCCTGTGACGTGCCGCCGCCTTCGAGCGCGGTAGTGATCCGGTCCTGAAAGCCTTCCGCACCTGCACCTTGCAAACCGGACCAATCGCCCCTCGCACCCCGAAGAAGGGTGCCAACCATGTCCGCGTCAAACTCGCCTTCAAGGATGCCGTCGAGGTCTGCACCCAAGGCAAGTTCGAGGACCGCAGTTGGATCGCTAAGAAGATCTTCAATTTCGGTCAGCTTGTTCAACTGTTCGTCCAGCAATTCGATTTGCTCGATCAGCTTTGCAATCTGTTCTTCCTGCAAACCCGCATCAACAAGAAGCTGTTGAAAGGTTTCCAACTGCTGCAATAGGCTGCGCGTGTCGATCACTGGAACACCTTGCGCATAAGACACGGTAGGTATGAACGCCCCCGAAACGGGCAGAGCCAGAGTTGCCGTGGTAACTACGGTGCTAAGGAACTTCATCATTTTCATCACGGTCTCCAATCAGAGGTCAGGTTGAGTAAAATCAAGGAAGGCAAGAGACTCCCTTTGCCGCGTAAGCTGCGCGGCGTTCTGTGCATATTCGGCTTGTGTTCTTGCGGCTTCCGTTTCGATCCGTGCGTTGAGGATCAGGATCAATTCGGCACGCATCATCGTATTCAAATCGTAAGCATCTTTCGGATCTGTCGTGTTCCGAATTTGTGCCACCAGAT
>Ga0307981_1003760_pt1 | contig 11152 bp, 10 predicted proteins | sample OrgLakmetagen987_FD_201849 | JGI IMG/M metagenome (GOLD analysis project Ga0307981, IMG submission 201849) | Saline water microbial communities from Organic Lake, Antarctica - #987 | ecosystem: Environmental > Aquatic > Non-marine Saline and Alkaline > Saline | place: Antarctica: Organic Lake... | reverse complement strand
CCATCTATCAATTATATGTGGACGAATACCAACCATCGACATTCATCAACAGTAATGCAACGTACACATGCCACATGTACGAACGCGATGAGCAGGATACACAAGTACTCGTTCTATCCAAACAAATCGATCCATCATCATATGCATCTGCTACTAATACTAATAATGCTATTACTACTGCAACAAATAAAGAAAAGCAGGGGTATGTTGCAGTCATTTACGCAGGGACAGATGATTTCCGTTCTGTATTGACCGATACGAATATCTTGACCAAAACATTTGGACCAACGTCAGAAAATGGAACGCACCCGTTCGTACCCCACGACGATATTCGTGTCCATGCAGGGTTCAACAACGCCGTGTTTAAACATGATCTATTCAAGAGGATTAATCATCAATTACAATTGATCAAGGGGGACAATCCAAATTATAGATTGCTCACGACAGGACATTCGCTTGGGGCGGCAGATGCAATATTGACAGCTGTAGCGTTGAAGTTGCAGGATGAGTGGAAAGATGAGCTTGTTTTGAGTATCAATTATGGTTGTCCAAAGACTGGAAATAGGGCATGGAGGGATTTTGTGAATGAGATGGATGGATTGGGCATTTGGCGAGGTGAGTCATATTGATTCGTACTGTACTGTATTGTATTTTATTGCATTGGATCTTGGAATATATTCTAACTCTAGGGATATCACTTATGCAATAACTAACTTCAAACTATACATGAATCTTTGCCAAAATACGCAGTGGTGAATGGTCTCGATTTAGCTGCGAGACTACCTGGTCCCTCCTTTCACCATGTGGGGCATACGTTGCAAATGGATGGGAATATGGCACGGGCATTTTGGCTACATGCTGGCGATAAGAAATTGGGATTCCGCGGTGTGTCTTTTGCATGGAATACTTTGCCTTACGCTTTTGCACCGGTTGCAGCTTATGAACATTTGATAAGCCATTATATTCGATACTTGGAAGAAAGATGTGCCAAAGACCCTGATATATTCTATGTAGACTCGTTTGAGACGATTGATGAAGGTGGACACAGTGATGACAGCATCCCTGATGCCGTTGACGATGACGATGTCTGGATGCCCGATGATTTAATTGACATTGATATTGAGTATACCAAGCAATATCTTTATTTGGTTCGACAAGAGGCCTCTGACAAACTTTATGAATCTCTTGATGCCACAGTGATTGCAGACGTGTAGCCACAACGGTGGAGGTTAATAGATGCCGCACAAGATGCGTTGATTTTTGTAGTATAGGTTCAAATGAGAGCAGCCTTGAAAAGAGAGCTCTGCCTCATTGCACATATTAAAATAGAAGTTCTCATTAGATTAGAAATGATTACTTTTATTTGAACTCCAAATGTCTCTCAAGTATACGTCGTACGAGTCAGTCTGGCATTATCATAGTTGTCCAGTGCTTATTTTCTACGGATGTAAAAAAGCATGTACGCTTCTTCGCTGTTCAGAACATGTTTCTCTGCGCTTTCTTCACTGAATCGATGAACCTCAGTATCGTTGCAAGAATACCATTGACCATCAACCTTAACGTTTGATACATAATGACCTTGAAATAAGGTTCCAGAGTGGTTTATTGCTCCAACCAAGTCATATAAAATTATTGGGGTGGTGCCAGTTATGTCCTCTGCAACAGGACATCCCATAACTTCAGTCTGTTCAACTTCGCGCCAATGAGGCACATAGGGACCCATATCGAGTGCAGAAGGAAATGTGACAGGCTCGGTAATCTTTTTATTTGTGAGTGAATCGAAACGTTTCAGATGAAGACAGAGCACTGTCGGAAGTTTGGCGAACGTCTGTTGTTTCCGCGTTTTCGTTCTTTTTGCACACCAAGCACAATGTACTTCATCGCCCAACTGTTCAGGATCGGAGAAGTGGTCAAGACCTACACATTTTCAAACAGGGATTGGATGAGCTGCAAATTGGTACGATTTGCATGAAAATATGTAAAGGTATGAATTAAGATACTCACAGGTCCTTACATCCAACTTATGCCCCCGCTTTCTGCTAGAACCAATATTGTCATTGTCACCGTTTTTGAAGGTTCTTCTGGTTGCATCCGCGACCTTTCCTAATGGCAATGATAATGACACATTAAGAAATGGTTCCGAGCTCGATCGTTTGAATCCACAGGTGTTGCACATCAGAACAGACCTGAAACTGCCACTGAAAATAGATGTCACTGAACCAGGGAACAGTGCTTCTTTGCCTGTAGAAAGTACAGTACTTTTCACCTGCTTACATTCAGCATCTTTGCGAGCAGCAGTGATGTTCTTTTCAAATCTCATGCAGTCTCTATCTATGATATCTAAAAAGACTTGCATGAACTCGTGAGCATCATGCTGTTCATTGCCTGCCAACAACGCCATTTCTTTCATTTTCCAGGCGATTGCAAGAAAATCTGAAATTACTATCGGCATTCCTTGTTCTATACTTGATACAGCGAATTTGACGTAGTCCGAATTTTCCAGATTGTTGACTGCCCCTCCACTGCTATTAAGTTCAGATTGAACTTGGAAAGCTTGTCCTGAAAAGTCCGTGGAATTCATGATAACCCCTAGGTCTAGCCCTTGACTACTTCCATAATAAGTCAAAATGAGGCGATCTATTTCACAAACGAGGCACAAATTCACGGCTGATGAATCGTTGTTAGAGGAACGCAGAATTTCACAAGCCCTGCAATCATGTTTGGCATCTCGTAAGAAAAATTGTTGTATAGGCCGCAAATTAAAGATGCATTGAATAACGGAACTGATGTAGCAGATGTTTCCTGCATTATAAATGCCTACAGGACAGTCAATTTTCCAGTACTGACCCTTTCGTTTACATTGTCGGTACACGATGTCTGCAGTGGTGCTGCATGCGTTCATAAAGCGACTTTTAGTAATATCTCCTTTGAAAAGTTGTAACCGGTCTAATGTTCTCTGCCCAGCGAGAATAAAGTTGTTTGATACATCTTGTGGGTAGGTCGCCTGAAAACCTTTCCAAATTGCAGTTATAGATTGATGATGGATTGATCCATCATCACAATGATTGGGAACGACATAGAAATCGTCGCCCTCTTCCCTGAAGGCAAAACTTCGTTGGAGCTTACGACGCCTATCCCATTGAAAGCACGGAAGATGGACATTAATTTCAACCCGTTCCTTCTCAGAATCAAAAACTTCGCAATACACAAAATCACCACATTTCATGCAGTAAATTTCTCCTCTTTCTCCGCACGTTATTGCGAAATTGTGATTAGAGAGTAAGAAATGCTGTTGCAGATGCCTTTTACTAGAGCCATCACTACTTGTCAAAATAGATCCGCAACCAATGAGCGAACAATCCAAGCATTGCATCAGTGAATCACCGCATGGCAGACATGACTTGAGTTTACCAGGTTTGGATTTCTTCACACAACTGCTGCAATTCATATCGTCACGATTCCAGTAGCTAAGGCGATTTTGCCGAATGACCTCTAGCCATTGTTCAACCTTTAACTCTGCAGCATGTACATCTACTTCTCTTTGATCCCGCATTCGGATTAATGATTTGAGGTCTAAACAATCTTTTTCTTTCAGTTGCCGTTTCCTACCATTTGGACCATTTGACTCCAATCTATTAATATTCAATGATCGCATTTCTGCTGAGTTTTTCATGTCAGAAGAGTCGCTTGTCGTTGACTTTGATATGAATTCATGGCTGGCATCTTTGACTTTGATATATGTTTTCTGAGTATTTTTAGTGTGAAGCAGACTATGGCCCTCATGTTCAGCTCGCTCTATATTCTTTCCGTTAGTTTTTGCAATTTCAACGCATAACATCCTCTCAAAATCCCTTTCTTTGTGCACTTGTTGCACAAATGTCGAAGGGAAAAACGGAGCATAGGACCCTTCTCCACCACTCATGATGTAATTCATTTTCGTTTCTTCTTCTCCAAAAGCATAAATGGGTTTATCTAATGTTTCAACAACTGTCTTACCAATGATAGGTTTATTGACATGATATTTTGATGCAGGTTTCGAAAGAATAGATGAGAAGTGCAAGTCACTAATCGTCAGCCGTTTGATTCTTTTTGAACCTTGCCCCGTATGCACAGGCCTATTATTCCCCAATCCAAGACTCCCAGAATCAAGATATTTAGGTAAGAATGCATCGATATGCGGGCATCTGCATGCCATATCAGTTGTTACTTCTGTTGCATGCAGTTCACCGATGTGACATCTTGCTGCAGAGTTTCGGCGTCTCGGGGCTTGCAGCTCTTTGGGAATCTTAGTCGGGACGCTCATAAACAATTAGCTAGCCCTACTGCTGATCTTAGCTTTGCTTCAGTGCAACGCAATTAGTGTGCACTGCCTTCAGATGTACAAATATGTAATATATGATGTGTGATGTCCTATCTCCTATTTAGTCGCTCTAGTGACTAGTGATGTCTGACGGTGGACGGTGGTTGATGGTTGAGAAAGGAGAAATGTGAAAAAAATCTTGATTATTTGGAGCACTGAAAAGGTCGTTTCCTAACGTCCTCTGTCAACTCACAATTTAACCGTTTCATCATTCTTCACTCTTCGCTGACTGTCAATTGAAGGGTATCATAATATCATATCATATGGACAGCAATATGTTAATAGAATGACTGATATTTATCCTCGATTAACTTGTTACTGAGCCATGAAGGAAATCTTCATATATGATTGTGGTATGGTTTTGGCTATTGATTAATCATAGGTGAAGGTGGTGCTTGCTCTTGAGCTGTTTCAAGTACTGTAGTTTGTTCATTGAAACGAGAACTCCCTCTCTCCCCTCTTTCACTCTCATCTCCTTTTGATTTCAAAAGTACCTACGACGACACTCCTCCTCATAATCCACAACGAACCCATCTGCCAGCTAAACAGCTACCAGACCAACCAATAGAATCGAGTTGAGCACACATCGTCTATCCAATTACCCCACCAAACCCAAAGAAGCTATACATTCCCTACAATGACAGGAAAAGCGGGATTCAAGAATCCATTATCTAGCGGACTTGGAAAGGTTAGTGCTTTTTGATTCTTTTGTGAGCTTAATTTGCAACCCCATCATCTTTTGAATTAAGAACGAAGAGCTTCTCATCAATCCATCATGAATAATGTCAATTGACCATTTTACTTTAATTTGTTTTGTCACATGTTCAAATTAGGGAGGAAGAGCGGGAGCATGGATCGCGGCAATTGGTGCGGTGGTAAGCGCAACTATTCCTATTTCGTATAATGTAAAAGCGTTCTCGTTGGCTTCTTTTGCTCACTACTCATTACACACTCGTTCCTCAATCATGACTGGACTTTTTATCATAGGTGGCTTGGAACTTCTATAAAAATCAGTCAAACGGAGAAGCATTCACTAAAGATGAATTGTCGGAATGGAACAAGGGAAAGAAGGGCGACTCGAAGTAAACTACTCTTATTTCTATTTTAACAAAGCTATTTGAATTGAACACGAGCAACCCAAAAGATCAAAGATGTTCATACGTTGCATTTTGAAATGGTTAGAGGTCCTCTCTTTAAAGAGGCACTTTCAGTCTTTCAGCTTGTCGCTTGAAAGTTCACAAGAACTAGACAACACAAAAAAATATCACTTCTATAACCAAGGCACTCTGAATATTTACACACACACAACTGGATATACTATACGCCCTAAACTATTTCATACAAAATGCATCTTGTTTATAAGTTACATACACGGTTGAAAGACACTGATCCATTTTGCATTTCATGGAATCATGCTATGTAACAACTTTACAAAAATCATTGCCAATCCTAACTGACTGACTCTATAACAGGTAGAATAGTAAAATAGAATCAATCCGTCTCGTGAGATTGTCAGCTGTAATTTGTAATGCACACACACCCTTGCTTCAAGCTCCAATGGCTTGCTCCAACCGCTCACTTGCATTTACATCAACATTAATGATCGTGCTAAGGACATGGTCTCACTGTCCAAATTCTTTTACTCAGCTTTCGGTTTGCTACCATCTTTTTTATTCAGCATCTGAGCAACACCCTTGACAATCAAGCTGGCCCAATAGAGCTGCAACAACGTCAAGAAGAAGCCACATGACCAAAAGCTGCCTACTCCAATCCTGCACAAGTTTGTGTCACACGTCCCTCCCAATAACGCCGCAGACCATAGTACATCACTGATCAACGGTATCCACATGAAGACCCGGACAGTGATGAACACAATGACAAAGACAATCCTGATTTGACCCAATAACTTGGGAAATTTCATATTGACAATTTCTGGATTACTCTTGCAGAAATTCATGATTGATAAGGGCACAGAGCTTATTTCAACCAACCCAAAGAAGAAGGGAGCATGGTATCTGAATCCATTAGCACCAAAGCAACTGATGGATCCAACGCACATTACGGCAATGTGATGTGCAAGCATGGCGGGTGACTCGTCCATGAAAAAGTATCCTATTGGCAATGCCCATAAGTTATATCCAACCTGCAATGCCCCAAATATGGAGTAATCATGGAAGCCTGCAATGCGCACAGCGATAGATACAGAATCTATTGCGGGTACGGAGTAGAAGTGGTAGTAGATTCCGTAGACGCCCAAGCATAGGTTGACCGTCATGTTTGTGATTTGATATGCAGTTTTGAGGAACATTTTTCTGTTGTCTCTATAGTTCTGGAAGTAAACCGTCTTGATAATGTTGAATACAACATTTTGGTATGTTCCACACAGGGCAGCCACTACGAAAATAGTGAAAATCAGTGATGCTTGGCGATCAGCGCCAACGTCAGCTTCACTGGGAGCGTCAGGTTGAGCATGCAGGGCTGCTACAAGCTCGATGTCCGAGAATGTTGCCATGATGTTCGTTCGAAAGGACGGGAATGTTGCGTGAGCTATGATCTATGCACTATGATCTATGAGGTATGAGCTGTGTCAGATGTCAGATGTCAGATGTCAGTCTCATCTACTTATCAAGAGATGAGAAAAACGTTCAAGAAGTTGTAAGTTGTATTCTGTTTTCTGGCGACTGGCGATTACGAATTACGACTGACATCTGACATGCTTTGTCGCCTGGTAGGTGTCGGTTGTCGGTCAAATTCTCACTCTTTCTGGATTCTTGCTGAAAACCTATTAAATCGCTAATATAATAAGATATCTATTATGTTTTCATAAAAAATCACGACCTTTCTTCTTCAAACTCTCTCTTTCATCTCTCTTCTCTCGCTGGTCGCTGCCTCTGCTTGCTGCTTGATGCTTGATGCTGCTGCTGCTAATTGCTACTCTAGCTAAGACTAGCTACTAGCTAGAGAGAGCCATCTGGCTGCCTCTTTACACAACTTGAATCTTCACACTTAACTCTTCACTCATCACTCTCATTTACTTGATTCATTAACTTTGTGCTACATATATATATACATATATTCATTTAGAATATGAATGTCAGAATACTTCTCGCAGCTCTTGCCATTTTAACGGATTCAACGCTCTCGGAAAGCTATCCACATTCTTCACAAACACATCCACTCCTGGTATCTCGCAACAGTGACAGCTTGGAAGCCGTCAAGAGAGGACGAGCAAGGATTGCATCTCATGATTCCATCGCATATCAAGAAGAACATCGAATAATTTCCTCGTTGAACTCTGAATTGGACGTAAGCAGCGAAGAATCGTTCACGGATCTTCTCCGTCATTTTCCACAGTCGTTGGCATTGTCATCATCATCCTCATCCTTGGAAGACAAACCAAATCATGGGATGATGCACATACTAGATGATGGATTTCAAAGCGGTAATGAAATACAGCTTACAATCAACGCCATAGATCCTCGGGCACTGCTTGAAAATAATCCATTGACTTCCAAGCAAAATCACAAATATCTCAAAACTGGAACGACCATTGTAGGTGTGCAAACGAGGGAAGGGATCATATTAGCAGCAGATACAAGGGCCACAGAAGGATCTATTGTTGCTGATACGCGATGTGAGAAAGTGCATCAGTTGAGTCGTAATGTATGGTGCTGCGGAGCTGGGACTTCGGGGGATTTAGATGCACTGACGCGTAAAGTTAGATATACCTTTCTATTGAAAGATATGATCAGGGACTCTGTTGGTAATGATGGATTGCGCAGGGTCATGAATGGGAATGGGGATGATTATAGCAATGAACAATTAGACTTTCAGAGCGAAGAAGAGACTGATATCAACCAGAGTCTTGGGGAAGCGAGTATATCATCAATTTGTCACATGATACGAGAAGATCTGACCAAAGGTGGGGGACAGATTGGGGCGAATCTTGTTTTAGGAGGAGTAGATCCTTTTACACAGCAACCGGTTTTGACTGCCATCCACCCACATGGAAGTATTGATGTTATCCCATATACTGCACTTGGTAGTGGAGGGTTGGCTGCGATGGGAGTTTTGGAGGCGAGGTATCACGTAGACATGACAATGGAAGAAGGCGTGGAGCTAGTGAAAGAAGCCGTGCTGGCTGGGATCAAGAATGATTTGGGAAGTGGTAGTCAAGTAAGTTCATGTGTGCCATTAGTTTGATCTTGAATTTGGTTTTGATTTTAACAATCTCACACAAATAATCGTCGCCTGTCGCCTCTTCTTAAAATAAATTAAGGTGGATATGGTGATAATTACTCCCACAGAAGTCAAGTATGAAAGAGCTGTCGTGACAGAAGAAAAGCTTCTATTTTCGAGCACTGACAAAGATATCGAAAACGAGTTGTACAGACGCCATGCCTTCAGTTCAGATGTGAAATCTATGGGAGGAGTCAATGGATTTGGTAGTCTTCCATATCGTATCAAGAGCAAAACACTTGCTTTATCGGATGAAGGCATTATCAATGAACAGAAGGAAAGGTGGTTGGATCATATCTTTACAGCTTCCGAATCATGATTGAAATTAGGCACTGAATACTACTGAAAACCTTTATTTCCAGTTGAATCCAAGACACCTTTTGGATATATTATGATGAATAGAACGTTAACTTTGTATAGGCCATTTACCTCAAATTTTAAGTTTAAGCCTGCTGGTCGTCACCATGCACCCTCCTCGTCCTTCTGTCTGTTGCATCATTAAAGCCTACAACAACATGACCTGTTTTGCGACTCTATATACAAATTATAGAACAATGCGAAAGAATTACGAGACGGCATTATGCGGTGATAGGTCTGTATTGGTTCCGTATCGCCCTGAACATGTAGAGCGATATCACGAGTGGATGAAAAGTCCTTTCTTGCTGGAAATGACTGGCAGCGAGCCTCTGTCGTTCGAGGAAGAAGTGAAAATGCAATTATCCTGGAGAGATGACGATGATAAATGCACTTTCATCATTTTGAACAGAGAAGCCTGTGAATCATCGATTGTCGCTAAGGAAGGTTACGTTGAAACTAGCGACTGCGCTAGGCCGCTTGAGGACATTCGCTTCATAACGAACACATTAGATGCTATGATTGGCGACGTAAATTTGTTCATATCAGATGAGGAAGACGGAGAGAATGAAGATGAAGCTATTGATGATAGCTCGGCCCCTCGACAGAAACAAGCCGAGCTTGATTTGATGGTTGCTGTAGAATCTGCAAGGGGGCAAGGTATTGGCAAAGAAGCAGCGTGTCTAATGATGCTTTATGGTGCACAAGTTCTTGGTATTAGAAAATTCACTGTGAAAATAAAGGAGGAAAACGAAGCCTCGAGGCATCTGTTTGAAAAGGTGAGGTTCTCTGATTTGGTTGATGCGTTTTCTTTATAATTCACTTGTTCTCAGCTATCTATAATTATTTGACAGTCTTTGGGATTCAAAGAATGCAATTATGCCGCATGCTTCAAAGAATACGAGTTTGTGTTTCAGCGCGATACTACTGCTGAAACAATTGCAGTCGTTAAGAATATATATCTAGGAGAAATGAATTTTTGGATGGTTTCATGATCAAAAATGATAAAAACAAATTAAGTTAAACTTCCACTATCAATCTCTATGAAATCACGCAGCCACTGGCAGCACTGACACAATGTTTCACAAAGGCATTTCCACCAACTGTGGTGGCTGCAGATAAGTGAGGAAACCATATCTCCACAGTTGCGCTCAAGTCAGCACTCGCAGTTGCCAAGTCTCCATTGACAACATACTTATCAAAGTTGCCTGTCTCTTTACCATACTCCATTTCGCCAGCAGCGTTTCCAAGACGTTTCTGAATGTCTTCTTCCTTCTCTGTTCCCCGCCCACGCAATCTGGCTTCCAAATCTTCCAAAGTTGGTGGTGCGATGAAAAGATAGTACGCATTTAGAGAACTCTTCTTAACGCTGCGAGCTCCCTGGACATCAATTTCGAGAATACACACTTGTCCCCTTTCTTGCACAGACTTTACTGCCGCAATGCTAGTTCCGTAATAATTACCGTGAACTTCAGCATACTCAATAAACTTTCCAGAGTCGATTTCAGCTTTAATCTTATCAACATCTGTAAAATGATATTCCAATCCATTTACCTCGCCCTCACGAGGTTTGCGCGTGGTATGAGAAACTGCAAATCCAAACTGATCATCAGGATATTGGTTCATCAAAGACTTGCTGTGAAAAAATAAAAGTTAATAAAAGTCACACAGAAAAAGAGAAGTTATATGCACAGATGGTTGCAAAGATGTGCATAAATGGACATGCGGGAATCCTGTACTTTCTAGGACTCACATGAGTGTCCCCTTCCCAGCTCCACTTGGCCCGCAGATTACAACAGGACGAGGTTGACTAAGATCATTGTCCATCAATGCAGCAAGATTCTTGGTCACCGCAGGGGCTGCAAGGCCAATATCCACCGCATCAACAATCGCAGGAGAATCGTCAACACACTTCTCTGTCTGTTCGACAGGAACTTCTTCAACTTGCTCCTCCTTCAACGCTTCTTCTGCTATAGCGCGATCATAGTCTTCCTTCATTAACGTCGCATCAACAGCAAGACCCTCAGCGCGCTCCTCTTCTTCTCTCTTGGCATCTTCTTCTCTCTTGGCAGCTTCGGTAGCGAAACGTTCCTCTTCCGCGTTTTGAGCAGCTTCGGTAGCCATACGCTCGTCTTCTTTCCTTTTGACAGCTACACGTTCCTCATCCTTGACAGCTTCGGCAACCAAAAGTTCCTCTTT
>Ga0307981_1003759_pt1 | contig 11153 bp, 12 predicted proteins | sample OrgLakmetagen987_FD_201849 | JGI IMG/M metagenome (GOLD analysis project Ga0307981, IMG submission 201849) | Saline water microbial communities from Organic Lake, Antarctica - #987 | ecosystem: Environmental > Aquatic > Non-marine Saline and Alkaline > Saline | place: Antarctica: Organic Lake... | reverse complement strand
CGAGGGGCTTGCTCATGCTCGCAGGATAGGTCGGCTCGGTGAGCGGAGCGATGCTTCGGTCTCCGCTGTCACTGGCGACGGTCGAGGAGCTGGATGAGTTCGTTGAATTCGTCCCATCGACCCCGGGCGAGCAGATCCGCCTGCTGCGCCCAGGTTCTGAGGTCGTAGAACTGATACGGGATCTCTGCGACGTCCAGCATCGAGACGAGGTCATCCTGCTCTGCGTCGGCGAGGTGCTGCCACGTGACGATGCCGACCTCACGGCACAGCTCGGCAATCTCCGGCCCGACCCCTTTGATCAGGGTGAGGTCGTCGAGTTCGGGTCGGATCATCCCCACGTCGACGTCGGACTCGCGTTGCTGAGTGTCGAGCGACTCACCGCTGACGGCAGACGCCGGAACACCACCGGCAGCGAGCTGCACTCGAAGGCGATTTCGCTCTTCCACCACGCCGCCGAGGTCGGCCAGGCGTTGCCTCATTCGTTCGATCTCCTGCTGATCGATCACCGTCGAGGTCGCGGCCGGCTGTGATCTCGTCTGCAGTACGTGCAGGAACCATCCCACCACCCCGCCGACAAGCGTGAACAGGATTCCCCATCCGAGAAACTTCATCAGTGTGTAGAACATGTTGTTCCTTCTTCGGTGTCGTCGTTCTCGGGCCCGTGGGATGTCTCGGTGCGAGCGATCACTGCTGACTCACGCTCACGACGAACTCGACTCGTCGGCTCGCGTCGGGATCTTCTCCTCCGTCGACGATGACCAGTTCCGTCTCGCCGAGACCACGAGCTGTCACCTGATCGGGATCCACGCCCAACAACACGAGGACGAATCGAACTGCATTGGCTCGGTCTTCGCTGAGTGTCTGGTTGATCGCAGCAGCCCCATCAGAATCGGTGTATCCGATCACCTCGAGCGAGATCCCGTCGAGGCGAATCACTCGCTCGGCGACCTCCGCGACGATCAGGTTCGACTCGGGCGTGAGGTCGGCCGACTCCGGCTCGAACTGGACCGGGCTCGCCGCCACGAACGCATTGAGCTCACCTTCCAGATCTTGCGCCGTCGATGCATCGGCGACCGTGCGAGCGACAACGTCGATGATCACATCGTTGTCGGCGCCGAAGTCCTCGACGAACGACGCGCTGAAGGCATCGTCGGCCACGCCGCTCACGCTCACGTCGCGGCTGCCATCGTCGTCATCATCATCATCGTCGTCGTCGTCGAGGCGGGCTTCACCGACGACCAACGAGTTCAGCACCCCGATCGCAGCGGCGAACCGCTCGACGTCGTCGTCCGACACGCTCACTGCGGGGTCGATGGCGATGTCATCGACGACGACGACGTCGTCGACCAACGACGAGGCCACCTCGAGAACCGAGCGCTGATCGTCGCTCTGCACCGTGCCCGACACCGACAGATCGCCGCCGGTCAACACGGCCACGATCACTGGCGGCTCCGGCTCGACGGTGAGGTCGAGCCCTGGCGGCACGAGGAGTCGATCGACGGCGTGCACCATTCCGTTCGACGCAAGGATGTCGAGCTGCGTACGCGGTTCGGCGACCCCTGCGACCGACCCACCGCTAACGAACTCCACGTCGATCGGCTCGGATCCACGATCGATACTCACGACGACCGGCGTGCCATCGAGCATCTCCAACGTCCCCGACGACAGTTCGGTGACCGGGCTCGAACCGATGCTCACGTGGTGCAGGAGCAGCGTTCCGAGTCGATCCTGGTCATCGACGAGCGCTCGATACGCATCAGCTCCGAGCTCGTCGAATGCAGCGTCGAATGCCTCGTCGGTGGGTGCCAGGACGGTGAATGGTCCGGGCCCATCGAGCCCGTCGGCGTCACGGAGATCGGCGGACTCGAGCAGTCCGGCCAAGGTGGTGAACAGTGGGTCGCGATCGATGATGCGGAGCACGGACTCGACCACGGGTGCTTGCTCCGGTTCGGATGCTCCGTCTGGATCATCTGCGATGGTCGTGGTCGCTGTTTCGCCAGCTTCCTGCGCGACATCTGAATCAAGGACTTCGTCGTCAACGGCTGGTGCGTCTGCGCAGGTCGCGTCGAGTTCGATGCGTCGGACGCCGTCGACCTCGCTGGCAACCCGGCGCACGACGGACGAATCGGCCACGAGCTGACCACAGCGCAGCCTTCCGTCCTGGCCCGAGAACGTCGCCTCGACCCCACCCACTCCTTCGGCGACGAGTGCCGCTTCGACGCGAGTGCTCAGTTCGTTTTGCACATTCGGGATCATGATGGCTGCGGCCACGAGAAAGATCAGAACGAATGCGAACACTCCACAGCCGACGAGTCGCTGGCGATATCGTCGATTTTGCGACTCTTCGGCTTCGTTCATCGCTTCGCAACCTTCCACGTTCGCCGAGACGTTCCAACCACCATTCGAAATTTTATTCACATCGGACCAAAGCGAGGACCCACGTGACGTCTCCCAGCGACCGCCCCGGACTGGATCGGCGAACATTTCTCGTCGGTGTGGCAGCGACCGGACTCCTCGCAGCTTGCGGCAGCGATCCCGAACCGTTCTCGCTCATCCAGCGTTTTCCGGCCGGCGTTGCGACGCCCGGCGAGATCCGACTCCCGTTCAGCCTGGTCGACTCCCGTGCGGAGTTCATCAACAACGGACCGACCGAGCTCCGGGCGCGGGTGACCGACCTCGATGGCAATGCCATCGGTGAGCCCCTCGTTGCCGTTCGACGCGACGTGTCCCCATCGTCCTACTACTCGTTCCGAACCGTCATCGACACTCCCGGGTTCTATGCGATCGTCGTCGACGGCGGGCCCGCCGACGGAGCGAATTTCCAGGTGAGCGACCCATCCGAGGTCGCCATCCCCGGTCCGGGTGACACCCTGGGGGGGTTCGACACCCCGACCCTGGTCGATCCCGGCGGCGTCGATCCGATCTGCACACGCCAGCCGATGTGCGAGTTCCATGCAATGACGCTGACCGACGCGCTGGCGGCAGGGTCTGGGGTTGCCTACTTCGTCGGCACACCGGCGTTCTGCGCGACGGGTTCGTGTACCCCGGCGCTCGAAGCGCTCGTCGAGGTGCAACCCGATTACTCCGACAGCTTCGTCGTGGTCCACGCCGAGGTGTACGACGACACCACGGCCATCACGCTGGCACCCGCAGTGAGCGCTCTCGACCTGACCTTCGAGCCAACACTGTTCATCACCGACACCAACGGCGTCATCGTCGAGCGCATCGACGGGCTCTGGGACGTCACGGAGCTCCGCGAGCGCCTCGACATCCATTCCGCCTGACGACGTGATGTTGGAGGCGTCAGTTCACCGACTCCCGACCAGACCGGCTGGGTGGGAGAACGCGAAGGGCGCTCGCGAGCGGCTCAGGAGAAGGACTGGCCGCAGCCGCAAGTGCGGCTGGCGTTCGGGTTCGTGATGGCGAACCCGGACTGGTCGAGGCCGTCCTTGTAGTCGAGCGTGGCTCCTTCGAGGAGCTGTGCCGACGCCGGGTCGACGACGACCTTGACGTTGTCGTCGTACTCGGCGGTCGTGTCGTCCACAGCGAAGTCGCCGTCGAAGAACATCTCGTACGAGAAACCGGAACAACCGCCGGGACGGACCGCCACGCGCAGTGCGAGATCGGTGGCGCCTTCGGCGTCGAGCAGTTGGCGCACCTTGGCGGCGGCGGGATCTGTGAGCGTGATCATTTTCGGTTCCTCCAGAGAATCGGTACCAGTGGGAAGATTCTAACGTGCCGCCACGGTGACCCGACAGGGCGTCCGGCTGGTGAGTGCACAGAAATCGCGGATCTCCGCGTCACCCATCTCGGTCACGAAGCCCGCGACCATCCCTCGGTGCAGGCCACAGACCAGCTCCGGGTGCTCACGTGCCAGGTCGGCGAACGGGCAGTTCGCGAACGCGACCACCGCAGCACCGTCGTCGGCTGCAGCGCCGCCCGAGTTTTCGGCGTCACTCACCACCGGGTCGAACCCGAGGCGGTCGAGATCCGACACGAGCGCTTCGAGTGCAGATGGGGCCGAGGCGTAGCGACGCGCCCGGGTGCGCCCTTCGTCGTCGCCGACTGCCTGGGCATCATCGGCGCTCGCACCGAGTCGCTTGGCCATCGCCAACACCATCGCAGCCAGCACGGGCATGGTCGGTGGTTCGAGGCCGAGCGACGGTGCATCCGGTGCCACGGAGTACCGATGCTGCGGACGCCCGATGTCGCCCCGTCCGCTGACCTCGACCGCCAGCAACCCGGCGTCTCGCATCCGGTCGAGGTGCGGTCGGATGGTGTTGGCGTGAAGACCCAGCGCTTCGGCGACGTCTGCGGTCGAAAGGGGTCGGGTGGCGCGGGCGAGCTCGAGATAGATCGCGTAGCGAGTGTTGTCGCCCAGTGCTTTCAGCACATCGAGTTGCACGGGAGCCTCCGTCACGAATCGAAGATTACACGGGATTCACCGGTAAAATTCTCCGATGGATGTCACCGGTCCAGCCAGCCCGACTCACGCCGACGTTGCGGTGCCGATCGGTGCGCCACCATCCGTCGACGAGGTGATGGCGGTCCTGTCCAACGTGATCGACCCCGAACTCGGTGCCGACATCGTGTCGCTGGGAATGGTTCCCTCGGTCGACGTGGGCGCCGACGGCATCGTCACGGTCGAGATCAAGCTCACCATCTCGGGTTGTCCGATGCGTGCGGAGATCAAGAAGGAGGTGGAGACCCGCGTCGAACTCCACCCCGGTGTCGTCGACACGAAGATCGTGTGGGGCGAGATGAACGCCACCGAACGCAGCGAAGTCATGACCAAGGCACGCTGGAACGCCCGAGAGAACGCGGCCGCCACCATGATTCCCGAATCGTGCAACGTGCTCGCCATCGCCTCGGGGAAGGGCGGCGTCGGCAAGTCCTCGGTCACCGTGAACCTGGCAGCTGCTCTGGCGGCGAAGGGTCACACCGTTGGCGTGCTCGATGCCGACATCTGGGGATTCTCGGTGCCTCGCCTGTTGGGTATCGGGACCCGCCTCGATGCCGAACGGGTCGACGGCTACGACAAGCCGCTGATGATTCCGAACGAACGTCGTGTCGGAGACGGGCTGCTCAAGGTCGTGTCGACCGGGTTCCTCGTCGACGAGGACACGGCGCTCATGTGGCGTGGGCTGATGCTCACCAAAGCCGTCGAGCAGTTTCTCCGCGACGTGTACTGGGGCGAGCTCGACTACCTCCTCATCGACATGCCGCCTGGCACCGGGGATGTGCAGATGGGGCTCGCCCGGATGCTGCCGTCGACCGACATCATCGTGGTCACCACGCCTGCACTCGCGGCCCAAAAGGTCGCCCAGCGTGCGGCCGACATGGCCAAGCGGAGTTTCCTGCGAGTGGTCGGTGTGATCGAGAACATGTCGAGCTTCACCGACACCGCGGGCGTCGAGCACGCCCTGTTCGGGACCGGCGGCGGCGAGGCACTCGCTTCCGCCGTCGATGCTCCGCTGCTGGGCAAGGTCCCGATCGAGCCGGCGGTGTCGGCCGGAGGTGACGCCGGTGAGCCGGTGGCACTCGCGGGTGAAGGTCCCGCCGCAGCGGTGTTCCGCTCGATCGCCGACTTCATCGTCAGTGACCTGGCGCCGCTGGTCGACGCCGACGCCGTCGACATGGCCGGGTGTTCTGCTCGGTTGTTCGATTCGGTGAGCGACGCCTTCGCGAAACTCGACGCCGAAGCAGCCGCCGACGCCTGAACTCTCAGCGATGCAACGCACTCCGAGGCGGGTGGGGGGCTGAGTCGGAGCTCACAGCGTCTCGTAGTCGGTGTCCCAGGGCATGGCCACACCGATCATCTTGCCGTTGCCGTCGAGACGGGCCTTCGGGAGGATCTTGATCGGATCGACGATCTCCGTTCCCGCATCGACCACCGCCGCTGCGGTGTCGAACCCCGCGAGCCACTGCAGGTTCTTGACGGTCGGCGGCATCATCATCAATTCGCCGTCGGCGTGCATCCGCAGCGCGTCGGACGGCCGGATCCACGTCGAGTCGACCGTCTCCTTGTCATCGTGCAACCCGTCCTGCCCCGCCGGCGCCTCGGTCACGAAGAACCGGGTGTCGAACCGTCGAGGCTCACCAACCGGCGTCACCCAGTGATCGACGTACTGCGTCGTGGACAGCTCGAGCACCAGGTCGTCACGCTTGCAGAGGTCGACCATCGACAGCGTGCCGTCGTGGACCGCGTGGCGATCACCGTCGGCCAGGTCGAGCGGCGAACCGTCGCGACGCTCGGCGAGCAGGATTCCCGCCTCTTCGAAGCATTCCCGGATCGCCGCCACCCAATACGCCAGTCCGCCCGACGCGAGACCGAGCTGTCGGGATGCGTCAGCGTCATCGAGACCCGAACAGAACGGTTCGATCTCGTCGGCATGATCGGCATCGTCGACGCGGCCTCCGGGAAACACGTACATTCCAGCGGCGAACGAAGCCCGCCCGGTCCGGCGGAGCATGAACACCTCGGGGCCGTCGTCGGTGTCACGCACCAACATCACGGTGGCGGCGTTGCGGATCGCCACGGTGGTCGGGTCGAAGTCGTCGGCCATCGCCGCACCGTAAACCTCCGGCTCGCTCCAGCTCTCATCCGCCTCATCGGTCATGGCCGTTCGGCCGACCGCTCGGTCGTGCGGCCCGACCCCAGCTCCGTGCGGGCAATCGTTCGGTCGAATCCGGTTTGGACGACGCCGAGGTGGCTACGTTCCGAAGATGACCGAGGCCCCGAACACCGCTGCCGATGTCGTCGACCTGCTCAGCGCCGACACACGAATCATCGTCCCGCTCGCCAACGGTGAGCCCACAGCGGTGATGGATGCGATCGAGGATGCCGTGGCTGCCGACATCGCGGCGGGGACCAACCGCTTCCAGGAATTGCGGGTGCACCAGATGCATGCGATCCACGATCGTCGGTATCTCCGAGCGGAGTTCGGTGACCGCATGCGCCACATCAGCTATTTCCTGTCGAACGTGACCCGGCCCCACTTCGCGAACGGCACGATCGGTCTGGTCCCCTCACACTTCTCCGAGGTGTACCAGATGATGCACCACCGGGCTCCCGACCGCGAGGGCGAACCGCTCGTCGTGGCCGCAGCCTCACCACCCGACCAACACGGCTACTTCAGCCTGGGAGTGTCGGCGGACTACGTCGCCAGTTTCATCGGGCGCGCACCGTTCTTCCTCGAGGTGACCGAGCACATGCCGCGTACGTTCGGGCGCAACCAACTGCACGTGTCCCAGGTCGCCGGTTGGTGTCGAACGGATCGACCGTTGGTCGAGGTGCAGCCCGTGGCACCCACCGACACCGATCGAACGATCGCCGGGTTCGTCGCCGAGCGGATTCCCGACGGTGCGTGCATCCAGACCGGGATCGGCGCGATCCCGAATGCGATCATGGCGTCGCTCAGCGATCACCGAGACCTCGGGGTCCACACCGAACTGCTCTCGGACGGCGTGGTCGACCTGATGGGGTCCGGTGTGGTGAACGGCGTGAAGAAGCGGCTGAACCGCACCAAGGCGGTCGGGACGTTCGCACTCGGTACACAACGGCTCAACGAGTTCCTGCACGAGAACACCGCGATCGAGCTCCACGCCGTGCGCTACGTGAACGACCCACGGGTGATCGCACAGGAGAAGAACTTCGTGTCGATCAACGCCACGCTGTCGGTCGACTTCCTCGGACAGTGCGCCAGCGAGACGATCGGTGGGAAGTACTACTCGTCGTCGGGCGGCCAGAACGACTTCGCCCGTGGCGCCATGTACTCCGACGGCGGCCAGGGATTCGTCGTCCTGCACGCGACCACGTCGGGTGGCCGCAGCAAGATCGTCCCGCAGCTGGCGTCGGGTGACGTCGTCACCACCCCGAAGAACACCGTCGACAAGGTGGTCACCGAATTCGGTGTGGCCGAGCTGCGGTACGCAACCGTCCGCGAGCGCACGCGTCGCCTGATCGATGTCGCGCACCCGGATCATCGAGCCGAGCTGACTGCTCAGGCCGAAGCGATGAATTATCTCTGACGTCGCAGGGACACGAGATGCAGGGCATCGACGTCGAGCGCCCGCTCACCGTCAGACGAGTTCGTCGTGGCGTGATTCGACGGCGGCTTCGGGGTCGTCCTTCTTCAGGGTGACGAACGCGATCGCCAACACCACGACCACGGTGAGCACGATGCCGACGACCTGCCAGTTGTCGTTCAGGAAGGCCGTTGCCTGCGCCTGGCGACGGGTCGCCCAGTCGGTGACCGGGTCACCCTCTTCGAGGATGTCGACCCAGTAGAAGTACCAGAGCAGGTAGACGCCCGAGAGCACCACGAATGCTGCGGCGACCCGATCGACATATGCGAGGCTCGATCGGAGGAACTTCAAGAGGCCGCTGTTCGCGAACGCCAGGGCAATCGTGAGGGCACTGACCAGCAGTGCCATGCCGGCGCCGTACGCCACGACGTTGCCGACGCCGGCGACCACACCGTCGTTGGCGGAGGTCGAGAAGACGGTTGCGAGGAACAGACCGATCGTGCAGCTGATCGACGTGACTGCGTAGGCGATGCCGTACACGAACATCGACCGGACGGTCATGTCCTTCTCGCCGACGTTCAGGTTCGGGTTCATGAACGACGGCTTGTAGCCGAACAGCATCGCGATGCCCAGGCCGATCAGCGCGAGGCCGATGAAGCCGGTGGCGTACTTCGAGTTCTCGGTGATCAGGCTCGTGAAGTTGTACGAGATGAACCCGGCGATCAAGAAGACGAGCAGGAACCCCGATGACACCGCGCCACTGACCAGCAGGGCGCGACGAATCGTGGCCCGCTGGGTCCCGACGACACCGGTGGACACTCCGAGGAAGTACATCAGGTAGGTCGGCAACAGGATGAACCCGCACGGATTGACCGCTGCGACGAGGCCTCGGATGAACGACAGGCTCATACGAGCTCCTCTTGCGATTGCAGGTTGGTGATCTTTTCGCGAAGGCCCTCGAGGTCGATGACGCCGGTCTGCTCGACGATGGTGCCGTCCGAGGTGACGAAGATCGTGATCGGGAAGTTGACCGCACGGATGCCGTCGGTGAACTCGGCCAGGTCGTCACGGAACTGCTCGTAGGTGACACCGCGTTCGCCGGCGAAGCGCTCCATGACCGGGACCGAGTCGATGGTGTTGACCCCGATGAAACGGACTTCGTCACCGAACTCCTCGTGAGCCTCGGCGAACTCGGGGAGTTCTGCTGCGCACGGAGGGCACGATGAGAACCAGAAGTTGATCACGAGCGGATCACCGCCGAGGAGCTCGGCGGTCGACACGTCGGCTCCGTCACGGTTCGAGATCGTGGCGAGTGGGAGTGGGTCTCCCTGCACGTTGCCGTTCGGACGGATCTCGAATGCCGAGCCGTCTGACGGGATGGCGCGGTCCTGGGGGTTGCTCAGCCGCGCATCGACGTCGATCGAGTTGTCGGCGACCGTCTGCGACCACACATAGCCGCCGACCAAGCTGACGACAACGGCAACAGCCAGTGACGCAGCGAGGAGCCGTGGGCGGCGGGGCTTCATGGATCCGATGGTAATGACCACATCCCATCAGGTCGCCCGAAGTGCGCTGAACGTTCCGGGAACGTGACCGGATGCTGTATTCGCTGTTCGCAGCCCCGGCGGCCCCGGCTGCTCGCCGACCAGGCGAACAACCGAGGGGCGCGATCCATGACGGTGGCGGCGCTACACGGCGACACCGACGGGGCCCATCTCGTCGTAGACGACGTCGGGGCGCGGGCTCTTCGGCGGGCGGCCGCACGGACGCTTGTTGGCGATGATGCGCCCGCCCGAGATGAGTTCTCCGCCCCACACACCCCATGGCTCCTCGCGTTCGAGCGCTCCACTCAAGCATTCGGCGCTCAAGGGGCACAGCGCACACATCGCCTTGGCGCGGGCGATGTCGGCGACGTGGTCGGAGAAGAACAGTGCAGCGAGGGTGCCGTTTCCGTCTGCGCATCGCGCGACTGGGGTGCGAGCTGCCAAGGACTCGTCTTCGACCGACACCGTGTCGGGGTCACGTCCAGATGGGCATGGACTGTCGGGTTCGAGTGGTGCGCGCCCCGGAGGTTCAGGGCTGTCGACGGCGATGTCGAAGGTGGTCATGTCGGATTCCTTGTTCTGTTCGATGCGTGCGGTTCGGTCGTTGCGGCGGTTCTGGCCGGTGGACGTGGGGCGGGGATTGGTGCGGGTGTTGGGGATGGTGTTGGGGATGGTGGTCGTGGCCATGGAGTGCTTTCTGGGTTGGTGGTGATCGGTGGAATGAAGCCGGAAAACGACGAAGGCCGCCGGGTTCTGTGAACCCGGCGGCCTCGAAGAGGTGATGACGTGATGTTGCTACGTCATGCCTTCGAGACGGCCGGGTGCGAATCGCTTGGGTGCGAATCCGATCGAGGTACCGACATGGGCGGAACCGGTGCCCTCGTTACCGCACACACCGCCACCGAGCCACGGGTTCACGACGGTGGTCGTGTCGGTGGTGGTGGCGATTGCAGGCGTGGCGACATACATGCCCGCGTTCGGTGCACCGTTCACGTGCGCCATTGCCCGGCCCACGATCGAGTTCGGCATCGACGACAGGACGCGCGAGGTCGGCACGCTGAGGTGAGCGATCGGCGTCGTGGTCATGATGCGTTCCCCTCCGTGTTGGTCGTGGTGCCGTCGAGCGGCGTCGTCACCCGATTGGATGGACAAGGACAGGCAAACACGTGGCGACCTGTCTGGTCAAGCAGGTTTCGCGAGTTCGTTCAATTTCCTCGACACCGCCGTGGTCGCAGTCGGTGCCAGGCACCGATTGCGACCGCCGCGCCGTCACGCAACCAGGTGAGCGGGGATCGGGGCCTCGTCGACGACGAGGATGGGCAACGGGTGCTTACGGGGCCGACCGCGCGTGGGCTTGGCATCGACACAGACTCCGTCGAGCACCAGTTTTCCACCCCAGATCCCGTACGGCTCCTCCCGGGCGACGGCACCGGACAGGCAGGATTCCTTCAGACCACACGGCCCACAGATCGCCTTGGCTCGGGCGAGTTCGTAGTCGTCGTCGGAGAAGAACAGGTGGGAGAGCGTTCCGTTGCCATCGGAGCAACGGGGGAACCTGCTGCCGGGATCGTCGTCGGAACC
>Ga0307981_1003757_pt1 | contig 11158 bp, 9 predicted proteins | sample OrgLakmetagen987_FD_201849 | JGI IMG/M metagenome (GOLD analysis project Ga0307981, IMG submission 201849) | Saline water microbial communities from Organic Lake, Antarctica - #987 | ecosystem: Environmental > Aquatic > Non-marine Saline and Alkaline > Saline | place: Antarctica: Organic Lake... | reverse complement strand
GTAACAGGAGAAACAGTATGTGTAAGCAAGAGCGCGAAGAGCTGGTCCAGTTGCGGACCGAAGTGGCGGAATACGAAGTCGAGTTTCGCAGTTTGAAAAACCAAGACATTACCATTCGCAAACTCGAAGCGCGCATTGACGAACTCCAAACTGTTGGAGAAGAGGAACTCCAGCAAGAGCTTTACAAGGCCAAGGAAGAATTGCAGGAAACTGAAGGACGACGAGCGGCCGAAGCCTTGGAGCGAGAGGCCGCCATGGAACGCCAGGTGCAAACCTTGGAACTCCAGCTCAAGGCGGAACGTGCCGGACGAGAGGCGACGCAGGATCACCTCTTGGAAGCGGACGAGGGAGAGTCGCAGCGAGAAGCTGCGTGGGAAGCGCAGCGACGTATTTTGGTGGACGATTCGGAACGTGTGCGAGAATCCTTGCAAGCGGCGGTTCGAGAACGAGACGAGTTGCGTCTCAACGTGGCGGCGGTGCAGGGCGGCACTAGTGGCAACTATAACACCGACCTGACTCCGCCACCGTCGGGTGGAATTTCCATGGTGGATCTAGTGTTGGAGAGAAAGGCGTACGAAGCAGAGGTTGCGGAACTCTCCGAGACTGCCGCCATTCTGCGTGATGAGTTGCGATTGCAAGAAGAAGCGACGGTGGACGAGAAACGTACCTTTCAGGTCAAGATTGATGCGTTGGAACGTGTCAAGAGTTCTCTTAAATCTAACTTGGCGTCGTTGGAGAGTCAAGTCGCGTCGGCTCCAAGCCATGCTTCGGTGGAAAGCATGAAGAGAGAGCTGCGTATCTTGAAGCGCCTTGAATATAATGCTGACGATGTGGACGCCGATCGCGATCCTGAGATTGCTGGAGGTGGGGACGAAGAGAAGGATCTTGAGACGGTACTAGTTGGAAAGCTGCGTCGCGCCGAATCAGAATTGGTCACGGAGCGTAACAGCAAGATAGAATTGATAAAGCAGGTCGATTCTCTCAAACGATCTGCGGATGATGCTGAACAGCTCAAGGAAGAAGCCGAAAAGCTCGTATCCTCATTGGAAAGGGATTTGAACCGGGCCATTGCCACACCGTCTACTCCCTACTCGGTGGCTCGCAAGAGCCAGGATGCGGCGCTGGTGGAAGAAAATCCAGCTATGCTTCAGAATATCCTCGACCCTGATGCTCCACCTCCAACGACCAATCCCAGCCCACTAATGGCTGCCAGTGCCTCCGAAAAGGCGGACGATAACCATTCAGTCGCAACGATTGTCATGGCACAGCGCGACCGTTTGCGGGCTCGGTGCGAAGCTTTGGAAGCCGAACGCGACTCCTTCAAGAAAGAACTCCAGGGACAAGTTCAAGCCTCCGAGTCATTAAAGGCTGACAACACCAAGTTGTACGAAAAGGTTAGATACCTACAAAACTACAGCAAGGCTCCCTCCAGCCGCGGTGGCGCTTACAGCCGTCATGGCAGCGGCGGTGGCGATCGGGATTTGGACCTGGAGGCGTTGGAGCAGCGCTACGAAGCGTCAGTGGATCCGTTCCGACAGTTTAGCAAGACGGAGCGACAGCGCAAGCTGAACGAAATGTCTCCGATGGAACGGACCGTCTTTGTCGTTGCAAAGACTGTACTATGTACGTAAACTGATGGGCAATGTTGTTCTATAGTTGTTGTTTGAATCGAGACCCTGACTCACAAGCTCCTCTCCTCGTTCCTTTTTCTTGTTATAGCGACCAAGGAAGTACGCACCGGACTCTTCTTTTACGTGGTTGCGATGCATTTACTCGTCTTTATAACGACGTACCACTGGTCTCACGCGGCAGGTGGTTGTAACACCAACAACGACCACTTGTCTCATCTTCCTCCTCATTTACAAGAGCAAATGGTAGCCAAGGCCGGAGAGGCCGTAGCCGCCACTGCGGAAACGGCAACATCCGGAACCTAAGAGGAATGCACCAAGAAGCAACCTTTGCAGTCATTTCGCCAGTCAGTCATGCATGCTCCACTTAATTTCAAGCAGTTCGTACGGTAGTATTACGTAATACACGTTTTTATATATATTAGTACGCTACGATGATCTACCAGCATGAACGTAATATAGAAATAGTTGTTCCCACTTGTTCCCGCTCATTCCCCTTTTGGGCGCTTGGCAGGTGGCTCCTTCTTTTTCCGTTCGTCGCATCGTTTGCTTTTCTGCTCGGCTGTCTCCCTCTGACGCTTCAAGCGATCTCCTCTGTTTCTCGCTTCCCTTCGTTGCTGCTCTTGATCGGTGCTTTCTTGTTGGCGGCGCATTCGATCCTTTCTGTTTCGTTCGTCTCTTCTGGCGATCAAGTCTTCCTTGGTTTCGGATCTGCGCTGTTCGCGCGATCGTTTGCTTCGTTCGTCTCGCTTCTGTTGCAATTCTTCTGGTGGTTCGGCTTGGCGCAACAAGCGATCACGCTCGTTGCGCTTCTTTCTCTTTTCGAGTACTTGTTCTGGGTCCAAGAGTCTTCTTCGCAAACGATCCGCACTGTTGCGTTCTTGGCGTCGCTGGAGGCCTTCTTCCGAGCTTTCCAGCTGACGCTGTTGGCGTAATCGAATGTTGCGTGGTTCGAGACTGACTTCACGTGGAATTGAATCAGCTCCTTCCACTTCGTCTTCGTCATCTTCCGAGGCGGGCAGATGCAATCCCATTGACTGGGGAGGAAGCAATCCCATTGACTGGGGAGGAAGCATCGCCATGACTTGAGGAAGCATACCAAGCGGTGGCTGATGCTGAGAGCTCGAATGCATTGCATGGGGTGGGAGATTATGTGCTTGCAGGAGTCGTTGCTGGAGTTCAATCTGTTGAATGGCTTGTGCCGTGGCGGCTTGCTGCTGTAACTGCCAAAGTGCGGCACGTTGCCGCTGTGTTTGAGCGACAGACTGCTGCATTAGCGCGTAGTCTCTATCCAACCTCTGCCTGTCCTCGAGTTGCGCTTCTAACGCTCTGTTGCCCATGATGATCCTTGGTGTGCGTACGATTAGTGTTGATGATTGCGATACGACAGTCCTTATGGTTCTGATTGAGCGTGGGTGTATGTGTTCTGTGTGTGCTTTCACCGGTTCCTGGACGTGAAAAAGCCTTTTTGCCGTGCGTAATTATGATGCAAAATCAGCGACTTCAGACTAATCGTTCGTCAAGAGTTTCTCGGTTAGTCTGAATGGGATTGCCCCTGAATATTTATTACCACTGGGCAGAGCGGTGATTCTTCGCGTTTCTTTACGGCTCATGTCTAGAACCCGGCGGTTCGTGTTCTCTTCTTTACGGTTCGCCAATAGGACTTGCCCATTTTGTATTTTGTTCCGGTACGGTACATGCACGTGCTGCTTAGTCTAGTTAAAGACCTGAGACTACCTACCTTCGTTGCTTGCGGGTACGTCGTACTGTAGTCTCGCCGCGCCTCGCCGGTGGTCATTCTCTTTCCTTGGGGGCTTCATGCTGACGCTTCAATTCTGGTCATCATGTCAATGGTTAATTGGTCAATGTCTGGGTCATCGTTATTGACAGTCCTTGATGCTCACGACCGTCCGTCCATTCATTTCACGAAGGACCGTCTGTCGTCGGCCACACGGTGTGCATACGTACCCAGTTAGCGTACGTCCGTTGTCCCGGCGGCGGTGGGACGAGCGAACGGTTTTCGACAATGGCCGAATGGCCGGATGGCCTCTGGTACACATTATTTTGAACAGCGAGTTCATTCTTGAGGCACAGTAGCGGGGTAGCAGCAGCAGTAGTAGCAGCAGTAGTAGCAGCAGCAGCAGCAGCAGCAGCAGCAGCAGCAGCAGCAGCAGTAGCAGCACGATTACCGTCATGGCTTCTCGGCGACTCTTGTCGAGCCAATGGCTCTCGCAGATCTCAAGATTGTCCCTGCAGCCGTCTGCTCGACAGCACCAGCACCAGCTGCAGCAGCAAGTGCTCGCTAGATCTGCAGTGAGCGGCGCTATTCGCAGCACGACATTCCGCTTATTTTCCGACAAGGACAACAAGGACAACACCAACAACAAGAAAGACCCGGCTATCCCAGAAGACCCCTTGGTAGTCGCGAACGATCCGTTGGTGGCAGCAGATCAACAATCGGAAGACCCCTTTGGTATCCACTTTGACGACGGAATCGATCAAGGACGAGTCGGCCCAGAAGCCCACTTGCCTCCCAAATATAAACGCGATACTACCACCGGACAGCTTACTGGTGATATTGAACACGAACTCTCCGAAGAAGAAAAGCGCATCCTCAAGGCGGATCCTTTGGAAAAGCAGCAGCTCTTGGTTCGCCGGGTCGAACGCCACTGGAGTAAGGAGGGGACCGACAAGGCGGGTCAACCGCGGCCGCTCGACAAGCTGGGAGAAGGGGTACGACAAGCCGACATGGGAATCAACGTTCTCGGTAGGAGTGTACAGGCCCAAGCTTCCAAGGAACAGCTGGAAGATGGCAGTCACTTGGGACGCGATGATTCTGGCTTTTCACAGCGACTCACAAAGAAGGAATTCGAGGCATTTTCTTCATTCATGAAGAAGGAGCACACTGTAGAGGTCACCAAAGATGATATTCCGGTACAGGAGAACCACAGCCACACTGCGGTTCTTCCCGGAGACGACGATACTGATGTTGACGATCTCGACTTGTCTATGAAATGGCTCACCACGAGGGCACAGCGACAAATGGACGACTCGTTGGACGACAATCCGTACTCGGATCTGGTACCCGGCGACTTGAATCCCTCGAGACTGGTCAATCGCAAACGCGCCAAGCCAATTCCCGCAAAGTTGTTGCACCACAACAACGTTGAACTCTTGCAGCGTTTCATGACACCCACGGGCCAGATTAGCAGTCGCGTGCAGACACGCTTGGGCGCTCGTGACCAGCGCCGTGTCGCCAAGCTCGTCAAGCGTGCCCGTGCCTTGGGACTCATGCCGTATTCGGGTCAGTTCAAGGCGGAGCAACACGGATGGGTGCACGCCAAGGATATTGACGAAGAACGAGAATGGGAGCGAGAACTAACCAAGCGAGGACTGGTTATTAAGCGTTCCGCGGAAGACGAGTTGGACGAGTAGTTTATATCTAATCATGGATACACCCAACAACTATAAAATGATATGGAACGGAATACTAGTAGGATTGTCAATGCGGCCTGGTTATGCAAGGGTCAAAGTGAGACGAGAGTCGGGTCGGGGACAAAGCAACAAAGTGGACTAGACGGGCACTGGTTCGAGCTTACACAGCTTCGAACGAGTTCACAAACAACTCTTCATCCGAGAGACCAGCCCACGGTGAGAGACTCGCAGCGAATTCGACGCTGGAAAGCTCCAAGAAAGACACGGACGATTTGGATAAGATACCAGAATCGTACGGAGAGAGGCGAATCGGAGAAAAGACCAATCCTCCAACAGACCACTTGGAGGGTGGAGAGGGATCAGGCTTGGTGACGGTCTTTGTTGAAGGTGTCTTGGGAGATTCCATAATAGGTTCCACCAAAGAGCGAGCCGCTTGGGCAGCAAGAAGGCGCTCTACATGCGGGGTGAGCTGGTTGAGATCGGAGGCGCTCGACAACGCAGCAGCGACCAAAGGCGAAGTCGCCGGGGTGGACGCACCACCATGAAAGGTCACCTTGTAAAGCTCTTTCAAGCTCGCTTTGACGGGAACTGGGTCAGCACTCACCAGCAAAGACTGGGCGCCAATGCCACCTTTTGTCTTGGAGCTCTTGAGTGGAGTGATTGGGAAATTAAACATGGGGAAGCCTGCCTGCTGCTCCAGGTCAAACGTGGTCTGCATTAGCGAGCTCAAGGGTCGCGATAATGGAGGAAAGGCCGGTGGACGCACGGAATAAGGAGTCGAGTAGACATGATTAGCGGCACTGTAGACAGCTGTACGCGAGGTGCTCTTGTTGACCGTCTGCACAGTCTTCCCCATGGTCATGGCGCCCAAAGCCTTGACGCCTTTATGCTTGGACGGGAGCACCATGCTTTGCTTCAAGGCAAGAGGCGTACTAATGTTGAGCCCCTCGTTGACTGCGACAATTGTCTTGGTGAGCTTGGAGGGCGTCTTCGCATGATCGTGGAGCTGGACGTCGCTCGCCGTCTCTGTGCTTCCGGTAGACGCGGGCTTGGGAGGCGCCTTGGTTTGCGCCGTGCCAAACATTTTGATCTTGAGAGTATTCTCTGTAGCACCAACAATCACGGCAGCCTTGCGAGGAGGAGCAGCAGCAAGAATCACGGCAATCTTGCGTGAAGCTGGGGCGGCTTCCTTTGGCTTGGGCCTTTTCTCCTTCATTGCCTCGACATGGTGCTGTTTGGCACGCGCCAACCCCGCAGCATCCATGTCACGGCAAAAGAGCGGGTGGTGGTACATCTTGCTCTTTTGTCTATTCAGAGGAAAGAGTTGCGAATGTCAAGCAAGGGTGAGGGGATAGCTGTTTATGACAGTAAACGATACGGTACAATACGATACGCAGCGCAAAAACAACAACTCACGTTTCTCCCTTGGGCTTCTTGCAGCCGGACAGGTTGAGACGCTTCCAGCCGTACAGGCCGAGACGACGGCGAAAGGACGCGTACTTTCGACAGTGTGGGAAGTATTTGCAGATCCAGACCAAGATCGCTCCGATGTTGTCATCTTCAAAGACAAAGGACGCACCGTCCGCGCTCCAATGAATGAGAGACGAACGCTTGGCAGTGCTGTCGGAAACCATGTGGTGAATGTCCTCGAAAAAGTTGCGGTCCACGTTGGAATTCTTGCGTTTCGATTTGGCCGCAGTAGCAGCAGCAGTGCTCTTCTTTTTGCTGGCCGCAGTCGATGGGACGAGAGCCTTTGGAAACGGCTGCGTCATCGTGAGCTTGTTGCGACTCTGAGGGCTCTCGAGACGACTGCGCTTGGCCTGTTTGGCTGCCGCGGCCATGGACGACCCTGGAATGGGAGTAATGACCTTGGCGGAACGCTTCTTGGTGCTTACAGCAGCAGCAGCAGTAGAGCTGAGCGTGGGCGAACGCATGCTGTCCAGGAGCCGCGGTGCAACTGATAATTGCGGCGCATGCAAAGCCTGTGCTTGTGTCGTCAAGGGGGGAGAAAGGAAAGGAGGCGCAACAGTGAGATAAATGAAAAAATAGCATTGCCATCGAACGTTCGGATCGACGCGATTTGATGCGCACCTGCTGCTTGGCGCCCTTTGTCACATCACTCACTGGAGTGGGCGTCGTGACAAATGCTTCGGAATTCAAGGATGGCGGGGGAGAGACAAATAACGGCGCATGGTGCTGGAGGAATGATTTCGTGGCGCGGCCGCCAGGGCCTTTGGCGTTGTCGTTCATGCTGGTGCTGGTGGTGGCAGGAGTCTTCATTGTGGCTTGCAACGATTGTCTCCGGCGTTTCAGAAACAATCTCAAGCTCTACAAGACGAATGAATGAAAGATCAAACGAACGAACCAAGGTGGATGCTTGGAGGGACACAGCAGCTAGAGCTAGACCGATCGAAAGCTTTGGAAAAAAGTGGCTCCTCATTGCCGTCTCCTTGGACCTTGACCTTGGACGCGCGCCGTCGAGGCTTTTTCGTTTCCAAAACGGAAGTAACGGCAAATGTGGCGCGAACCTAAGTAAATATCCACTCTGAATATTGCTTACCAACTAACCCGAAGATCGTCCGCCGCAACTCTTTTCACAACAACACAACAACGCAACAACGCTCAGCACACACACTTTCACCATGAGTGCCGCCGACGCCACCGGGCCTGATGCAGGCGACGCGGGTGCCCCCTTGCTTCTCAACCAGCCTGTAGTGATTGACAATGGAACCGCCACCATCAAGGCAGGTTTTGCAGGGTCTTCCAAGCCCAAGGTATGTCGTGACAGTGTGTGTCGCGTGGCTGTGGCTGTGGCGTTGTGCACTGCAGCGAGCTGCAAGGGCCATTTGCCATGCCGTGTATGTATCGATTTGTGTGTGTCTCTCTCACACACGCTGGTATCTTTCTCTGTATTCCATTAGGTCGTTTTGGGAACCAAAGTCGGGCGTGCCAAGCACATGCGCATCATGCCGGGCGGTGCCCTGGAAGCCGATGCCGAACTGGGAGGACCGTCTTCCATATTTATTGGTCGCAGGTTGGACGAGCACCGCGGCTCCTTCTACTTGGAACACCCCATGGATAAGGGAGCCGTCACGGAAAATGGATGGGACGCCATGGAACGTCTCTGGGAGGTACGTGTAGTACCGAAATCGACAGAGTAGTCTATTTGAAACCATATTATTATTATTTTGTGTGTGTGTGACAATACGCCATTTTGCTTCTTTTGTGCAACCAACTAACGCGACTCTTTATCTTGCGATGCAACAAAAATACCAACAACAACAACAGCACGTGTATTCGAAGCAGTGCCTCAACTCCAAACAAGAGGATCATCCCGTCTTGATGACGGAAGCTCCGCTCAATCCGCGAACGAATCGCGATCACATTGCCGAAATTTTCTTTGAATCCATGCGTGCACCGGCGCTATTTTTTACTCCCCCCTCCGTGCTCAGTCTGTATGCTTCGGGTAGAACGACGGGTGTCGTCTTGGACGTTGGCGAGGGTGTCACGCACGCAGTACCAGTGTACGAAGGCTTTGCCTTGCAGCATTCCGTTACGCGGAGTGATGTGGCGGGCCGAGATGTCACGCGTCACCTTCAGTTGCAGCTCCGACGGGCAGGTCTTTCCTTTACCACGACGGCCGAAGCAGATTTGGCCAAGACCATCAAGGAAGAAATATGCTACTTGACGCCTACATTGGCGACGGACGAGGCGGCAGAAAAGGATGCCAAGACTCAGTACCAACTTCCCGACGGGCAAATAGTCACGGTGGCTTCCGAAAGGTATCAAGCACCGAATGTGCTGTTTGATCCTTCCTTGTTTGGATCCGAAGAGCCCGGTGCGGCAGACATTCTCGTAAACTCCATCATGAAGAGTGACATTGACTTGAGGTCCAAGTTGTTTTCACAGATTGTCATGGCGGGCGGATCAACTCTCTTGCCAGGCTTTGGAGACCGCATGCTCTACGAAGTGCGTACGCGATCGCCATCTCACACCCGCATACGAATCTCAGCGCCGCCAGAACGAATCCACTCGTCGTATGTGGGGGGATCCATCCTGGCCAGTCTCGCAACCTTCAAGTCCATGTGGGTCTCTCGGGCAGAGTACGAAGAACACGGTAGCAACATCCTGCATCGTCGCGAGTTGTAGTAAGCAATCTAATGCAAGTAACGAGAAACAGCAACAACAACAACTCTTAGATTGAATTATAGTAGACTTGACTAGTGGACATCATTTGTACCAATAATGCGCATTATTTCTAATCTTCAGTTTTTAACCAGTCACTTTGGAGTGCCTGTAGCGCTGTTCGTCGAGTCTTGGGGTCGAAATCCAACAAAGGCGTAATAAAACCGGCGATACCGTCCGCTTCTTCCTTGGAAAAGTGATACTTCTCCTGGAGAACGTCTTGGATTGGCCAGAACTTCAACTGCTTGATGTGTTTCAAGTTTCCTCTCTTGTCAAAAAAGGTCTTGGAGTACTTTCCGTCGAGCGCAATCTTCTTTGGCACCTTGCCGAGCAATTCTTGAAACATGGCCAAGTGATCTTCGTCGCGATCGTAATCCTCACCAGCCCGAGGATCAAACAACAAGTCTCCAGTCAGCAGCTCAAACGTCATGCAGCCCAATGACCAAATGTCCGCAGGCGTATCGTACTTGCTACCGATTAAAACTTCGGGTGCACGATACTGGCGCGTCTGAATGTCTTCACTGAAGTGACGATGCGTCCAGCAAGCGTTACCAAGGTCCACAATGACACTGCGGCACTCTCCAAGCATATCCACATCCTTAAGATCCGGCTGCTGGTTCATTCTGGCGGCTGAACTGGCCGACGTATCCCTAGATGATGGGGCAGTATCGGTATCACCACCCGGGGGCTTCTTTCCACCTTCTTTAAAGCCTGAATCGCTTTCTGTTGACGACTTTCTTGACTCTCGCTCCTCCGCGTGTTCGACCAAGTTGATGAAGTCCGCAGTAGGCTCAACACCGGTAAAGGCTTTCGCTCTCTCCTGAATCGAGTTTCTGCATTGCCACCAAGTCAGGACAGTCTCATTGGAAGACCCGTCAAGGTCAAAGGATGCAGCTCCGTGCTCATCAACAGCTGGTCGAGCCGAAAACGCCTTGACCAAGCGCAGGTCAAAGCCAGCAATACTAGCACCAGCAGAGCAAGAAGGATCCAACGGATCGTCCTTGATTTGCATCGCCAAAGAATGATCGCAGACAAGCTGATGCTTTGCCCCAAAGACGACATTATCGAGTGCAGGATCACCTTCCTCTCGCTTGTACGTCATAAAGGTCACTCCGGGGAGACAACTTTCCAGAAAACTCAGCACAACATATGTTGCTCGGACAGGAAACTTTACAGAAAAGACAGAATGTGGGAAGCACTTGTTTGCTCTCGGCGATGCAGGCGACTTCTCTGCTAGTTCGGGCTCTGATCCATCCATATCTTCGTCGCCACCAATATTGGCTCCGATCAGTGTAATGAGATCCGAAAAAAGCTGCTTGTCGCCTTCGCTGAGATGCTTTCGGGGTCGTTGCGACAGCTTGAAAAAGGTTGATAAAGTTTCTGCGCCAGCCTTGGAACCTTGCGTCACCTTGTCTGCAGGTAGAGAGAGCTTGAAGCGCCAGTCACGAGATGCAGCAGCCACCTCCCACGCAATACCGCCGAGAGCAGCAGAGACGCTGTCAGCAAGCTCTTCTTCCGGAGTAAAGGCCCGCAAAACAAAGTTCAATTCTGCAAGACCCCCTCCATCGCTCTCGGCCCTGGCGAGACAAGCATCCAGTTCCTTCACACTCGGTTGCGCCACAGTGACACTCTCCTTGACAACTTCCATTAGCTTCTTGTCCGCTTCCACCTCGTTGGGTCCAAAGTTGCAAGTAACAAAGGCACTGTCACCCAGTTTCCGCTTGACTCTCTTTTTGCCCAACATTTCGGGTCCGTTGGGAGAGAGCATGTCAGCAGCCTTGCTTAGAATCTTTCCCATCTCAAAGTCGGAAAGCATGGAAGGCGAAGCGCTGGCTTCCACTGGACTAACCACGCCCGGCTCTTCATCCCCTTCCTCCGTCGTATTGTCTTCTTCTCCCGACGACCCTTGG
>Ga0307981_1003756_pt1 | contig 11161 bp, 3 predicted proteins | sample OrgLakmetagen987_FD_201849 | JGI IMG/M metagenome (GOLD analysis project Ga0307981, IMG submission 201849) | Saline water microbial communities from Organic Lake, Antarctica - #987 | ecosystem: Environmental > Aquatic > Non-marine Saline and Alkaline > Saline | place: Antarctica: Organic Lake... | reverse complement strand
ACAAATGCAATCGCGCCACTATCAAGACCCACAACTAAATCTCCGTTATATTCACCATTCCTACAATTCCAATCGGCACAGAGGAAATTGACATCATCATCCGGAGAAGTGATCGTCCTCTTAATCCCCCCTGCCTGACAATCAACAATTAATATTCCTCTGAATGAATCAACAATGAGACAATCATAATTATTCTTGGAGAAGGAAACGGAATGGATGGGACCACGATTGACGCCTCCCTTGGATCGTTTCGAGAAGCCATTCTTGTTAGAATGGGAATGAACATGATCTAATTTCCATCTGAGTTGCATTGTTTGGAGAGTGACATCGAGGCATGATATGGATCCATTGCTGTGCACCAAGAGGATCAACCGTCCATCATGTGAAGTGGCAATATGTATAGCGTCGTGTGTTTCGAATTGAGCTGTGAGAGTGTACTTCTTTGCGGATGTGTCAGATCCGGAAGACGTGGTTGTATTGTAGAGGGATAGCGTATTGGATTGGGGCGTGTAGTGAAATAGAGCTGTTTGGGAATGATTGGAGCATGCATGAGTGCAGCCTGCTTTGTTTTGAGTTACAGCAATTGCATGTGATTGAGCTGAAGGAGTGGCGGCAGCAATGGCCGTGGGCGTGAATGAGAGTGCCTCTGATAAATCCATTATCTCCGTTGACGTCGGCAATGAAATATTTTTTCGCAAATGAATGTCTGTTGATCACTTCTTCAGTGATGTGACTGGTGACTGCTTCTTGATCTGATCTGATCTGATCAGATTCAAATGGATATTGTTTTGATCAATCAACAAAATGAACAATCAATTGAGAGTCGAGAGTCGAGAGTGAGCCAAGAAGTTTTGTGTTTGTGCAGGTTTGTGTCGTTATTTTTATAAATAAGGGAAAAAGAAGGAGAGGAGAGAAGAAGGAAAGGGGACACATTTTCATTTTTGATAGAAAATGAGTATGGTACCGGTAACTACATAGACTACTATTGTATTTATAATAAATCAGTAGACTTAGCCACTGTTATACTAGCGATAGCTGATAGGTAATTCATTACATACAGTGGTTCCACATTCATCGCTGCTGAAATCCAGTTAATATTACTCAAATAATACAAACCGATGCTATGAGTTTTTAAGGAGGAGTAGGGAGAAATGGAATCAAGATAAGAATCCCAATTCATCGTTATTAAGGTATATTGCTCTATTTAGTCAAAGTCTTCCTTATTTTGATATCAGAATTCATGCTAAGACACCTGCTAAGTATGTGACATTAATTCCATTTGCGTTTGCACTCTTTAGAAAAGTGATGAGCCGCATTTTAAAGGGCCTAGAGCTAACAAACATAAAACAGTCGAAAAATACACAACCTCCCAACTCCCAAAACCCAAAACCATACACACAACAACGAAGAAACTGGGAACTGATACCTTCCTGACCTCGTGCAGCATTACTCCTACTGCGTAACTAGCTCCAGCCACTCGTTGGTTTCTTGCATTCTTACAGTATTGCACTCCAAAAAGTTGAGTTAGGTAATTATAAAAAAATGTCGCGGCGATCCTCTCGCAACCGGAAATCCTACGCTGAACCCTCCGTTCACGACATACCCTATGCTCCATCCGATTCCGAAGAACAAGAACAAGAGACCAAGAAAGAAAAGGTCAAACAGAAAGCCAAGAATATCCTAGTAGAATCAACCGGTGATAATGACGACAATTCCGATGGAAGGCCCCATCCAAAAGATGCGGAAAAGAAGAGTGGCGACCAAGATAATATGGAGGATGATTTTTCAGTGGAAGAGATGAAAGCGCCGAAACGCAAACGTGGAAATTCCAAGAAACTAACCATTGAAAGTGAAGACGACCAAGATATGGAGGATGATTATTCTGGAGAAGAGGTTGAAACGCCGAAACGCAAACGAGGAAAAGTCAAGAAACTAACCATTGAAAGTGAAGACGACCAAGATATGGAGGATGATTATTCTGTAGAAGAGGTTGAAACGCCGAAACGCAAACGAGGAAAATCCAAGAAAATTATTGGAACCAAGGAGGAACGCACCTGCCCTTCTTGCAACAAAGTGTTTACTATTTTAGCTGGGTTAGAGTACCATGAACAACACAAAGTTTGTCAAAACCCTAATCGCAGAAGACTATCCGTCTCTCCAGTTGGAACTATACCTCTTGACATTCTTTCTGTTGGTCAGACATTTATCACAAAATTTGGTGTTGTGAGGGTTGTCAAGGATGATAGGGCGGGAAAAGATTTTGGTAAAACAAAGATTACAAAGAAATACTCACATCTGAACAAAAGTTTCAAGAGAAAGTGCGAAACTAATAAGAATCGTGAAGGCAAGGTATATTTGTTTGTTGCAAAAAAAGGAAGGCAGAAGAGAAACGTTTTGCTTCAGCATTATCTTAATCATAAAGAGCAAAACTGTAGTGAAGTTGGAACGAGCGGGACGCCAAGTCAAGAGTATGCAGACGGAATTTGGAATACATACTATCCCCTTGCTACACCCCCTGAAATATTTTCTGGTACTTTCAAGAAATCTTTGGCACTTCCTTATATCACCGTGGGTTATCCAGATGATGTTGGAAAAAACCCTGCAGCACCAGCTGATTCGTATCCTGAAAGGATTGTTGAATGTGTGCTAATCGAAGATGAGCGAAAGAGGGTGCATAGCGATGCTAAGGATGGCGGAGGGAAATTGAGCCGAGTTGCTGTAGGTAAAGATTTGGTGGGGAAGACGCAGCACAAATTGAAGACAGATGGAGAACGAGATCAAACAAACAAAAATGATGATAATGCCAGTGAACCTTTGCATGAATCTGGCATGAGACTTTTTATTAAAAGGAACGAGCTGATGGAGCTCTACACTAAAAAGGTTCCAATTTACTCTTGTGCAACATGCGGGAAGAATTTTGCTTGGCGTAATGGTCTCAAGGCGCATATTGGAAACAAGATATGTATCAACGAGACAGCAGTCCACATAAAGAGTCGCATGGTCAGGTTGCAAGCAGTAGAAGATTCAATTAACGATGTGCTCAAGGCCCCATGTTGGATTCTTCCCCCTCTCAAGGCTCCACCAGGAGGCATAAAGAGGAAAAGATGCAGGGTTTTACCGGGTTGGCTTGTTTTTCATCATGAAAAAAGTTCTCTTTATCCTCAGGTCTTTAAACAACTAAAACTTAAAAGAGGTAGCAACAACAGTAAATTCGTGCAAAAGACATGGGATGTAATTGGGCCTGGGCGGAAGAAGTCGCGAAAAAGCAGGGCGAGAAGACATTCAGTTATGTCTGTAGTACATCAAGTCAGCGATTGGATGGATTTATCTGATCACGCGGTTTACCCAGGAGTGATGGCTGTACTCTTCCCAACAACTGATAAACGCCAACCACCTCGTCGTGCGGCAGGTAGACGAGCAAATAATAAAGTGTCTCAATACCTTGGCAGCGACGAAGAAGATAATGTCAACGTGAAGGAGGAAGAGTATAATCCCGAGGAAGAAAGTGATTTACAGGTTGGCGATGATTTTTTCCCATCTGAAGATTATGATGCCTATGCACCAATGCCACCATTACCATCACCTACCGAATTCGGAATGAAGGAAACTATGCCTCCTCCTACTGCTCAACCTTTCCCAGTAGATCGGTCGCAGGCTAGCGCATCGTCGTTTAATACAAATCGAGCTCCAAAGAGAGATAAACCAGCAAACGTAAAAGAAGGTAAAAAAGCCACAAAAGAACCCCCGAAGAAAAAGAGGAGAAGAAAGAAAACCGATACAGCAATAACGACAAAGCCATTGGCCCCTATCATTGTGGATATAAGACCTCTGGTAGAAGAAGTTAGAGCTGGTCGTTACCCGTCCATGCAAGTCTACAATGGAGAGCATTTGAATATTTGCATGCTGTGCAAAACTCAAGATGATAAAGTGCTTAATTGTGAATTTTGCACTAATTCTGAGCATTTGGGTTGCTTGAAATCAAAAGTCACCATTCGCGATCCAGAGCCTGACGATGAATTTATGTGCCACCGCTGTGTTCAAACTGTGCTCGCTCGACGGTCTCGAGCAGAAAAACGTCGGTTAGACAAATTGAATTCTGCTATTAAAGGAAACGGTTCAACATCTCCCGGGGTTTCGCTAGAACAAGCAAAGGATGCAGCTATGTTAAAGAGAGAGGTAATTTGGAGCCAAGCAGAGTTTGGTGATCATGTTGCTAGCTACAGTAAATGCCCGACGGGAGGACCTGGAGGCCTGATATGTTGCGGTCCTTGTACTGCTTCTTATTCTCGACTACTTTCAGAGACAGCAAAAGAGATGGAAGTACAAACGCTTTCTGGTGTCGGCAGAGAAGTTAGTGAATTGCTGGAGCTTTTGCATGATGCTCAGGTTCGCCTTCAACAAGCTGTAGATATATCCAACAGCAATGGTATTAGAAGAGACATGCTAAGGGATGGAGATGAACAATTGCAGTCTACCAGAGATAGAAACTCTAGTTTGCTAGGAATTATTGATATCTTTAACAATAAATAAGTGTTATAATAATCGTGAGGAAAGCAAATGAGAGTTGTATTGTAATCTTTAGGAAACATCTCAGTAGATTTCAAGAGATTTCGTGTAGTCCCCATGTTATGTGCGTAGCAATTTTTCTAACTATGTAGCACATCATCTTCTGAAAGCTGTATTCCGTACGAATCATCATCATCATAAAGTAGCATACGAAGCTATGTTACTCGGTAGCTTACTTAAAAGTAGAGTAGAATAGGTTTGTGACTATTTATTCCGCGAGCATTCCCTCTCTGTCTCTTTCCCTTTCCCTTTTCCTTGTAATTTTTCCTATTCTCTTAAAAATTTGAAAATGATTATTAAGACGGAGATGAGCGGGAGGAACAACGTCGACTATCATGTAGTTGATTTACTGTACCATATCGTAGTTGACAAGTGATAGGTGATCGGTGATAGACGCATTTGAACACAACAAAGCACCATCACCCTCCACTTCGTAGAAATTCTTAGGAGCAGCTTCACTTGATAAATATCAATAGGAAATCAATACATTATTGGGACTAGATAAGGAATTTCGACAGGGTTAGTTTTGAAAGTTACCCAACAATAATCACAATGACTTCCTCCATGTCTTTATTATCAGAAGCATCAGACTCAATGAGTGATTTGGATTATTCCGTTGTTCATGAACCACATGACGCAAGCATACATAACCTTAATCGGAGATCAATTAATTTCGAGGCTGAGAAAGAAGGTCAAGCAGCAGAGCAAGCATCTCGACAGTCGTTCATTGACCCTCCGTCGTCATCAGGCAAAGTGACAAAGGTTGATTTATACTATGTCACTAAAAACATTATCAGTATGGCAGCACCGAGAAAGCGTAATCAAAATTGTCAAGATGATGTTTCGCCAGACAGTAAAGATGATGACAATAATGATAACGCAGAAGATAAAGAGATGATTCAATATCCAAAAGCAGAAGGATCGCTGCAGAATAGAGATGCTTCCATTGTCCCTGCAAAACCTCAGAGTCCACTTGAAGAATCCAATGATTTCTATACAACAACTGCCAAAGTAGAAAGCCAAAGTCACTTTAATGGATATCCACAAACTGGTCCACGGCAAAATCAGAATCAGGAGCATCTAAAGAAGCAAAAACAATCCAAATCTAGGAGCAAAGGCAATTGCCCCCGTCAATTTTCATCCTTTCTCAACAATCGACACCAGAATCATTATCTCCTTTTCAACATTTCATCAAAGCCCCCATCATCACATATGAGTAATCTACTCAATAATCAAATTGTTAGTTTGCCTTGGACATGCCCTGGAATTAATTCGCCCACTGTATCAACTGCACCACTCCCTTTTGCCGCATCAATACCAACCCTTAAATGTCTTTTGGATATATGCTACGCAATGGATGCTTATCTACAACTGCACCCGCAAAATATAGCTGCAGTATATTGCTCCAATGGAAAGACTCGAACTGGAATTGCAGTAGCGGCTTATCTAAAGTTTTCCAATTCACGATCGAATTCATGCGGTGTATCCTCGTCACTGAAGGGATTTAGATTATTCTGCTCGAGGACGTGCGCTTATGAGCAAATTGACGATCTGATACCACCTAGTTTGAAAACCCTTTTTGTCAACTTTGATGCATTGGTAGAATGTGGTGGTGCAATTCAAAGGGAGAGATTGGTTTTGAGAGCTGTCACTCTTCAAGGTTTGCCTGTGGATGATATGCCAAGATTGGATATTTGGGATGAACGGGGTTTAGTCTTTACTAGCCACAAGAACAAGCATAATGTAGACAACGTTGGCAGAGATCATGATGAGCATGAGGAGAAGAAGATTCTCATTTGGGCTGATGAAGATGCATTTTATCGGGTCAACAAAATTATTTCTGGTGATTTCCTTGTATTGTGCAGGTTTGGTGGTGAATATGCTCAAGATACAGATGATCCGACAAAAGTACTCTTGCGATATGCAAACAATTCATCATTCTTATATCCATCACCTTATGAACTTCCCAAAACTAAAGTTGATATTATGCGAAGGTATGCAGATGAAGTAGATGAGAGCGATTTTCTAATGACTTTTCAGTTTGAAAGTCCTGGAGAAGACACGGTATTGGACGAGGGACATTGGAACGACTTGCCATCGGTGTTGGGGAGAATAGACGCACTTCATCGTGGTTGGAGTATAATTTGTCAAACACATGCAATAGATGCTGAGCATGAAATTAACGATGAAATGGAAAATGACTTAATTTTACTTCAAAAATACTACCATGGAGAAGTTAGTATGAGAACTGTGTCTAACCCAGCACCAAATCTATTGCTCATGACACTGGCCCTCCAAATTTCAAATGGCGATATCGACCGAGCGGTTAATATACTCCTGGAAAATGTCATGAAATCGATGTGGAAAGATAGGTCAAGTCGAAATCCATTCTCTGTCCCTAGAATGCATCATAATCTCAGCTCGATCAGCTCACAACAAGAATCTTTTGGTAATATTCCCCAGTGCTTATCTGCTGTGGTAGAAGGTGATAGCCGAGACATATCGAAAACTCACAGTATCGAAGAAGACGGACCAAAACTAGAAGATGAGGATCACGAAGATCGCATAGAACCAAACAATTCTTCGTTCATGAATATGTTAGATGGACTGGACTTCTCCTCTGACAGCGACCAAGAATTGGACAAAAACATCATTATGACATCAGCGCAACATGAATCTTCCTTTTTTTACGATCAAGTTGTCAATCCACAACGTGGAGATGTGGCGCAATATCTTGGCTATGATGATTCTTCGTCATCTTCAAGTAATTCTAGTTGTCCTTTCAAGAATTCTGTTACGAGCTCAACATTAGGTCGAAGAGGAAATAAGAGACGATGTGTTTTAATGGGTAATCATCGGGCTCGGAAAAAAAGAGCAAAGGAACGGCAGAATCTAATATGGTCTGAGAAAAGCGCAGAAAAAGACGGCAACAAGAAACATAAGTCTGCTGTTGAAGAGTTGAGAGACATCGAACATGCATACACAGAGGGAGCAAAACAGGTGGATAGTAGTGGCGTCGTAAACAGTGAATTTCCTTCTGAATTGGGTTTTGATGACAGATACCACTGTGCGTTAATGGATTTGAAAGTACATCGAAGAGATATTACGGCAACTCGCAGCACTTTGGTCAGTAGAAGTAGAAGTAGGGTTGAATCTACTTCCTATGGTAAATCAATACAGGCTTCGCATGGATACTTGAGAAGAGAAGACCAGGCTACCATTCAGGCAAAAAAGGAAAGAGAACTGAATGAGTCGACACGCACGGATTGTTCTGATTCTCAAGAAAGAGTTACGAAGCCCGGACAAGACAGATCGTTATCATTTAAATCAAGGAGTCAAAGGAAAGACAGGAAACGACCAATTCGAGATCTCGGTTCTCTTGATGCTTTTACATCTCCAAATTTGGTTGGTGGTAATGATAATGGAGGTAGTTATAGTTGTGATTTTGGCGAGAAGGTCAAGCTAATAATTGGTGGGAAAGTCTTTGAGGATGGCCGAATTGTGTCAAAAGACTCGAAATTCTGCACCATTAAGATCCCATTACATGCTTTTAAAGATGGAAAATTAGTTCTTGATAAGACTGCAATAGGTGCTGCGACTGATTCTTCAGTAAATACAAAATGGTTAGGGCTGCCTAGAGATTCCACTGAGCATAGTGTCATCGCTCAGGCTAAGAACAAGAACAATGGGGAAGAAGGTAGCAAGGTATCTCTTGAAGTAAAAGTTAACGTGTCTGCTGATGGAGCAACTTCAAAAGAAGAAGAAATATTTGAAGGCGAACCACTCTTAAAAGATGATCCAGTGTACGTGAAATATTTCCGCATGCTTAAAATGGGTTTACCCATAGGGGCAGTCAAGAACGCAATGACAAGAGATGACAAGGACCCCTCTATCATAGATCTTGATCCGAACAAGACTCTGAAATCTCAGGTACAAATAGATAGTAAAGGGGGAGACAATGGTCCAATGCTGAAGGATGACCCTGAGTATGAAAAGTACTTCAAGATGTCGAAGATGGGCTTACCCATAGGAGCAGTCAAGAACGCACTGACAAGAGATGGCAAGGACCCCTCTATCATGGATCTCGATCCAAACCAGTCTATGAAGAGCCAGAAATGTTCTAACGAGGAGGCAGAGGGAAAAGATACTGGCACCCCGTTGAAGGACGACCCTGAGTATGGAAAGTACTTCAAGATGTCGAAGATGGGCTTACCCATAGGGGCAGTCAAGAACGCACTGACAAGAGATGGCAAGGACCCCTCTATCATGGACTTGGATCCGAATCAGTCTATCGAATTTCAAATGAGAGAGAAAACGGGAAGTGAAGCGGTTGATACTGGTGTCCCTCTCAAGGATGACCCTGAGTATGAAAAGTACTTCAAGATGTCGAAGATGGGCTTACCCATAGGAGCAGTCAAGAACGCACTGACAAGAGATGGCAAGGACCCCTCCATTATGGACTTGGATCCGAATCAGTCTATCGAATTTCAAATGAGAGAGAAAACGGGAAGTGAAGCGGTTGATACTGGTGTCCCTCTCAAGGATGACCCTGAGTATGAAAAGTACTTCAAGATGTCGAAGATGGGCTTACCCATAGGGGCAGTCAAGAACGCACTGACAAGAGATGGCAAGGACCCCTCCATTATGGACTTGGATCCGAATCAGTCTATCGAATTTCAAATGAGAGAGAAGACGGGAAGTGAAGCGGTTGATACTGGTGTCCCTCTCAAGGACGACCCTGAGTATGAAAAGTACTTCAAGATGTCGAAGATGGGCTTACCGGTAGGAGCTGTTCAGAATGCTCTTCAGAGGGATGGAAAAGATCCTTCAATTATGGACTTGGATCCAAACCATTCAGTTGAATTTCAATTAATGAAGAAAAAAGGAGGAACCGGAAAGATGGCGAAGAAAGAAAAGAAAGTTAAGGTGAGGAGGAAAAAGATTTATTGGAATACACTTGACAAGTCCAAGGTAAAAAGAGATTCACTATGGGGACAAATTCGTGGAATGATTGGGATGGAGAAATTAAAAATTGACAGCTCAGAGTTTGAAAGTCTCTTCACAGAGACTTTCGACCCTTCGCAAAAGAAGAAAAAGAAAGCCAATACTGAAAGCGATGCAGCGAAGCCAAAGAAGAGCGTGCAAGTCATAGAAGGAAAGAGGGGTATGAACGGAGGCATTATTTTAGCAAGGGTAAAGATGGACTTCGTGGAACTTGCTCGAATTGTTGACCACATGTAAGTATACAGAGACTCCTGACTATTCACAATGCACTCATTTCTCACTTCGGCTCTCTTCGCGCAGGATATATGGCAAATTTGACTCAACTCAGCTTAAAGCTTTAAATGAATTTCTGCCCAATGACGATGAAGCTGCGGGATTAAAGGCATATGTTGCCAATGCTAATAAGAATGAAACTAAAAAGGTAGAGATGATGAACGGTCTATGTCCGTGCGAAAAGTACATGGTTGCAATGATGGGTGTACCAAATGCTGCTGACAAATTCAATTGCATGTTATTTCAGATCCAATTTAGATCGAGGATTACTGAAATTAATGAGTCGATCTCAACATTGCTCAAAGCCTGCGACGATGTGAAGAATTCAACTCGTCTACGGAAACTGATGGCTGTAATTTTGACAATTGGAAATCAAATCAATACAGGTGGCGATGGAAATATGGCTGAAGGATTTTCTCTTGATGCCTTGTTAAAATTAAATGAGGTAGGTTGTATTCTGTGGTCAAATGTCTGTATTCCTATCTTCCTTTTCTTGACTAACATTGTTTGTTCTCTCTCCAGGCTAAAGCGTTTGACAAAAAAACCAGCGTCCTCCAGTACTTAATCAAAGTTATCAGTAAGAACGACCCAGAGGTTCTAAAAATCAAAGACGAAATCATGTCAATTGAAAGTGCAAAAAATTTGATGCTTGATTCTTTGTTGGGCGATTTAAAGCAACTCAATGTCGAGCTTGAATTAGTAAAGAAAGCTGCCGAGAAAGAGGGTGGAAAGAACCGAGGTGATAATGGAAAGCTAACCATTGAAGTCAAAGTAACCGTTGCAGAGCTCAAGGAACAGAAGACGTCGAACAGAATTATAAATGGTGTGAAGTATTACAACCAGATGGACCACGAGAAGGAATTTATCCCAATGGAAATGTTTACACAAAGCGCAGAATATCAAGTTTTGGGTGCCTCGGAAAAGATTGAAGAAGTAAGGACAGGGTTTTCTTCCGTTTTAAATTACTTTGGAGAAGACGAGAAAATGACTTCTGCAGACTTCTTTGGGACACTATCTCGATTCCTACAGAGCTTCGAATCAGAAAAAGACCTTTTCGAGCGCCAGGAAGAAACTCGGATTCGTGACGAAAAACGAGCAGCCATACAAAGAAAGAAAGATGCAAAGAAACTTGATGCCCAGCGTGCAAAAGAAGTCAAAGAGGATTCTGAATCTGACCTTAGCTATGAGAATATGAAATCCTCGAAGGAAAGAAAACACGAAATGATAAGATCTATTGTTAACAATGACACCCCGAAAGGACCACAAAATAAGCAAGGCCTCTCAGCCACCGCTGCTCGATTAGCCCAAAATACGAAAA
>Ga0307981_1003754_pt1 | contig 11163 bp, 11 predicted proteins | sample OrgLakmetagen987_FD_201849 | JGI IMG/M metagenome (GOLD analysis project Ga0307981, IMG submission 201849) | Saline water microbial communities from Organic Lake, Antarctica - #987 | ecosystem: Environmental > Aquatic > Non-marine Saline and Alkaline > Saline | place: Antarctica: Organic Lake... | reverse complement strand
GCGACCACGATCTTCGAAGGCGTCGATCTGGTCATCGAGCCCGGCGCACGCCTGGCGATCGTCGGCCCGAACGGGTCTGGCAAGACCACCCTGCTCGACATCATCAGTGGGCGCCGCCCGCCGGCGATGGGGGAGATGAAGGTCGGCACGACGGTCGTGGTCGGCTACGCAGACCAACACTCCACGACGCTCGACCCGGACATCACCGTCCGCAAGCTCGTGGCCGGCCCACATCGGGAACCGGACCACGAGGACAAGGCGCTGCTCGAGAAGTTCTGGTTCGACGGAACCGCGCAGTATGCGCCGGTGCGCATGCTGTCGGGAGGCGAGAAGCGTCGACTGCAGCTCGTGATGGTCCTCGCTCGCCAACCGAACCTGCTGATCCTCGACGAGCCCACGAACGATCTCGACCTCGACACGCTGCGATCGCTCGAAGAGTTCCTCGACGACTGGCCCGGCGCACTGGTCGTTGCGAGCCACGACCGTGCGTTCCTCGACCGAGTAGCGGACCACGTCATGGCGATCGAGCCGGGCGGATCGATGCACCGCGTGCCTGGTGGTGTGTCGGGGTGGCTCGCCGATCGCGCCGCAGCGAGTCGAGGGGCACGCTCGGGCGCCCCCACGACTGCGAAGAGACCGTCGAAGAAGTCGACGAAGCCGGGCAAGCCCAAAGCCGACCGGGGCGGACCCAGCCCGTCGACCATCGGACGCCGTCTTCGCGAGACCGAGCAGGCGATGGTGAAGGCGCAACGTCGGGTGGAACGGCTCAACGAAGAGCTCGCCTCGACCAGCGACCACGAGGAACTCGCAGCCCGTGGCGAACTACTCACCACCGCTCAGGCGGAACTCGACGTCCTCGAAGCGGACTGGCTCGAGCTCGCCGAACTCGCCGAGGACTGACGCAACGATCCGTCGATCGACGGAGAATCGCTCAACCCCTCACTGATGCGTGCCGATGACTGTCATGTGACGACGTTGGAACCAGGCATGATTCTCATCAATCCGCAGGGTCACATCCGCATCGTCCGCAGCCGGACGTCGGACGATGACGGCTGGAACTGCACCGACGGTGCACCGATCCTCGACGTCGAGGCCGGCGACGCCGAACGATGGACGCCGTACACCCCGGAACGCCTGTCGCATGCCCTGCAGGTCGCCGACGAGGTCGCTGCCCTGTCCGCCGAACCGATCATGGCCGGCGGAATCCGTACCTGGGACGCCTGTTCAGGGCGTCCCTGTGTCCTGCCGAAACTCGCAGGAGTGGCGCGCAAGCACCGCGTCGGCTCCGCTCACTGCTGACCGTCACCCGGTACCGGTCAGCTCGGCGCCGGTCTCCTGTTCGGCCAGCGTGCGCTTGAGCAGGTCGACGAACTCCTGGGCGTGTGGGTTCGGTGCCGTTCGTTTGGGGTAATAAGCGTTGATTCTGCCGGTGTGCGGGATCGTGATGTTCGGGATCCGCACCAGCGTTCCGGCTTCCAACCGGGCGCGAACGGAACGCTCCCATCCCAACGCGACGCCGCCGTCTCGCTCGGCGACGTCGAGGCAGATCTGGTACGACGCGAACACTGCAGCTCTGACGCGATGGGGATCGCCGACGAGGGACGAGGCGAGGACGTCCTGCCAGGTGGTCCAGCCCGGGTCTTCGTAGTCGACGTGGAGGAGCGGGAGCGCTGCGATGTCCGCTGGTGTCGGCGGGGTCGGGAGTCGTGCGGCAAGGGTCGGCGAACACACGGGGAACACCGCGTCGTCGGCGATGAACTCGACCGTGAACGAGCTCGATTCGTCGGGGCCGTATCCCAGCGCGAGGTCGAAGTTCTCGTTGGTGGAGGCGACGAGGTCGCCGGAGGAGAGCACCCGGATGTTCACATCCGGATGCAGTTGCTGGAACTCACCGAGAATGGGTGCAACGGTCGCCGTTGCCAGCGAGAGGCTCGTGAGGATGGTGATCGAGTCGTTGCCGAGAGCTCGCTGGCGGATCAGGTCGGCGGTCGAGGAGAGCTCGCTGAGCGACATCCGCACCGACGTGGCAAGGAGTTCGCCATCAGCGGTCGGTGTCACGTCGTGGCGGTGGCGCTCGAAGAGGCTGGTTCCCAGGTCGCTTTCGAGCTCGCGGATCCGTCGACTGACGGTCGCCTGCGACTGGTGCAGTTCGCGCGCTGCCCGCGTGAAGTTCTGATGTCGGAACGCCGCTTCGAAGGCGACGAGCGTCGCCAGCGGGGGCAGCAAATGCTCGAACTCAGACATTCGAAAACCAAATGCCTGACCCCGAACAACGTGTACCTCTGAACATGTTCGCGATCGTACAATGAACAGTAATCAAGTACCTCGTGGACCAGCTCGTACGAATGGAGGCCAGAAATGGCAATGGAGACCAACAAGCAGACCCGACGTGCACCGTTGCGTCGACGCAAATCGCAGTCGATCCGACCGCGTGCCTGGCCACTGGGCGAGTCCGAGCCCGGCGCGGTTCGTCGCCATGCTGTCGTTGCGGACCAGGCGACCCCGGCCAAGAAGCGCTCGCTGCTCAGCGGGATCATCGTGTGGATTCGCTACAGCCCCGGGCATACGACCACACCGTCCCAGCAGGCGCTCGACACGCTTGCCCCCAGCACGTACTCCTTCCACCGCTGAGTGCGCCGAGGCGGGCTGAACACCCGCCTCGACCGACAATCGATCACCACATCAGGACGCCATGCGACGGATCCGTTGCATGGCGTCCGCGCGTGTCGGCCGACTCGGTCACACCCGGTCCCTAGAGTGGGCGTCGCCATGAGCGATGAGCAGTTGTTCGCCGACATCCCGCATCCATCCGAGTCATCGGAACCCCCTCCACCGTCGGGTGACGATCTCGACCGTGGTGCCACGGAACTGCGCGAGCGCCCGGCCGACGGTCCACGCCCGGCAGGCCCGTCACCGTTCGTCGAGGGGCTGAACCCCGACCAACTCGATGCCGTCGTCCACGAGGACGGTCCGCTCCTCGTGGTCGCGGGCGCCGGGTCCGGCAAGACCCGGGTGCTCACGCACCGCATCGCGAACCTGGTCCACCTCGGTGTGCACCCGTCGAAGATCCTGGCGATCACCTTCACCAACAAGGCCGCCGCCGAGATGCGCGAGCGGGTGTTCGAACTCGTCGGCCCCGTGGTCAAGACGATGTGGGTGTCGACGTTCCACTCCGCCTGCGTGCGCATCCTCCGGGCCAACGGCGAGGCGATCGGGTACCCGCGACAATTCTCCATCTACGACTCTGCCGACTCGAACCGGCTCGTCTCCTACGTGATCCGCGACCTCGGGCTCGACTCGAAGCGGTTCACGCCACGTGGCGTGCAGGGGATCATCTCGCTGAAGAAGAACGAGTTGGTCACCCCGGAGGAGATGGCCGAGCGGGCCGAGAACATCTTCGATCGCAAGCACGCCGAGGTCTACGCCGAGTACCAGGCTCGGCTCGTGCAGGCCGGTGCGATGGACTTCGACGATCTGTTGATCAACGTCGTGAAGTTGTTCCGTGAGCACGGCAACATCCTCGAGCACTATCGCGAGCGGTTCACGAACATCCTGGTCGACGAGTACCAGGACACGAACCAGGCCCAGAACGAGATCGTGCTGATGTTGGCGGGAGGTCATCGTCGCGTCACGGTGGTCGGCGACAGCGATCAGGGTGTCTACGGGTGGCGTGGGGCCGACCTGCGCAACATCCTCGACTTCGAGGCCGCATTCCCCGATGTGACCACCGTGGTGCTCGATCAGAACTACCGCAGCACCCAGACCATCCTCGACGCAGCGAACGCCGTCATCGACAACAACACCGAGCGCAAGCCGAAATCGCTGTGGACCGACCTCGGCAGCGGTGACGTGATCACCCGGTACCACGCCGAGGACGAAGGCGATGAAGCCACGTTCATCGCGTCGTCTGCCCACCAGCGTCACGAACAGCACGGCACCGACTGGCGAGACATTGCGGTCCTGTACCGCACGAACGCTCAGAGCCGTGTGCTCGAGGAAGCGTTCATGCGCGTCGGCGTGCCCTACAAGGTCGTCGGCGGCACCCGGTTCTACGACCGCCGCGAGGTGAAGGACGCGATGGCGTATCTGCGCACGGCGATGAACCCGGTCGACGAGGTCTCACTGAAACGGATCCTCAACGTGCCCAAGCGTGGGATCGGCGACTCGTCGGTCGACAAGCTGAATGCCTTCGCCCGCCTCGAATCGGTGCCGTTCGTCGATGCGCTGCGCCGCTGCGACGAAGCAGGCGTCTCGGGCACGGCGCTGCGTGGCATCGCCCAGTTCATCGAACTGCTCGACGGGCTCATCTCGACGACCGCCGACAGCACCTATGGGCCGGGCGACGTCCTCCAGCTCGCGCTCGAGGGCTCCGGTTACCTCGCCGAGTTGGAGGCAGAGGACACGATCGAGGCGCACACCCGCATCGAGAACCTCGGCGAACTGGTCGGGTCGGCACGCGAGTTCACGGTGATCGAGGAGTTCATGGAGCAGGTCGCGCTCGTCGCCGACACCGATCAACTCGACGACGACAATCAGGTCGTGATGATGACGCTGCACTCGGCCAAGGGCCTCGAGTATCCGGTGGTGTTCCTCGCCGGTGTCGAAGAAGGCGTGTTCCCGCACGTCCGTGCGCTCACCGAACCGCTCCAGATGGAGGAGGAGCGTCGTCTGGCCTACGTCGGGATCACGCGGGCGATGCAGAAGCTGTACATGAGCCACGCGTGGAGTCGTCAGCTCTTCGGCTCGACCCAGTACAACCCGCCGTCGCGTTTCTTCGACGAGATCCCCGCCGAACTGATCGAGTCGAAGGGGAACGTGTCGGGCCGTTCGTCCTACGGGCGCCAGAGCTACCGGACGGGACAGCGAGAGGAGCGGGGCTCGGCACACCGGTCCGACCCGCCGCCCTACCAGCGCGGTGGCGGCGGCGACACCGGTGGGATCGACATCAATGCCGACCTGAAAGACGCCGACGAGGCACACAAGAACCGGGTCGTCGATGCTGCGTTGAAGGCCGGCCGTGCGACCGAACCGTCCAACAGTCAGGAACTCGGTCTGTCGATCGGTGACTCGGTGGAGCACCCGGCGTTCGGAGCCGGCACGATCATCGCAGTCGACGGTGAGGGTGACAAGACCGAAGCGGTCATCAACTTCTCCGGTGGTGTCGGGTTGAAGCATCTCTCGCTGGCGTGGGCGCCGCTGAAGAAGACATCGTGAGTCCCCGAACGCCTGCAGAACAACTGGTCGTGGTCAACATCGTGCTGATCGCGCTGTGCTCGGTGCTGTTCCTGGTGTGCGTGGTGATGCAGCTCTGGGTGCCGGCAGCGGTGTTCCTGGTGTTCGTCTTTTCGAACGCTCTCCAACTGAAGAACCGTCGTCGTCCGCCCGTCGAGTGAACCGGTTGCTTTGCGACGGTTCCGGACGTGGCAGACTGACGAACGTGAAGGCAGCGATTCTGGTCGAGAGCTTGACGGGGAACACGTGGAAGGCCGCCGAACGAACGGCCGACCTGCTGCAACAGGAACGTTGGACCATCACGGGCCTGTCGAAGGTGAAGCAGCCGGACCACGCAGCGATCCAGGCGGCCGATCTCGTCCTCGTCGGGTCATGGGTGCACGGAGCGTTCGTGTTCGGCCAGGCCCCGTGGGCGGTCAACACCATCTCGAACCTTCCGGCGATGCGCGGCAAGAAGGCCGCAGCCTTCTGCACGTTCGCCCTGCACCCCGGCAGTGCGCTGGACCGTCTCACGAGCGCGGTCGGCGACACCGGCGCCTACGTGATCGGTGGTCTCGCCATCAGTCGCAGCAAGCTCGAGCAGCACACCGAAGAGTTCGCGGAGCGTCTCGTCGATGCGCTCGCAGCATCCACCACCTGAACTCGTTGCACGATCGGGTCAGCCGGTGGTGGTCGCAGGAATCGACGAGAATGCCTGCAGGTCGAGGTAGAGCGTCAGTTCGTCCTCCACGACCGGACGGACCGGGTCGGTCGGCGGCGACAGCTCGGTCACGTCGAGTTCGTTCCCGTCACAATCGATGAACGTGGCGGTCCCTTCGATCTGCGTCACCGGGCAATCGGGGCGTCCGGGGGGAAAGGCGTAGTAGAGGCGCCATCCGACGGCTGGTTCGTCGCCCTCGTGGTCGAGCACCAGAGATCGTTCGCCGGTGATCGTCGAGAGTTCTGCGAACAACAGGGGGCCGTCCTCGGCGACGTTGTTCGCCCGTCCGTTCACCGATCCCAGTTCGAGACGCGGTGGCGCCAGGTTCTCGGTGGGTTCGCTCTGGCCGGCGAGCACCCCGGCGATGCCCCACGTGACCAGGCCGAGCACGACGAAGAAGGCGATGCCGCCCAGGATCGGGGCCAGCGCGCGAGCGACGGGTGAACGGAGTTCGGGCAACTTCGGCAGGCGGGCCACCCACACATTCTGGCGAGGCCTGCCCCGGTTGCCTCCCAGCGGTTGGTGGAACCGGTGGCGTGTTGCCTACAGTCTGATGTTCGTGGAACGCCCTTATCGCATCGTCGTCGCCAAGCCCGGACTCGACGGACACGACCGCGGTGCCAAGACCATCACTCGGGCGCTTCGTGACCACGGTTTCGAGGTCATCTACACGGGTCTGCACCAAACCCCTGCGCAGATCGCCGAGACCGTGCTCCAGGAGGACGCCGACGGCGTCGGGCTGTCGCTGCTGTCCGGAGCGCACCTCACGCTGTTCCCACGCGTGATGGAGGAGCTCCGCCTCCGCGACCTCGACGATGTCATGATCTTCGGCGGTGGAGTGATCCCCGACGGTGACGTCACGATTCTCAAGGAACAGGGCGTGTCGGAGATCTTCGGACCCGGCTCGTCGCTGCGCGCCATCGGCGAGTGGCTCGAGAGTGCCCTCGATGAACGCGAAAACGCCTGACGATCGCAATCGGTGCCAGGCACCGATTGCGATCACACCCGAACCGACCAGCAAACCGACAACACAGGAAGCAGTGATCTGACGTGGATCTCTTCGAATACCAGGGCAAGCAGTACTTCGCCCGCTACGACATCCCGGTGAGCAAGGGTGGTCCGGCCGACACGGTCGACGACGCCGTCACCGAAGCCAACAACGCCGGCTACCCCGTGGTGGTCAAGGCACAGGTGCAGGTCGGTGGCCGCGGCAAGGCCGGCGGCATCAAGCTCGCCGACAACGAAGCCGAGGTGCGCGAGCACGCCGGCAACATCTTGGGCATGGACATCAAGGGCCACGTGGTGAAGCGCGTGTGGGTCGAGCAGGCCTCCGACATCGACGAGGAGTACTACGTCTCGTTCACCCTCGACCGCGCCGAGAAGAAGCACTTGATGATGCTGTCCCGCGAGGGCGGCGTCGAGATCGAAGTGGTCGCCGAGGAGAACCCCGACGCGATCATCAAGCGCCACATCGACCCGGTCGACGGCTTGTCGGCCGAGGTCGCACGTCAGGCCGTGCTCGATGCGAAGCTCCCCGAGCGCGCCGTCGACGGCGCCACCGACATCATCGTCAAGCTGTACCGCTGCTACACCGAGGGCGACTGCGACCTGGCCGAGATCAACCCGCTGATCCTCAAGCCGACCGGTGAAGTGCACGCACTCGATGCGAAGGTCACCCTCGACGACAACGCCGAGTACCGCCACCCCGAGTGGGAGGACTTCAAGGGCCTCACCGAGATGGACGACCGCGAGAAGATGGCGGCCGAGAAGGACCTGCAGTACATCGGCCTCGACGGCACCGTGGGCATCATCGCCAACGGCGCCGGCCTCGCCATGTCGACGCTCGACGTCGTCAACCAGGTGGGTGGCTCGGCTGCGAACTTCCTCGACATCGGTGGCGGCGCGAACGCCGACGTGATGGCGGGGGCGCTCGAGGTCATCAACTCCGACGACGCGGTGAAGTCGATCTTCATCAACATCTTCGGTGGGATCACCCGCGGCGAGGAAGTCGCCAAGGGCATCGTGGAGGCGATGGGTCGCGTCGACCTGAAGGCCCCCATCGTCATCCGCCTCGACGGCACCAACGCCGAGGAGGGTCGCCAGATCCTGCTCGACGCCGGTATCCCCGCCGACAAGCTCCGCTCCGAGCCGACCATGCTCGACGCCGCCCGTGCCGCTGTGGCACTGGCCAACTGAGCGCCCCACACGAGACCGAGAGAGAAGCAGATCAATGGCAATTTTCGTCAACGAGAACACCAAGGTCCTGGTCCAGGGACTCACCGGCGGGCAGGGTAAATACCACGGCCTGCGCAACCGTGACTACGGCACACAGATCGTCGGAGGAGTCACCCCCGGCAAAGGCGGCCAGGACGTCGACGGCATCCCCGTCTTCAACTCCGTGAAGGAAGCCGTCGAGGCCACCGGTGCCGACGCGTCGTTCGTCGCCGTGCCGCCGAAGTTCGCCGCTGGCGCGATCATCGAAGCGGCCGAGGCCGGCGTTGCCTTCGTGGTGTGCATCACCGAGGGCATCCCCGCCCAGGACGAGGCGCTCACCTACAACCGGCTCGTGCGCGAGTTCCCGAACACCCGCCTGCTCGGGCCGAACTGCCCGGGCATCATCAGCCCCGGCAAGTGCAACATCGGCATCACCGCCGGTGAGATCGCACAGCTGCCCACCTCCGATGGTCCGAACGTCGGCATCGTGAGCCGGTCCGGCACGCTCACCTACCAGGCCCTCTACGAGTTGAAGCAGCGCGGCATCGGCGTGTCGACCTGTGTCGGCATCGGTGGCGACCCGGTTCCCGGCACCAACTTCATCGACTGCCTCTCGGAGTTCCAGAACGACCCCGAGACCCATGCGATCATGATGCTCGGCGAGATCGGTGGCTCGGCCGAGGAAGAAGCAGCCGACTTCATCAAGGCGAACGTCACCAAGCCGATGTCGGCCTACATCGCCGGAGTGACCGCTCCGGCCGGCAAGAAGATGGGCCACGCCGGCGCCATCGTCTCGGGTGGCAAGGGCACCGCGCAGGGCAAGATGGATGCACTCGCTGCTGCGGGCGTGAAGGTCGGCCTGAACCCGACCGAAGCCGGCGAACTGATGGCGGAGATCGTCGCGGCGATGTGACGCCCGTGCCGGGCGTCACCCGGCACGACACGTTCGATCCGCACGGGTCCGACCGTTCCGCCCAGGCGGAGTCCGGTCGGGCCCGTTTCGCGTCCGGGTGGCGCGCCGCTGCGGTCAGTTGCTCGCAGGCGGCGGCGGGTTGGTGTTCTGCGGCGGTGGCGGCTGCTGGGCCGGCGGCGCGGGGTCGTACGGCGGTGGTGCCGGGCTCGACGGCGCAGCCGGACTGGCCGGGGCGGCCGACGAATCGCCGCCGGTCGACGGGAGCGCAACGGTTTCGGTGCCCTTGCCGAGCAGTGCCATCACCGAGCCTGCCGCCATTGCGATCGAGCCGATCATCTGCAGCCAGAAGAACGCCGACTTGTCACCACTCGTCGTGATGAAGGCAAGCATGATGCCCACTGCAGCGATTCCCCAGGTCGCCTTGACCTGCTGCGGATTGAAGGTCAACAGGTCCTGGGGCAGCTTGACGCCCAGCGTTTCGCACACGATCCACACGATCGTGGCGAGTCCCAGAATCGCCGGAATGGTGGTGACGAACGCAAACGCATCGGTGTCCCATGCGGAGATCGAGTTGCTCCCGAACTTGAAGAACCCGAAGAACGAGAAGAGCAGCGTCACCACCCCCCCGATACCCATCACGAGGTTTGCGACTGAGATCTTGGCATTCATGGAGTCTCCATTCGTTGGTCGGGCACACCTTCGTTCGGCATGCGATGTCGGTACCGACAGTAGAAGATCGTGCGGTCGTGATGTGGCGAGTTCGCGGATCGGCGCCGAGTCAGGCGTGTCGAGCAGGTGACCGACCGAACTGGTCCATTGGTTCGCAGCATGGTCCGATACGGTCGAATCGTGCCCACCGCTCTGCTGTCCGTCTACGACAAGACCGGGGTCGCCGACCTCGCCCGATCGCTCCACGAAATCGGCTGGTCGCTCGTGTCGTCGGGCGGGACGGCCAAGGTCATCTCCGATGCGGGCGTGCCGGTGACCGACGTCGTCGAGTGGACCGGCGTCCCGGCGATCCTCGGCCACCGGGTGGTCACCCTGCATCCGAAGGTTCACGGCGGGATCCTCGCCGATCCGACCGACGGTGAACACCAGGCCGACATGGAGGCGTACGGGATCACCCCGATCGACCTCGTCGTCGCGAACCTGTATCCGTTCGGAGCCGACAGCGACAGCTTCCAGCACGGCGGTGGATCGAAGGTCGACATGATCGACATCGGTGGACCGGCGATGGTCCGAGCAGCAGCCAAGAACCACGCGTTCGTCGGGGTCCTGGTCGACCCGTCCGACTACGACGGAGTGGTCACCGAGCTGCACGCCGATGGCCGGCTCAGCGATGCCACGCGACGTCGGCTGGCGCGAGACGCGTTCGCCCACACCGCCGAATACGACGCGGCGATCGTCACATGGTTCGACGAGTCCGAGACGGTCGGCGATGCGCCCGACGTCGAGATCCTGCCGGAGTCGATCCACCTCGCGCTGGAGAAGGCGCAGCCGCTCCGCTACGGCGAGAACCCGCACCAGGAAGGCGCGCGCTATCGCCAGGTCGGTGCGACGAGTTGGTGGGACTCGATGACCCAGCACGGAGGCAAGGAGCTCAGCTACCTCAACGTGTTCGACACCGAAGCGGCGTGGCGACTGGTCCATCGCTTCGACAGCCCGGCCGTCGTCGTGGTCAAACACGCCAACCCGTGTGGCGTCGCCGTCGGCGATGACATCGCTGCGGCGTACGTGGCCGCTAATGCGTGCGATCCGGTCAGTGCGTTCGGAGGGATCGTCGCCGCCAACCGGACCGTGACCGCGGCGATGGCGGAACCGCTCGCAGCGGTGTTCACCGAGGTGGTCATCGCCCCCGATTTCGAACCGGATGCCCTGGAGATCCTCCTCGCCAAGAAGAATCTCCGCATCATGAGTGCCGGGGCTCCGTCGCCGCTCCCGTTCGATCTCCGTCCGGTCGACGGTGGACTCCTCGTCCAGCAACCCGATGACGTGGCGGGGCGAAGCGATCAGTGGCAGGTCGTCACCGCTGCCCAACCGGACGAGCAGCAGTGGCGTGACATGGAATTCGCATGGACCGTTTGCGCCGCCGTGAGCAGCAACG
>Ga0307981_1003752_pt1 | contig 11167 bp, 9 predicted proteins | sample OrgLakmetagen987_FD_201849 | JGI IMG/M metagenome (GOLD analysis project Ga0307981, IMG submission 201849) | Saline water microbial communities from Organic Lake, Antarctica - #987 | ecosystem: Environmental > Aquatic > Non-marine Saline and Alkaline > Saline | place: Antarctica: Organic Lake... | reverse complement strand
AGTTAGTTGGCGAAGCCGTCAACATTATGTGCCAAGTGAATCCCAAATACGAGAATTTTGTCGTCATTGAGAATGGGAAGAAGGTACATTACCTGCAGTTGCTTAAGGCTTTTTTTGAAGTTAGTTGGCGAAGCCGTCAACATTATGTGCCAGGTGAACCCCAACTACGAGAAGTTTGTCGTCATTGAGAACGGGAAGGAGGTACTTTACCTACAGTTGCTGAAGGCCCTGTACGGTTGTGTTCAATCCGCGCTATTGTGGTACGACTTGTTCACAAACACTTTGGTCCGCATGGGTTTCAAGTTGAATCCGTACGATCCATGCGTTGCAAACAGCCAGATTTAAGGAAAGCAATGCACAGTTGCATGGTATGTCGGTGACAACAAGATCTCGCATGTGGATGACACGGTAGTGACAGACATCATCGAAATGATTGAAGTCAAGTTTGGCTAAATGACCGTGACCAGAGGAAAACATCACGTGTTTTTGGGCATGGACATCACTTTTAACAACAACGATGGCACCTTCACAATTCTGATGAAGGAATATCTCAAGGACGCGATCGCCGATTCCGGCATGGATGCTTCCATGGTTGCGCCAACGCCGGCAAAGAAAGACCTGTACACCGTTGGCAACGGATTCGGGCAACTTGACAAACGACAATGCGAAATTTTTCACAGCATTCTGATGAAGGAATATCTCAAGGAAGCGATCGCCGATTCCGGCATGGATGCTTCCAAGGTTGCGCCGACGCCGGCAAAGAAAGACCTGTTCATCGTTGATGACGTATCCGCGCAACTTGACAACGCAAAATTACTTTACGTTTCAAAAGGAGCTCGTACCGACGCTCAATTGGCTATTGCTTTCCTCTGCACCAGGGTCTCGTGCAGCACAAAGCAGGATTGGAATGAATTGATCCAACTCCTCCAGTATTTCAACGGTACTTTGGACATGCCTCTCATTCGCGGAGCTGATAGTCTCGCCAAATCGAAGTCGTGGGTTGACGCAGCCTATGCTGTGCACGACGACATGAAAAGTCACACCGGTGGAGCAACCTCTTTGGGTCGTGGAGCAATCATGTGCAAGTCTACGAAACAGACTGAACACAAAGAGTTCTACTGAAGCCGAATTTGTTGGCTCAAGTGATTATCTACCTAACACTATCTGGGCCAGAATGTTTTTGGCCGAACAAGGGTACGAGCTTACCGAAAACATTTTTTATCAGGATAACCAGAGCGCTATCCGACTTGAGAAGAATGGTCGAGCATCCTGCAGGCAGAAGTCTCGGCACATCAACATTCGTTATTTCTTCATGCAGGACCGTTTTGAGTCCGAGGGAATTTTTGTCGTCTACTGTCCCACGGACGAAATGCTTGCCGATTTCTTTACGAAACCTCTTCAAGGCAGTTTGTTTTGGAAATTCCGGGCCGTTCTTCTCGGTCATTGCCATGTGAATACGCTCTCTAAATCTCCGCTACCTCAATCCGAGGAGCGTGTTGAGAATCCAATATTGGAGAAAGTTCGATCTGGAGCTAGCGGACAGACGTTCGCGTTGCCAACCAAGAAAAAAATGTCCGAACAGATGGAGGTCGCATCTGCTCCCACGTATGCGTCATTTCTCAAAAAGGGCCTCAAGTGGGCACCAGTCACTGTTCATTCTTTTTGATTAATCCCATTGTAAGAACAGTTTGATTGGCTTTTCTTATAGATAGACTATCGAGAGTCCTGACACACTACAGCTGAGAATTGAAGGTTCAAGGCGTGATCAGATTTTCCTAGAATCAACACCTCGCTGTGATCCGGGAACAACTAGGTGTATTTAGTAGAGGGTATCGTGTAGACTACTAGACTAGCTAATCCTGTAGCGCAGAGCCCTCAAGGGTACATAGCATGTATGATATTGGGAGAGAGACGTCTTGACATCTTGTCGCTTTTCGATGTCTGGTACTACGTAGGTCACGCACAGCGGAAGTCGGCTTCGTGAGAGCACCAGAGCAATAAGCTCCAACAACCAACAAAAGCTTTGACATCAAAATGTCAAGAAAAAGTGAGAAATGCTACTCCAAACCGTTTCAGCTGAAGAAGAGGCTTAGGACGGAATTTCATGACTGTTCGACAAATAGAGCAAGACTTAAATGCTATGTAGTGGTGCTCGATACAACGTAAACTATATAAATCTAGCTCATAGCAACCACAGGTTGAGTAATAGAGGGCATCCTTCAGTTGTCATCCATACGGTTGCCAATACTAGTATTGTCATTCTCCTCGTCCTCTTGTGTTGGTACTACCACCACTACTACTGGCTGCTCGACAGCAGTAGCACACAGACACTCCAGTTCCTCATTCCTCCGCTCCAACTTCAGATTCTTGTGCTTGAGATCTTCAATGACTTCTTGTAAGGCCGCCCAATTCAGACTCGAATTGATGTTGCCAATACTTGATGTTGCTGTCGCTGTTGTGACCGAAAATGCTTGCCGTTGATTCCCGTTCGTAGAGGAAGCAGTCGCAACAGAGTCGATCGGATGCGTCAAGCCCGAAATTGGCCAACTCACCACCACCACGATGGTGGGATATTGTGCCCAACCCAGTCCCAACCACATTGCCGCCTCTTCCAGAGGAACCAGTGGACCTTCGATGGTGCAGAAACATGGGAAGAAAGAGTGCACAAAGCATGCTGACGCAAATTGCCAAAATGAATGTGGTCTCGAGGAAGAACTTCGCAGATGGGTTCTCGTTACCCAAAATTGTCTGCACAGGCTGAGTTATTTATATTAGATGAAGCCAGTTCAAGACAGCTATTCCCAGCGCATGGCTCTCGCTGTACTCGTCAGAGATGTTGCGGGCCTTCCAGGCTTGTCGTAGCACGAGAACCAAAGCGACAAAGGTGATAAAACTCGTGATGGAGCTCATCGCTTCCGCCACATCTCTAATGTCTATGCAGGCCCCGTAGGTCACATCTGGATTTCCCTCTTGTATAGGCAGATGCTCCCAGTGCTTGGGATCCACTAGCGTCCAGACCATTAAGCTTGTCAGGTTGATGGAAAAGAGGACGGCAAACGGCTTGATGACATCTTTGGGTGTCACTTGAATCCGTCTAAACTGCGGATTGTGAAAGAGTTTGTTGATTCGCATGAATTTGGTAAAGAGGGCCGCAAAGGCCAAAGTAAAACCCATAATTTGAAGCCGCGTCGCCAAGATGCACGCAATGTCACAACCCCTCTGCGAGGCGATTCCGTCGTCTATACTGAGAGGAATGACGGCAAGTTCCCATACCAGCAATCCAACACAAATTGTGAAGAGGAAAATGGGTTGATGGACTCTGACGACGTTCGCCTCGCGATGCCAAAGGACCCAAAGCGTCATATAAAGAGTCGCGACAAGCACAATGGCCAGGAGAAAGAGGACAAAATACCGAATTCCACCCAGTTGATTCTTTTCCTCTTCTGGAGTAGTGATGATACCACTCGGCGACGGCGCTGTGGTCGACATCGTTTCCGTTCTTCGCAAAACTGGAAGAGATAGAGGGAGAGATCGATTGGTTTGGAGTTGTCCAAGTAGTGTTGTATGCTCTACCACTACCAGTACCTGCAGTATGCACGAGAGAGATACTGTATTCGTACATGCTGGTAACGTAGGCATACAGTAAAATGTGTGTTGATGAGAACGAGAACCTAAAAAAAGGCCGCTCGCCGCAATCGAACGAGAAGGGCGGGAATCAAAAATAAAATGGCGCGAGAATAGAAGCGCAAGGTTGCGTGCGTTATCGCCGACGCATAATGAGCAAAAATCAGATCAGGTAAAGTCACAATTCTAAACACTGCCAAAACACCAACTAACAACTAGACAAGTCTACCAAACACGCTAGCTAAGTAGGATTGTACGAGTGTACGATGTCTCGAAGTCTCGACTTTTCCGTGGTGCCACTCCTCCTGCCCCTCTCTCCTCGTCAGCGGCGCATCGTCCTGCTCCTCGGGGGCCAGTTCTCGCTCATTCCATTGCTACGACGTACGGGACATAATGTCTCCTTTAAAAAGCAGATTCATACCATTGGGATTGGGTCGAGTGTGTTGCGCAGCCGGTGGTTCCCGTAACATTCTTGAAGTGTTTCCGGACCATAACATTAGAGCGTGGTTTAGTTTTTAGACTTAAGTGTATTACTAATTAGTAATTATTTGCTCACACACTTAAGAGTGTAAACCAAATTCTAGGCAACCGGAACACTTTCCGGGGTAGTTACCTACCCAAAATGAAATTGTATTTTGGCACTTGTGCTGCCACGAGGCTATTGAAGAGAGCAAGTAAAAGGGGGAGACGAGGAGCAAGAACAGGACGAAGCCGGCGATTACAAAGAAAGCAAGATGAAAATGCATGCGTAAGGTTGTCAGGCGCAGCAACGAAGTGCATCGCACTGCCCTAGGCAACTTTATTCGCCTTATCTTATTGAGAAGGATCATGGGCAATTAAGTCTGCTTGGCTCCCGAGAGTTTACGGAGACAACAATACTGGGGTTCTCAAAGTGATGCTTTGGCTTTGATTCAACCAGGGCATCAGAGTAGTAGAGTAGCGAAGGCTGAAACTACTTTATTAGTCCAAAGTGGCTATCGAAGTGGCCTACAATATTCATTAAGCGAGAAGCGGGAGTATTTAGTCGCTGTTGGTAGATCCGCCGTCATCTGACGACTCCGAAAACTCCACGCCTTCCTCCTCTTGCTCTTCGACATCCTTTGCCTGCCGTTCCTCTACTTCGTCATCTGACACGTCTTGTTCGTACATGGTACCTCCTCCCCCGTCAACCAACTCCCCTTTGGCATTGTCGTCCTTGGCATATAATCCGATACTATGCATACTGTGGCTTCCTTGTTTCTTCTTTTGTATGGAAGCCCGCTCGGAAAGCTTGGATTTGCCCGATTTATGCTTGGTTCTAGATCCAATCGAGACAACAACAGATGCTGCCGGTATCATTCCAAGATCACGGAGCGATTTGGCCATTGACGCCTGGTCGAATGAATGAATAACGAGGCGTTTCGCGATACAGGTAATCTGCACTTCGTCTCCATCCTCAATAACAACTGGAAGTGCCTTCAAAAGAGCCTGAAGTGGGTCGTCTGCTTGCAAGGTGACATTGTGCACCTTGTTTTTGCCTGCCATGCGAATCTTCATTGAACAGATATTAGGATCAACCTTCTCGACCGGCTCTTCTTCTTCCTCTACCTTTACATCAAAGGCACCCTCGGCTTGGAGGCGTGCCCTCGCTTCTTCGTCCTTTCGCTTTCTTACGGCAGCAGCAATATCGTAGCGGCTCTTGTCAATCCAATTGTCAATACAGTTTCGTGCAACAGTCATTGCTGCAACATTGACAATCTTCTTTCCTTGACCGAGTATCATAGTTTGGCCATCTCCACTTGCAACAAAGCCTACACTCTTGAGAATCGCGAGACATGGAGGAAACTTGGTCACTTTAGATGCAATCACCTTGTTCGCCAGGTTAACCGACCGAAACTTGACCTCGAAGGGATCTTTGACAGCGTTGGATAAAAGGGATCGCAATATCATTGCCGATTCTTCCGCGTCCACGAGATCTCCACTCGCCTGCACTAGCTCGTCCAAGCGAGCAGACACACGGTCCTGGAGTCGTTCTCGTGCTGAAAAGGAAAAGCTCGCTGCACTCGCCATCTTGACAAGTTTGTTAGAAAGCTCAGCATACTTGATCTGCTCCGCCTCCGTGACAGGCGGGTCGAATTTGGCGCCGGGCATCAAGAGACCCATCATAAAGTTTTTCATTGAATCTTGCGAGCGGGGCATGCCTTGAAATGAATGCAGGATCTTTCCATCCTTAAAACCAAAGACGGACGGCAGTGCAGTAACATCCAACGCGGCAGAAATGGGGCGTTCGTTGTCGGAATTGACTTTGACGAGACGAAAGGCGCCTCCTCCCTTTATGGCCATTTCTTCTAGTATCGGCCCGAGTGTTTTGCAGGGTCCACACCAATCCGCGTAGATGTCCAAAAGGACGGGAACAGGCGACTCCAGGACCACCTGTTGAAAGTTGGCGGAAGTTGCTTCAAATATAACGTCGGCCTTACTCGCTGGCTTAGCCACTGCACCACCGGACTGCATTTCGGATGGGGCACTAGCTGGCATGCCAACTTTTGTCGGATCAAAGTTAGAGTCGACAGTAACAGTTTTTATTTCTGCCTGGACCTTTTTGATGGCCTTGGTTTCCTCCTCTTCTTGTCTTTGTCTCTCCATTTCCAGTTGCTGCTGCTCCTCTTCCTCCTCGTCCATGCGATCAGCGGCCAAAATAGCTCTGGCGTCATCAATGTCTAAATCGCCAAACGCCAGCGCTCGGCGACTGAGAAACGAATCAAAGCCCTCAGATACGAGTTGCTTGACTTCCTCAGAGTCTTCAGATACTGCACTTATCATTTCTAGCTCTTGTTGAATCATGGCCGTGGCGGCCTCTTCGTTGTACGTCCGACGAGAGTTGTCCTCTTGATCGATTTTGGAAGTAGCACCAAGTGCTGCCATGGCCAAGGAACGATCAACGCTCATATCCGAGGCGATCCTGGTAGCAGTAGCATCCACATCGAAATCGATAGATGGTTTCTCTGGTATAGGGCAGACACCGTCTACACATTCGCCTTCTCCTTCCTCTTGCGGTTCAGAAGACGTTGAAGCGGCCGTTTGCACATTGCTAGCAGCCTCGTCTCCAGAGTCTGGAGCGTCCAAGCCTAGCTTGCGCATGGCTGCGTGGACCTTTTCATCCAGCGTGAGTTCAGCTTGCGATCCGCCTCCCCGTGGGATATCCAAAAGAGAGTCTTGGAGGGACGACTTGGTTTGCTGATGGCGTAGCGTTTGTTCTGTCAGAGGCACGAAGCGTCGTGTCGATCCAGTCGAACCCCAGAAGGACTTGTGGCTCGTAGCGGCAACATGCGTAAATGCATGTATTATAAGAAGAAGCATCAGGGTTACTAACTGGTGTTGAGACATGGCGGAAGTAGGCTGTGGCTTGTTCGCACGAAATACCATGGTCACCTTTTTGCTGAAATGTGATGCCAACACTCTCACTTTTTTCTTTGAAAAGCTGAAGCTCCACGCGGCAGCAAAAAGGCACAAAGTGCGCGTGTTTGGCAAGCTGCATGCTAGTTTTTCACTTTTATTAGATCTTAGATAGTCTACCAAGCAAGCATGATACGTACGATCCTAGTTGTACGCTAGTCTGCTATAATCAACAACCGCTTTCACTCCAACTAGCGGTAGACAAAGCAACGACTTCCCAGTTGAGCTACTGCTACGATACGAGCGACCACTGAGCATACCGTACGTATCGTGAACTACCCGACTCGCTTCCGAGAGACTTGCTGGGATAGAACTTTCATGTCTGGTCGTCTCCTTACAATTGGAATCTTCCCACATACTAAGAAGAGTCAAAGACCGAGACGATCAATGGAGTAATGTGTAGGCTACTGGTCGACAAAGGCAGACTAGTGGTGAGAATAACCTATCTCATTTAAAATGTATCTGATGCCAGTTTCTTGAGACTAAAGGTGGTTCCCACAACCCCGACAATAACTCCGACAATGAGAATGAAGGCTGCTAGATGACTGTAGCCTTGGAGTTTCAGTGCCAGTAACGACGGAAGAATGAATGCAATCAGAGTTCCGGTTGCGCACCCCACCAAATCCAAAACGTCTCCCAACGAAGGCGCCACAGTGGCAAGAGCCGTAACCACGAACCATAGCTTGATGGTTATTAGAACATGTAAGCAAAGGACCAGCTGTCGCTCTTCTCCGGGAAGGAGGAAAGAGTTCATGACATTGACAGCCTGTGTCGTGATAACGCTCAGGTCTGTTAGCGACATGGATCGAAACAAGTCGAATTCCTCGGGGCAGTTCTCGTGTTCTTCCAGGAGGGGCTCTTGCAGATCAGCTTGCATGTCTTCTACTCCAGTTGATTCCACAGGTTCATCAGTGTGCGCGTATGGCCACACGAGTATAATGACAAGCTCTCGACAGGTAAAGAAAGGCAGTGGGAACGTCAACAACATGGTGACGCACAAGAGCAGTTTCGCCAAGTCGATGCTCGAAATGGCAGGGTAGATTTCAAAAATATCGCTTTCGGTAGCCTCCCAAAATGACATGTAAACAACGACGCCGACTGCCAACGATACTGTTCCAGAAATCAGGATGGAGTACGACGAGACCATTTTCCAGTTCTCCACCGTGCGAAGCCTAGGCTTGAGAGATCCAAAGGCGAGATGGACCGTGTGTTGCGAAACAAATGTAAAGACAAAGGTTCCGAGACATTCCAGAAAAGCTGGTCGAACTTCGAACCAGTCTTCGTAGGCACCATCACTAGCGTGTCGAATCTCGTTGTTGGGGTTGGCAACGTAAAGATAAACGACGATACCAACAATGCATATCATGGATACGACGCTCACGACACTCAGGCTAGCGAGTGGAGTCATGTCCCGAAGCAAGCAGAGTGGCAGAATCACCACCAACCCAAGAATCCAGGTTGTCCAGACGTCTTCTCCTAACAACTTGTAGAGCCACGAGTCGCTTTCGGAAACATTCCCAAAGATTAGGCTTTTTGCAGCAGGGCCAAAGTTATCCTTGACCACAATCACATAGGCCACGAGGCAACCAAACGAGTAGAGAAACTTGGAGCCCAGAACTGTCAGTCGACCCACCCATCCAAAGCCTACTTGACCCAAGTCTTCGTAGGATCCGTGCGCGCCTTCCACTTCCACCGACAGACGGATTAACATGTCCAGAGAAAGCTTGGCGAGTACGGCAAAGAAAATGATGGTCACGACGGATATTATGCCTCCCGACTCGGCAATAGCACCACCGAGACCAATAGCTCCAGCTCCAACAATGGAATTGGTGAAATTAAAGATGGCGCCACTGAGAGAAGACCCGTGTTCTGCATCTGCAGGATGATGATGATGTTGATGTTCTTCGGTAGCACCTTCTTCGGTCGCGGGCGAAACATTCACAGCCTCTGGGGAAGCCGCATTATCGTGAAGTAGATCTTTCGGCTCTGTGCTCTCCTCCATGAGATATATAGATACGAGTATTGCGTACTTCGTAGCTAAGTGGCAGGCGACTACCAATAGCAATCGGCGCAAATAGTGGTCATCGCATCGTCACCGTCATCGCGTCCGATCGAAAAGCTCGCAACTCGCAAAAACTTGGCACCGAGAATGAATCGATGAATTGACTAGTCGACTGAGTCGAGTGAGTCTTCCTGAACAGCGATTTCGCGCCATTTATATTCGCGGTATTTATCGCGCGGAGCCGAGCCGCAACCGCGAGACGTGCGCCGTTCATTGCAGTTTCGAGTTTCGATGTTTCGGCCGCCCCGGCAGATTGATGTTCTTTGTCGCTCTTCGCTGTCACTACCATCACTCCATCGAACCTCCTTCTAACCTCCTTCGAAGCGCTCTTGACCACCATGAGATTCACGTCCTCTCTTCTACTCCTGGCTGCTGCTGCCTCCAACAGTTACTTGTCGAATGCCTTTACTCCCGCAGCGTTCACTCGCAAAACCATGAACAGCAATGGAGGCGCCACTACTAGTGCGCTCCAAATGGCAGGTGCGAATCCGTCGCAGTCCTTTTTTCTGACTCCAGAATCCGCCAAGGCCTGCATTGATGCTGCCGGTGGCACTCCTCTGTATGCGTACAGCATGGACGCGCTGAACACGTCGGCGGACGCTTGCCTCAAGTTTCCCAACGCCTACGGCTTGACTGTGCGGTACGCCATGAAGGCCAGCCCCAACGCTGCAATTTTGCAGTTTTTCAACTCCAAGAACATTCACATGGACGCCAGTTCGGGCTACGAAGTCCGTCGCGCCATGGCTGCGGGCGTGGCACCTGATCACATTAGTCTCAGTTCGCAAGAGCTTCCGGCCGATTTTGCGGAACTCGTGGATATGGGTGTCAAGCTCAATGCGTGTTCTGTCAGTCAGTTGGAGCGTTTTGGACAACACTACGCTGGTACCGGTGCCAAGGTCGGTATCCGGATCAATCCTGGTGTTGGTTCGGGAGGATTCTCGAAGAGTACCACCACCTTTAGCAAGACCAACGTTGGTGGACCCAGCAGCTCCTTTGGTATCTGGCACGAACTCATTGAAGACGGAACCGTCCCCACCATTGTCGACAAGTACGGCTTGACGATCGAACGTATCCACACCCATATTGGATCAGGCAGTGACCCTGTTATCTGGCAGCAGGTTGCTACGCAGTCGCTTTCGTTTTGCAAGACCTTTCCCTCCGTGACTGCCTGTAACTTGGGTGGTGGTTACAAGGTGGGACGCAACCCTGGCGAAAAGTCGACCGACTTGCAAGAGATTGGTCAGCCCGTGGCGGACGCCTTTCGCAAGTTTGCGGCCGACACTGGTCGCGAATTACAAATGGAAATTGAACCTGGAACGTACTTGGTGGCCATGGCTGGCGCCTTGGTGGCGTCGGTCCAAGACAAGGTTGTCACGACGGGCGAGTCGGGTCACACCTTTTTGAAGCTCGATGCGGGCATGACTGACGTTTTGCGGCCGTCGCTCTACGGAGCCAACCATCCCATTACAGTCTTGCCCGGTACCGGCAAATCATCGGACGTTGGTTCGAAAACGCAAGACGTGGTTGTGGTTGGTCACTGCTGCGAATCAGGTGATCTCATGACCCCCAAGCCCGGTGAGCCCGAGTCGTTGGCCGAGGTTACATTGCGCAAGGCTGACATTGGTGATATTCTAGTCATGGATGGCTCTGGAGCCTACTGCTCGGGAATGTCTGCCAAAAATTACAATAGCTTTCCAGAAGCCCCCGAGGTCTTGGTGGACTTGACGGGCAATGTGCACTTGATTCGTGGCCGACAAGCACTGGGGCAGATTTACGAGAACGAAGTGGCCATTTCCCCCACTGTCCTGGAGAGCGCTTCTCTAGAGGCAGCAAGTACGGCTTGAGCGCAGCATCATGCAATGAATGGAATACTACGTTAATCTCTCTGATCAAAGAGCTACATGATTTACCAAAATATGATACTGTAGACTATTTTGTGTCGACCTGCTATGTAGCGGTACCGTTGATGAGACCCGCTCCGTTTCTTTCTTTATCCGGGTTTTAATTTATGAAAATGGCCAATGAATCGCCTGACGACCTACGAGA
>Ga0307981_1003750_pt1 | contig 11172 bp, 9 predicted proteins | sample OrgLakmetagen987_FD_201849 | JGI IMG/M metagenome (GOLD analysis project Ga0307981, IMG submission 201849) | Saline water microbial communities from Organic Lake, Antarctica - #987 | ecosystem: Environmental > Aquatic > Non-marine Saline and Alkaline > Saline | place: Antarctica: Organic Lake... | reverse complement strand
CAAAACCTTCTCTTAAAAATTCTGGGTTAGACACCACATCAAATTCTGTTTTTGCATGTTTTGCAATGGCTGCACTTACCTTCTCTGCAGTGCCAACGGGAACGGTACTTTTATCTACAATTACTTTATAATCTGTAATGTACTCCCCAATTTCTTTTGCTACTCCTAACACATAAGATAGGTCAGCAGACCCATCTTCACCTTCAGGTGTTGGAAGTGCAAGAAAAATGACTTCTCCGTGGTCTAAACCAGCTTTTAAGTCTGTTGTAAAACTCAACCTGTTGGCTTCTATATTGCGTTCAAAAATAACATCTAAATGCGGTTCATATATGGGTACAACACCATCTCTCATTTTTTGAACTTTCTCTGCGTTGTTATCTACACAAATAACTTCATTTCCTGTTTCTGCTAGACATGTTCCTGTAACCAGACCTACATAGCCCGTTCCTACTACGGTTATTTTCATAAGTTTAGAATTTTATTATCAATTTTGTATTGAAGTGAAATTAGTTAATTTTAATTTTTTTCAAATGTAGTTTATCTGATAAGTTTTTGCAAATACAAGCTGCTAAACTTCGACCTATTTGTGGGTAGGCTTTAGTTTTTCTTTTAAAACTAAATAAATGAATTTTGTGTTTCCAATCAGGTAGCGTTTCCACATGCGTTTGGGTTCTTGTAAAAATCGATAAAACCATTCTAATCCTGAATTCTGCATCCATTTTGGAGCTCTTTTCGTTTTACCAGCAAACACATCGAAACTGCCGCCTACTCCCATGATAAAATTGACGTCTTGAAGTGCATATCTGTGTTTGTACAAAAAAATTTCCTTTTTAGGTGATGGCATAGCTACAAATAACATCTGTGGCTTGGCCGATTTGATGTCTTGTACAATTTGGTTTTCATCTGCATCGTTAAAATAACCATTTCTATAACCAGCAATAATAGTATTCCCAAATTGAGATTTGTACTTTTCTACAAGTGTTTCAACCACTTCTTGGGTTGCTCCAAAAAGATAAATGGTATATTTATGTTGAGCTGCCATTTCAACGCAAGCTTCCATTAAATCCACACCTGCCACACGCTCTTTTATGGGCTTATTTAAAAAACGAGAGGCCCACACCACCGCTTGACCATCTGCATTAATTAAATCGGCACTGTTTACACTTTTAGATAATTCTGCGTCATTATGCATTTTAGCAATTTTACCTGCATTTACAACGGTATGATGTATTTGTTTATGCTGAATTATTGTTTGTTGGATGTATTCTACAGTTTCTTGAAAACTAAGGTTGTGGACTTTTGTGTTTATAATGTTTATGGTAGGTATGCTCATATAGCAATATATTATACTGGCAAATTTACTTTTTTTCTTGACTACTTTGAACTCTTTCAAGATTAACTAGAAATGCAATTATGATTGCTATAAAAGTGTTATAGAAAAATTGTCCTACTAAGCATGCTATAAAAAGTAATATTACAATTAAGTAGGTGTAATTTTTAAATATGCCGTTAAAGACAATTTTATAAAGAAGTAAAATGTAATATGCCCCGCCTGCAAATCCAAAAAATATGAAAATATCTACAATATCAAATTCAGTATGTAAATAATAAGCTATTTTACCACCAAATAAGTAATTGGCGTAATTCCATTCTTCTAAATAAATCGTGCTTAATTCGAATAGCTTTCTAGTTCGAAATGAAGTTACCGCAGAAAACAAGCCTTCATTCTCGTATAAATTTGAAAAAATTTGGAATGTACTTTTTAACTTATCAGTAAATATCTTATATATAAAAAAAACAAAAACAGAACTTGACAACGTATAAATTAATAGTTTCTTGTAGTTTAACTTATTTTTATACAATAAGTGACATAAATATAATGATAAGAAAAGTAAAGATGCTTTAGTTCCAGATATTAAAATTGCTACGGCAAAAGCTAATAAAAAGTACTTTCGGAATTTAAAATTTAATATTTCAGTCGATATAATTCCTAAACAAAGAAAATAGGTTAAGTCTGAAGATTTATTGATCAAACCTTTAAACCCAAATCTTAGTCCCTCGTATGTTGAGAGGGATTCTATATTTAAAAAAAAACTTGTCAATATCGAAAATAAAAATACCCCAAATAACAATTGAAAAATCATTTTTAAAGGTTCGTAATTTGTTTTGTTTATTAATGGTTTGAGACCAATAACCAATAAAAAAACATAGATATATTTAAAAAAAAGACCGAGATTTTTTAAATAACCAATTTCATACTGAATAGTAAAGTATTGACCAATGAAAAAGAACATAAGAAGTAAAAAAAAAGCAGGCAGGTATTGATTGTAATTTTTTTTGCTTAAAAAAAGTAATAATACAACTATGATGAACTTGTAAACAAAAGAATATGGCTGTGCTTCTTCAAAATAGGTAATGAGAAAATTATTAATTAATTCAATAATGCCAAAAACTAAGATAAGTACTGCTGGTATATTTTTTGTTCTAAACATGCAGTTTTTTTTGTGAGAAATATTTAATAAATAAGCCTGAGATAAAACTAAATAAGAACACTCCGTAAGCCCTATTAAAAATAGATTCAGTCATAAAAAAGAACAAAAAAACAATTAAAAAACCGGTAATCAAAAAATCGCCATTTTTTACAGTCAAATAAATTAGGTAACCGAAAAAAAGCATGAAAAATGAAAACCCAAGTATGCCAGTATCTACCAATGATTGAATGTATTGATTATGTACACTATAATTTTGTTCTGCTGCAGATAAATTTTCTTTTTGAATATAGCAATAATTCAACTGATTTTGTGAGACTCTCAGTCCATTTCCAAGTAACCACTTACCAGAGTTTGCAAAAACTTCAAAACCACAAGACCATAAAATTTTTCGATTTTCTAAATCTGAAATTGTAGAAATATCTGACCTATCAACTTCAGAAAAACGTTTAAATGTATATGTGGAATTTAGAAAACTTAAACCTAATATTAGCAATGAAAATGGTACTATTAATAACAATATTAATTTCCGCCAGCTAGCCCATTTGGTAAATCCAAGAACAAAAGCCATAAATGTAACTGCACCAATAGCAATTAGCGAAATTCTGACAGCTAATAAGTATAAAACTAATAAGTAAAATACTTGTAGAAATAAAGCTAGACCCAAATATTTTTTTTGATGTGCTCTTAATAACGTGAATAAAACATGAATATAAGCTAAAGTTACAAATAGTGAAATTGTTGTGCTATGAAAACCTAATACTTCAGCATATGATGAATAAAAAACTTTACTAACAAGCCCTAATTTATAAAGCCAAAAAACTTTAACTATTCCTAAACTGCAAAAAATGAAAATACTTGAATGAGCAAACTTCAATAAAGCCTTGATGTCCTTTTTCCTAACAGATGGACCTAATTGAATAATGAAAGGAATAATAAACAAGTAGCTTATACGTATTAACTTAGAATCAAACAATGGTTCATTATCATATAGAAAATGGCTAATTGTGTTTGTTACAAAATAACCAAAAAGAAAACTCAAAAATAAAACGTTTTTTATGTTAAAGGTAGGAGTACAAAAATATGAATATATGATTGCTAAAATAGTAATTACTCCTAGGGATATTAGGTGAACTGGAGGAGATGGAAAAGCTAATGATGCTACAAAAATTGAACTAAAAAGCCAATATAAATCTCTAATAAGTAAATTAAAATTTTGCATCAAGAGTCTCTATTATCATTTTATAAGCTTTATCGCTAAGTGCATAATCATTATAGAACATTTCTTCTTTCCAATTCTTCTGTTGTTTTATTAAATTATAAACGTCTATTATTTCAATTTTTTGGTTTCTTATGCTATTTAATGCTTCTGCTATAGCTTCAATTTTAATATCGTAACTTTCAACTGGACTTGGAGCAGGAGTAAGAAGAATAATTTTTGTTTCTTGGTGATTTTCTAAATGGTCTATTATTATATTAAAGTCCTCAACAGTGTTTTCTATAGAAATATTGGTGTTATTTCTTCCAAACCATAAAATAGCATAATCTGTTATATGTGCATTTTTTATGATTTCAACAAAATCAGGAGATTTTAAATTATTGCCGCCTGAGTATGAATAGCCATAAATATCTTTTTTATTGCCTTCGAATAACAAATTTGAATTAACCATGTTCATATTATAACGCATTTTTTTTCCTTGAGTGAAACAGCAACCTAAATCATCTATAAACATTTGTACGCTTTTGTTTCCTTTTTCATTTCTATCTAACTGTACTTTTTTAAGATTATAAACCCCTGTTTTATCTATGGGAACAGAAAAATACCAAGCAATTGCGTTTAATTGAATTAAACCATTTAAATCCTCTAATCTATCAAATACAAAAGAGAATTGCGTTCCTCCATCAAGATTAGTAGCTTGATAAGTTTGTAATTTTTCTAAGCTCAGCCCTTTTGTTTTAACTAATTTTATTGAATTATGTTTTACTTCAGTAAATTCAACAGTACCCAAGTCTTTAATTACTTTGGTTTTTTGTAAATCGAACTTATATCTAAAAAAATGATCCTCTTTTAAACTTTTATTGAAATCCGTCAAAGATATTGCAACAAGAATTATGAAAAGTATAATGATTATAGTATTATGATATTTTGAAAACATTTTGAAATTTTTTATTGAAGTAAAATAAACCAAACAAAAAAGCAAATAGCATTGGATAGCTTCCCGAGGTTAAGCTCATAGTAACCATATGTTGTAAAAAATAAAATAATAAAAGTAAAATGTAATACTTTATTAATTTTCTTTTTAAAAATAAAATAGGCAGAAAAAAAAGTACATAATAAAAAACTGAAGTAATTCCTTGTTCCGCTAAAATATGAGCGAAAGAAGAATCAGACATATACACATATTTGTCAAGCCAATATTTCCTTGGCATTTGGAATGCATTTGGATTTAATTTTGCTGATGCATCTCCAAAGGTACCGAAGCCTAAACCAAAAGGATGCTCCTTTACAATTTTTATACTTTCACCTAGAAACATAGCTCTTTTTTCTACTGTTGCTAAGTTCAATTTTTGGGTGTTACCAATGTGTTTAAAAAAGTAACTGTACTGTTCGATCTTACTATATATTGTGTTCTGAGTATAAATAAAAGCAAAACTCGAGAAAACAATCAAAAATAGTATAATTTTTAGACCATGCTTAAAAATATATTTACGTAAAAAAACAATTGCCCAAATTAAAAAAATCAAGTAGCCTACTTTTGAACTTGAAAATATTAATGAAATTATGCATAAACCAAAAAGTAGAAAATAGCCTGTTTTGTTTTTATTGCATATTTCATTAAACAAAAGCATTAACAGAGCTGTAAGTCCAAGGTTAGCTACATCAAAAAGACCTGTATACCTTCCATAACGTTCCCAGCTGTCAGTTCTCTTGTGGTCATACTGAAGTATCCTAAGGATTTCGTTATTGGTAGCATATTGTAGTATAATAAAAAATAGATTGACACATAAAACGATTATAAATAGCTTGATTAAGCCATTAACTGTTTTCTCTACTGTAAATTTGTCTGTATAATTGAGAAGTGGTATAAATATTAAGAAAACAAAAAGTTTATAATATTCATATAAAAAAGATGGAAATGTTTCTATATAAAATAATAAATAAATTAAACTAAGACAAAAAAAATAAATTATGAACAATAAATTGTAAATTCTAATTTTCCTTTTTGCAATAATCATAAAACCCGCTAAACTCAAGATAAATAAGCTTCCTAATTCATCTAAAAATCCTATTCTAAAAATACCAAATGTAATTTCTCCTGAAAAATTTAAGAGGAAAGCTACAAGTATCCCATAGCTTAAAAAATTTTGAACTATTACTTGCTTTATTTTTTGCATACCATTTTTAATTGGTCTATTTCTTTGTTTACTAGATCTTTAATTTCTAATAATTTTAAACTCTTAGATGCATTAGAAGTTATTTCATTGAAAAGAGATAAATTTTCTGTTACTTCAACTATTTTGTTTGTAATTTTTTCAGAATCTTTTTCTAATATCCCTGTTTGCTCGTGTTCTATAAATTCTGGTTTTGCCGTATTTAGCGTACTTACCCCTAACAACCCAGCTGACATTGCTTCAAGTATAGTTAATCCCTGTGAATCTTGTCTAGTTGTAGATATGAAAACTCCATGATTCCTGTACTGTTCTAACATTTCTTTTGGCTGTAGGAATTGTTCAATAATTTTTATTCTTGTACCTAGGTTTTTTTTTATAATCAAATTTTTATACACATCTATGTACCTTCCTTGACCAAATAAAGTTAATGTATATTTTTTAGGTAATAATTCCATTACATCAATCGTTTTTTCTATGTGATACACTTGAGCGGAGAATGATCTAATACTTAACAATTTATGTCGATTCTGGCTAGCATCTTGGTAAGAATAAAAATCTGTATCGATACCGTTTGGTATAAAAATGGGATCATCAATTTTTATACCCAGATTTCGTTGTGTTTCTTGATGCATCCATTTTGATGGAAAAATAAATTTGCCATGTTTAAGGTGAATTGCATTTTCTACAAACTTTTTGATTTTTGGAATTACCAAAAAATCTTTTTTTATCCACTTTAAGGATTCTTCTAGACTGTAATTGTATTCGTATTTTCTTGCAGTATATTTTTGAACTTCATTACCGTGAACATACATACAAAAAGGAATTTTTTTTTGGATTATTTGTTGATAAATTGGCCATCCGTTTGCTTTTTGTAATGGATATAAATTCAATAAATGAAGATAAATTACGTCAAAATTAGAAAGTTGCTCACAAATGCTAGTATGATTATTTTGACTTACAAAAACACCTTCAAATAAGTAATTTAATTCTATGTTAGCACATACTAAAACAGACAGATCTATATCTAATTTCTTCATCTCTTTTACACGCGCATGTACAAACATGTGGTTGTAAGGAGACTTTTCACTTGGATACTTTGATGTAATTATTGCTAATTTCATGCTTCATCTTCAAAGTGCAATTTCAAACTTAATAAAGTAGAAATTACAGCAAATTTATTTCTATACTCAAATATATTATTGTTATAAATTTCGGTCAAATCTCTTTTAAGCTCATTATCTGATAGTTTTGCTAGTTCAGTTTCAAAAATAATATTTAGTGCCTTTTCAAGATTTGAGTCTTTTTTAAACCAATTTCCTATCGGGTTCATACTATCGTACTTTAGGTTGAACTTTTTCTTAGCTCCGTTATAGTATTTTTTAAAAATACCTCCTAAAAATATTTTGTATTTAGTGTTCGGCTTCATTCCAATTTTTTCCCATTTGTATTGCAAAACTTGGGGATGTTTTTTACTGAGCCAAGTGTGGTAGATAAATTGATTTTTCTTTAACTTATATGGTAAATTCATGTTGTAATTCACCAAATCTATATTGTAAAAAGGGGAATTATGATCTATATAATTGTTGCAAACTCGATCTCCAAAATAAGTGCCATTTGAAAACCAATGTTTAAATGCAAAAATCTCAGAGTCATCTGGACCATACTCACTCAATTCCTTATCTAAATAAGTTACCTTTTCTATTAAATGCTTAGCTTTAATAAACCCATTAATACCTAAACTATATTTACTCTGTTGGACAGTAAAATTTTCTTGTGCGCAATCTCCAAATACAAATCCACCAGCTTGTCCAGAATGCAATTGACCATAATTTGAAAAATTAATTTTCTCTAGGTTGTGCTTCATGGTAGCCGTTGGAGAATAATTTATTAGTCCATCTGTAGGTTTAATATAATTTTCTAGAATATTCTCAACAAGGTATTTCCCGTTGTGTAATTGATCAATAATGTGGTTTTCAAAATTTTCCTCAGAGAGTTTTGACGCTATTTTTACATCAGTAGATTTTGAGCTTCCATAAGTATAAGTAGTGATATTCTTATATCCTATTTCTTTTGCAACTAAGGCATTTGTTTTGGCATCCATACCTCCACTCATTAAAGAAATGTGTTTTTTATAGCCTGCTTGCAAATCTATATCCCATTCTTCTTTTACTGCATTTATAAACCTATGTTCTATTTCCTTAGCAGCTACTTCCTGATGAACGTCTTTAACATTCTTAGAGATTTTAAAATAGGATATGGTAGTGCAATGCATGGACTTTAAATTTACTTCTAAGATTGAACCATAATTTAATTTAGTGATTTCATTTACTGTTGTGTGATTACCGTACATCTGCCCAAACAAAGCTAGACTATATAAGCTTGCTTTGTTAGCTGTTATTTTTGTTTTGTTTTTTCTAAGCATTTTTGAAACAACATGCATTTCTGAAGCCGAAGCAAAACCAAAAGCTTTATCAAAAAAATAATAGACTGGTTTTACTCCTAGTTTGTCAGTAAAAATTGATAGCCTAACTGATTTTTTATCAAATACAAACCCTGTAAAAGTTCCGCTTAGTTCATTTAAATAGTCACCCAAATCAGTTTCAAAAGCATTGATTAAACTTTCAGCCAAAACTTTCTTATTCAGCACCCCTTCAAAACAACAAACGTATTTCTCGTCTTCATATAGAAAGCGTCGATCTAAAAATTTGGAGAGAACAGACCTACCTAAACGGTAATTTTTAAACTTCACCTCTTCTTTAAATGATGTTTTAAATTTTGCGTTAAAAAAATAACCATGAATCTCTTCTTGATTATTCTCAGCTAAAAAATTAGTATAAATCCCTGCCATTTCTATATTTTATATAATAAAAAATAAATCTTATTAAAATCCCTATTAAGCTTACTACTGCTATTCCAACTAAATCAAAGCGTTCAAAAACCAAAATGCTAAAAAGAACGTTAAATGCTAGTGAACCTAACAATACTTTTAATTGGTAAGCAAAAATACCCTTTGTACCAAGAAAAACTCCATAAGGTCCTGTGACGCATTGAATAAATTTAGCAAGTAATATTATAAAAAATATGACTAAAGTATTGCTGTATTCTGTAAAGGCAGTATTAATTAAAATCAAATACAATAAAATTAAACCTAATCCAGCTAGTAAACTTAACCAAAGAATTTTTTTAGCTGATTTTTTAAATTTTGAGTGCGATTTTTTGTAATCCTCAACATCTACAGATGTTAATGTCCTTGGAATAATAAACATTGCACTAGCTATCATTAAAGGAAAACTATAATCTGCTAATCGTGTATCTTCTGAACCTGCAAAATATGAAATGATAAAGACGTCTGTAGCCAAAAAAGAAGTATTAACAATAGTAGTTATAAAAATAACTGTTCCATTGTAATATTGTTCTTCTAGCGTTTCCTTAACACGTTTAAAAACACTGCTAACTTGACCAAAATCAAAGTCTTTAATTAGGTAAATAAATCCAAGTATCAATAGAGGATAACTACTATATACAATACTCATTTCTTTATCTTCTATAAAAAAGAAAAAACCTAAGACAGAAATAGAAAATAAAATTGAAACAATATTTTTGTACATCGAAGCATAACGGCTTCCCTTTACTACCAAATTATAAGATTGATAGATTGAATTAGAATAATGAAATAAGGCAAAAAATAAGATAGGTATTATTAAAAACAAATAGTTGAAGCCTATCAGCCAAAACAATAGAGCTAAAAAAACACTTAAGATAATTGAAGAAAAAATTCCTGCTAAAAAAAAATCATTTTTCTCTTTTAAGTTTTTAGAAAGGGTGATGATTAAACCCGGGAAACCTAGAGAAACAATAACCGAAGCAAATTCTATAATTTTTTTATACAACTCAAAATCACCATATTGCTGTTTTGTTGCGTAATAACTAATGATAAAAAACCAAAGATATTCTAAACCTTTTCCAAATAAAATAGAGAAGGAATAGTATAAATAGTTGATGTTTTTTTTGATGAATTTCAATTATTGATGTTTAAAAGAGTTAACTCCATATATCTTAAATTGAAATAAAATTAAATAACGCTTTTTAGCTTTCTTCTAAGGTAAAGCAAAAAGAAAATCAAACAATAGCCAAGCACAAATAAAACAGGCACAATTCTATATGAAAAATTATAAGACCGATCTAGCATCGCCGTATTGTAGTCAATAAGCTTAATCACTTCATCCTCTAATGCAATTTTTTCTAAAAGAAGTATATTATTATTAAAAATAATCTGCTTTCTGTTTAACAACTCAAAAACTTCTTGTGAACCAGTAAAACTTATTCCTTGGCTGGAAACACTTGGTGTTGGGTTGCTTTGCACAGATGTAATAACAGTATCTATTTGTTTGAGTATAAATTTATTTTCTTCCAACTCCTTTTTAACCTGCTGAATAACAAGGTTTTTTTGATTTTCATAAAAAGGGTTTACACTAAGAAATTCAAAAAACTGAGAGGTGATTTTTTCGTTATCTTCTTTTCCTTCGATAATCAATTTTATTTTGTGATTGGAATAGGCAATTTTATTAATGTCTTCTTCGAAAAAAGAAAAGTCTCCGTTTTCTATAAATAAGGTTCTAAAAGTTTCTTTTGTTTCTTCAGACTCTTTCACCAGATCGTAAACGTCAATAATTGGCTCAATTTCAATATTCTTAACTTTTTTATAATTAGAACCAAAAACTTCCTGAAGGTAGATACTATCACTGTTGGTGATTTTATAACTTATTGCTTTTACTTTATCATACACATATTGGGTGCTATTATAGTTGGGTTTTATCAATAGTTCATTTACATATATTCGTTCAGCCGTTTTAGCAAGATATAAACCTATGGCAATTCCAAGTACACCTACCCCAATTAGCCTAAACTTGTGCTTCCAAAAAAATTGAATGATACTAACTATACCAATTAAAATAGACTTAAAAAGAGATTTGATTTTTTCAAACAAGTAACCCAAGTCAATTTCTTCTGCATTTTGGGTAGGAATATTTTCAGCCATATATGAATTTTTAAAGCTACAAATTTAACTTTATTTTATAGAAAACGCTCACTTCTATATAATAGTGCGTTAAATTGGTAAAGGTTGCGTTTTTAGTTGTTAAGACTTTTGTGGTATGTTAGTATGATCGATCTTTTTTCCCTTCTACAAAATTCATAAAGGCCTTATTTACCACACGGTTACCGCCTGGAGTTGGATAATCTCCAGTAAAATACCAGTCGCCTAAATTTTTAGGGCAGGCTTCATGCAGTT
>Ga0307981_1003748_pt1 | contig 11180 bp, 8 predicted proteins | sample OrgLakmetagen987_FD_201849 | JGI IMG/M metagenome (GOLD analysis project Ga0307981, IMG submission 201849) | Saline water microbial communities from Organic Lake, Antarctica - #987 | ecosystem: Environmental > Aquatic > Non-marine Saline and Alkaline > Saline | place: Antarctica: Organic Lake... | reverse complement strand
CTCGTCAACAATGGATTGCGCAATGAAGTTTGTCATGCAGGAAAGAAACAATAGACCTGCATCTTGAACTTCAGCCTTTGCAAAGCTAAGAGAGGAAAATGCAACAAAAGACATTTGATGCACTGCAGAACTCCAGATGACAAGCTTTGATAACGTTGCAATGTGCGGTTGAAAGGCGTTGTGGTTGAATATGACAGATGCATATCCATATAAGCTCGGAACGCTCATTGTTGTGTTCAGAAGAGCATATACGAAATAATAAACGATGTTAGACTTCCCCCCTTTGTCACCGCTCGGAGATGACGGCGCTTGATTTCTCCCCTTTCCATCCTCAGGTACTGGTCTCGACAATAATGATTGCTTTTCTTCATCTGCTGAATCACTTTTACTTTTTCGCATACCATATTTTGTAAAGGGGCTCCCTTGCGAAGGGTCTTGTGGTGTAGTTCCGTATCTCGACGATAGTGGAGCAGACGAATGGTGACTTGGATGATGGTTATGGGTGTGGGAATGATTGTTAGGTGGCAGATAACTACTGCCATTGCCAACGAAGCCATCAAATGATGACGTCCGTCTGCTGCAGTTATTCCCAGTAGATGATTTGGTAGATGGTGGCGTTCGCAATTCATTCCTATCAAATTGATCCATTATTGTTGTCGACATCAATGAGGAAGAAATTCAATGGATGATGTAGTTACTTAATTGAAGGTGCGTACTGGTAGGGCAACTGCACTGTCTCAGGATATGACGCCCACTTCAACAACGACAAATAATGGAGATCTAGCTAGCACACTGAGATATGATGACAACCAAACGTCAAACGTGTGAGATCTTTGTTGATTGATGATTGTTGATGGATGATGATGATTGATGTTATGGTTGGTTTAAATCGGAGTCGAGTACGTTTTACATATGCTCACAAAAAAGGAACGAGAACTGTGCTTAACCATGTTGTATCAGGGCTAAACTTTTGAGTCATTTTATTGCGAGTCGAAATCGCAATCATAACAGATCACAACCAACTTGAAGCTAAACTACCCCTTTTAAATCTAAATTGTTTCTATTTCTGGAAAATAAATAGCCTTTGACGACGGCAAACAACAACAACAGTATCGTACTTATTAGGCGTACTTATAGTAGAAGAGTGGAGAGCGACAGCCCTCTTCTGGAGCTGGATGATGTTCATAATGGGCAATAAATACACTGGTTCATGGAAGTGAAACATTGATCATGGGTTTTGGGAAGAGTTCTATACGGAGAAGAATTGGGAAGATTAAAAAGAACGGGAGAAAGAACTTAGTACGCGACGAGCAGAAACAGCAGAAACAGAAACATAGTGTCGACAGTTCACCCAGCACTTTGATCTCAAAGGAGCAAGATGATGAGATCAAGTGTAAGTCAATAAACACTGCTAGCATTGATCAATGCAAGAGTATGAAGAATCAGAGGAATAGCCAAAGAGATGATCAAATGGTGTCATCTGGTTCGCCTGGAAGTCCTGCTTTTGATCCCTCCCGCTATACACACAAGGAGCTGATTGATGCGATGGAGGAAAGCAAGAAAGTGTGTATAGAGATGGAAAGGCGAGAGACAGCAAGGCTAAATGAGATTGCAAGCCGTCTATTTGAAAGTGACGACGATGACGAATCATCTATCGGAAAATCTATCTATCGGAAAATCTATTGGTAATACAATCGATAGCGATGACGAGGAGGAGTAATGACGAGAAGGAGTACAGTCACGACGATGACGAATCTAACTGAAAGTCTTGTGAAAATTCAATCGATAGCGATGACAAGGAGGAGTATAGTCTATTGGATGAATGTACATATAGACCTGTAAATATTTAATCCGTGTGTTATTATTATTATTCTTTTTCACTGCATGATCTGGAATAAGCCGGGGCTGCTCATCAGGTTAGTTAAAGGGACCCTCCACAATACTTTGTTTCGGCATATTTTTCGCTAGAGAGCCGGGGAGTAGACATTGATAGAGCGATAGCAAATATGCACATGACTTATCACCTCCTATCACCCACCTTTCCACAATTCGTCTCCCTAGAAAGTGTAGAACGCGTTCTTTATCCTTTTCATTTTTGTGCGAGTTTGGAAGTAAATTAATGAGTAGCATAACTTTTTAGTTGTATTGATTCTCGTCCTTGTCAACGATTGAGATTTTATGAACGCAGTCACTAGATATATGTAGGGGAAATCATTCCAATGATCCTAGCTAGTGCCCCAAATCTTTGCACATAGTTGGATAAATTTGTAAGTATTGGTTTGTTGAACAGCGTGTATGAATGTAAAATGTTTGTGCTGTGGTGAGAACTCTGGAGACTGGAGACTGTTGTCTCTTTCGTTATTTTATGCTAAATTTTGAAATTGTGAGCACACACTTCTTAATAATAAGCATTGAACGATTAGTTGTATGTGCTTTATACTTCATTATGCTTACTTGGGGCTAAGATTGTAAAATAGTTCAATAATAGCGTGTCATCAAAGGTTTTGACTGAAGATGTCATCAAGGAACTGACAAATATGGGCTTTATTTAGTATGTGTGGTGACAGCTGGTGACAGACGTAAAAGCTGGTCACTTTTCCACAATTCCTTGACGAGAGCATGTGTGACATTGTAGGTTGACAGGATGAGACAGAAGGTGGTGGATAAGAAGGAGTTTCAGTGTACAGTATTGGTCGGCTTGTGGTGAAAGAATATGGTGTGCACCAATCGATGACCTATAATACTTAGACACGTGTCTTGGTTATCTTGTCAATGAACTAAAAAGAAATGATGATGTTATCTTAGATAAAGCGATATGGCGTTTACCTGGCTTTGTTGTTTTTGGGAGCAACAAATCATCTTTTCTAGCAGGCAGACTGCACTACAGTTTTCAGCCTTGCGATCGTTTCGACCATTATTGTGTGTCAAGAATATCATTGAGCTCTTGAACAAATTCTTCGTTTTCTTCTTCATCCTTCTCCTCCTCTTCGTCGTCGTCGTCAAAGGGGAGAGGATCCTTGACAGGATACCGATCCATGGCAGTAGCAGCATCTCTACAAAGTCGTCTAATATCTGGATGAATTCCTGGACTTTCCTGTTGGACAACACCAGCACTAGCATCCATAGATCTTACAGCATTTACTGGAAGGCTTCCAATCTGCCTTAACGCATCCAATGCTCTGTGTAAAATTCGTACCAAATCTCCTGGAGCTCCACCAGATATTTCCAAAGCTATAAAGATATAGAAGCATAATGAGAACACGGCACCGAATTTAACGCAGTAGATGGATTATGAAAAATGTGACTGAGATAGACTTACCGTCTTGCCATGAGCACCCTGCCGTCCACGCAGTAACAACTTCGCATGTAGCCAGTTCCAGCGATACTTTGCTGGTGCTCTCATCAACATTAAATTTGTTCTGGACTTCTGTCAAACGTTCCAATGCTAAAAGTGAACTTTGTACAACTCTCTGCTGTGCAGTGGATAGCAGTTGAAACGCAGCCAGTACCGATGTATTCCCATCTCTTCTTCCACCGTCTGCAACCAAGCATGAAACGTAGCCTGCAATTTCAGCTGGTTCCAGATTCCTCAATTGATCAGTTAGTACCGCGACTTCGCTCTGGGGCAGAGGAACTGCATTGGTTGTTTCTTCTTTTTCTTCTTCAAATTTTCCAGAGTCTTCCGAAACCTTGTTATCGTCATCAAAGAGACCGAAATCATCATCCAAAAGTAAGCTGTCGTCAAATCCGCTTAAACTGTTCATATCAGTTTTGAATTTGTCCAGCTCCGAAGAAGCACCAACTACATCCCATGCGCCACCCATTGCCGTAAGGAACCAAAGGGCATTATCCAATCCCAAAAGCCCAACATTTTCCCCAGCAGTCGTAATACGGTAAGACTTTTCCCTCAAATCTTCAGAGTTGCTGTGATCAGAAGGATCGATACATCCATAAGCTTCTAGAACATTAATCAAGGCCATCAGATCCTCAAGTGAATCATCCTTTTCATCTACCGCATTCAAAACACCAATTAGAGATGCTCCGTCAATGCCCGATTTCTTTGCCACACTTCTTTGCTTTCTTCGCGTTCTATTCATAGCCACAGCGCTTTTTGCAAATGTTGTTAATTCAAAAGGAGTGACATTATCTCCTTGCTCTATATTTGGATCATTCTTTCTCGAAACAGCCAATGCAGCCTTCATATCATTTACGACAGGCAAAGAGGATGCTAGTATAGTGTTCGCTTCCACTGCCATTGCAGTTACTATATGATTGGAAACGTCTTCTTTGGCTTTCTGAATCCTTTTCTTCTGCCTTGTAATCTCCTCTTCTATGTTCATGTTATCTTCAGGAAGAAGATCAGATAGTCCATCTTCTTGCATAATTGAGTCAAGAGTAGACGTTGAATCCAATTCCTTTTGTAGATACGATAGCGTGCTCTCTTCAAGATTTAAAATTTGATCCAAGCCTGCAAAGCTTTTTGATGCCTTCTTGAGTAAATTCTTGTCTTCTAGTACTTCATACATCCGCTTATGTCTTCCTTTATCAAGGGATAATTTGAGAGACTCTAAGAATTGTTCGTGAGCAGCAGATTCGATCACTCGATCAAAATCTTCTCCGTGCAACTGTTTCGCAGTTTCAACTTGACTTTCTACTTGTTGCTTGTTCCACTGCGCAAAACTCTTGTGTACAAGCTTTTGCGCCACATCGAGCTTCCCTTCACCTCTAGCAATCAGGTTCACTGCCAGTGAATATCCAGGACTGAATTGGGATTCCACTGGTTTGATCTCACTCACAATAATATCAACCGCTTCCTCAGGACCTACATTAAGAGCATAATATCAATGTAGTTAGTATTCAAAAATTGGCGAAAAAGGAAGATCAATCTATATGAATTGTCCATTGCTTACCTTCAAATGGTGTGGTTACAAGAACACATGTCCCATCAGTGTCCATTCCACGCCTTCCAGCCCGACCTGCCATCTGCAGTGTGTTTGCGGTATCTAGAGCATTCATTGATCCACCTTCCCCTCTTTTTGCCAGTGAGCAAATAACTGTTGACCTCGCAGGCATATTAATTCCTGCCGCCAATGTTTCAGTTGCAAACACAGCCTTCATTAATTGAGCTCTAAATAAAGATTCTGCAACGGCTTTGTGTGCTGGTAGCTGACCTGCATGATGTGAGCCTACTCCATGTAGTAGCCTATCAATCGTTTCGTCTGAAAATTTGATTTCTTCATTCTCTCGATTGAATGCTGCGAGTCTTGCGGCTACCTCTTTGACTTGAGGATAAGTGAGCAATCCTCTCTCAGCGTAACCAAGCAGATTGCTTTCTTCCAAAGGATTCGTAATATCCATGTCAAGACTAAAATCAGCACGATCAAGAATACTAGACATGGTGTCCTCTGTTACATAATTGCTATTTGAACGAAAAGAGCGACCACTCTTGTCTTTTAAGACTGTATCAGTTTTTTTCGCAGAACGCTGGCGACCCTTCCTAGGTTTGCCCTCATAACTTCTATCATCTTCATTTGCACGTTTCACAATTTCCTCTCCTTTTCTCATTTGGAAGCAAACCTGCTCTGCCGCTTCGTCGCACCCAGCTCTGCTAAAGATGAAGAAAATAGCAGGAAGTAAGTTTCGCTGATTCAACTTCCTCAAGATATAGTGAAGAGATGGCACCGATTTCCTCATCTCGGTCTTCAACATCCTTTCCCTTTCCGTCTTTTGTTGTCTTGAGCTGAGAGCGCTATCTTTCCTTTTGCGTCCATTATCGTACGAGTCATCCCGACGAAACTTTTCGTCTTCCAAACGTAAAGCCTTCTTAGCTATCATTTGATTAACTTTCTCCTGCCGTTTGTATAGCATAGCTTTTAGTTTGGGGTTAAGATCAAGACCTTTAGGCATCAACTTCGTCTCAAAGTTTGCATCTACGTTTTTGCCTTTTTTCTTGGATTTTATTTCTGGGATACCATCTCCACGCAACCCAAGCAGACCCAAAGGAGAACCTGGTCCGGCATCTTCGTTTCGGAAAAGAGGTTCAACCCCGTCCCTTGTTGCGAATAAATACCTTAAGGGCACAGGTCTCCCTCCTGTAGCTTCTACTAGCGTCGTCTTTCGCTCAGTGACCTTTTCCATCCACATGCTTAGCTGATCGGCATTTGGCAGTGTAGCACTTAAACCAACAATCTGCGTATGACTCGGTGAAGTAATGACACATTCTTCCCATACACCACCACGCCCCTTTTGACCCATATAATGAAATTCATCAAGAACAACGACCTTAACATTACTCAATTCATTTCTTCCTCTCTGACTCAAATCATCGTCCATGAGCCCCTCACGATCCTCCTCATCGACATCATCCATGGCTCTCCAAGCCATGTTCCTATAAACCTCTGTTGTCATGACCATGATCCTTGCACCACGATTAATGCTCATATCACCTGTGCTCAAACCAACATTCTTGGCTCCAAAAATCTTCCTTAACTCTGCATACTTTTGATTAGACAGTGCTTTGAGAGGTGTGGTGTAAATTGCTGCACCATCAGGATTAGAGTGAAAGGCGTGGTGAAGAGCCATTTCTCCAACAACTGTTTTTCCAGCTCCAGTCGGTGCGCAGACAATCACGTTATTCCCCTTGAGGATTTCACCACCTGATCTTGCTTGCCCTACAATGATCAACCACAATTTTTTGATTTTGCATTGTATGACAATGAAGGTATAAAAATGAAAGGATCAAGTCAGTATATTGGAAATTGTAGTGTACAAGTATCTATTGTAAACTTCTTTGATCTGTGTGCAGCAAAGGTGTAAAGAAATGGAAAGAACTTACATGAGTCAATAGGGAAGTCAAAATATTGTTGTAGGTTTTCTCTTCCAAATTTTTCTAGGGGATCATCCACTGCATCAAAAGAATCTACAGTTTCCGACAGAAATAACGGAGATGTTCTCCTCTGCCTCAGAGAATGCTGCGGATGATGTATGTTATCATGGGGTAGAATGAATGCATGGACATGTTGCTGCAGCAGATGGTATGACAATGAATGCACTTGTACGAAGAAGATAATTCCCGCATTTTTTAACATCTTTTTCCTACGTCTAATGCTTTCTTTTGAATTAGACAAAGATGCGAATATTTAGCAACAGTTTGGTCTTTGTTCAAACAAATGATGATGTATGATTGATGATGGCACAGAATTGCGTGAAGCGACGAAGAACATGAAATTGTGATGCTGTGTGATGTCGATAAAAGAAAAATGAGGAAAAACGTGGGGCCAATGAGAAGAGGTGATTTCCACCCATACCTCTCCCCTTCCTTACTGTATTTAGATGATTCGCTTGCTACTTGCAGTTGAATGAAGCCTGCGTCTCTGTGCGTCTTGTATTTCCAAAAGTAGTATCATAGTCAGTTTCAATACTCGACTATCTTTTTGTGTGCTTCAGTTCAAATTTCAACATCTCTCGAATGAGTCACATGTCACATGGATGTATTGCAAAGCATCAGATATCGTTGAATACATTCCCATTCATCAGCGAATTCCCCATTTTGAACAGGACAAATTAGAAAAGTGACAGAGATATTAGTGCTATGATTCCTAAAAAAATAACGTGCCAGAGATTTATACTATAAAGCTACCATGAGGGTAAATTCTTACAATTGCATGTCTTATCCTTATTGTAGTTATCCGTAATAATCAATACTGATGCTGTACACGTACGTAACTCTGCCTTTTCTTCAAATACACCGATCCATAATTCCATCATGGAAAATTGATTGTCATTATTCTCATTGCACACAAAATAAGAACAAATATCTTTGTGGAATTGTGTGCCCAAATCTGAGCAGTTGCCAATTCTTTCTTTTACGTGAGATCAAAATCATCGTCATCACCAAGTTCATCTCCACCCCCCTCGACAGACTTTCTCACAGAAAGCAAAATGGTAGTCTTCCAAGGGTCCAACTTTGAAATACGATCATATTCATAGCAAGCAGTGGCGAATCCTTCACTATCAAAATCATTGACACAGGCCACCAAACTATCCGCGAATTTGCCCTCTCTACTCTCCCGAAATGTGAAGTCCAAAGAGTTAAACATGGCCACGGCCTTTTCCGCTCCGACGCTATCCTGATTCGCCAAATGACAGAGAATACTTTGAAGGAAATAACCCTTTGCGTTATACTTCAACAGATTCGAATCCAGGCAATCCTTGCCCAGCTTCTCATAAAGCTCCGCTGCCTGCAGAAACTCTGGAGGGTTCAAGGCTGCACTAGAAAGTTCAGCGACCTTGACCAGACATTGGCTAGCCTGGCTTTTTTGCTGTTCCATATCATATAGGTCTGCAGCTTGCTGGTATGATTCAATGGCGAGCGCAGCACTTTCTTCTGCATCGTCATTTTCGAAGAGTTCACCGGTATCTTTTGATAATCTTGCTGCCTGGGAGAGGCGTCCTGCGTCACATAGCATGGAGATTGATTCGCGATAGGCTGCAATTGCCTTTTTAGGATCAGTCTTTTTGTAGCAGTGACCTGGATCATTCGGTACCGCGGAGAGGATACGTGAGAAAATTTATGACTTCTTCAGGAAGAGTACGAGTCATTGATTCATATTCATAATTCATTCCATCAACAGATGCAACTTACCAGATTCGGTCAATGCCTTGCTTGCCTCCATTCCGTTCTTCAGCTTATTTTGAAAGATCTTAGCCGCTGTTCCATATGCATTGCCAGCCTCTGTAAAGAATCCACCAACCTTGTAAGCATTAGCAGCCTTTTGATACAATTCTGTGGCATCTTCATATTTCTGCTCGGCCGCAGATGCGAACCAAGTCTTCTTGGCAAGGATCGATTCAGCCTCGGATAAGAAGGCATCTCCCTTTACTCTTTGTTTTTTTGAGATTGCTGACATGGGTGATGATAGATTGTCTACTGCTACTAATGTACTATGTACTGCTACTATTGGTACTAATTAAGAGTTGCAGGTTGTTTTGATGCAAGTGAAGTGTAATTTACATACTTCTTGTTGTAACACGATTCGAGTTGTAGCCAATAATGTATCGTACTTTGTTGTAAGCATTAGGTTATGAAAAGATCGCTATTTCTCTGTCATTAATTTGGTCCATCATCAGTTGGGAAGGGTATTTTAGTATTATTATAATAGAGGATGGATGACTATATCATAGAATTATAATGTAACTTACAGGTTGCTAACCTAACCTTCACATCTGTAGCTCCATCTCGATTCTCGATACATACATCGTAATTGCCTACAACCTACAACCCATTATTAATTATTACTCATTACTCACCCAATTACCGTTTGAGGGCATTATTTAATCATCAAACCTCACAACAATCCGCACTCACTTCTGTATTAATTCACAAACATGTTCAAGAAAGAAGGCTCATTTTCCAGAACAAAAGGCAAGAAGGCAAAAGACACGCCTCTCAAAAAATCAGATAGGAGAAAACTTCGCGACGCCTTCGTGTCAATTCTTCAAACCAACGACGAGACAAGCAGCACAAGCGACAGCAACAATCTCAAGAAACAAATTGATCACATTTTTCTAGATTCAAAGAGCAATGTCTCCATCCGAAAGTTGAAATTGAAACATACCAATTCCAACGCTGGGGCGACCAATATCTATTCCCGTTCTCCATCGAGTACCGATGAGGAAGCCCTCCTCTGGCCATATACCAAATTCACCCAGGTTCTATTGATGGAAGTGGACAAAGTTACCCTGCCTTCTTTGGCTCTGTTGTCCATTCTTCCCGGTGAATTGTTGAATATTCTACCGACTGTGGTTGTGCCACCCATTGTATCAAAGTATTTATGCAGAGGCGCAGATGTCATGCGCTCGGGCATCATTTCCATGCCTGCGACACATGCACATGCTGGCTGGTGCGTTATTAGAGCCCTCGGGAATCAGCAGCCGTTCGCTGTTGGATTCGTGACGAATGGAACAGATCCTAGCACCATCGGTGCTGATACTAAAGGAGTTGGAGTGCAGATCGTTACTTGCTACGGGGATGAGATATATCAGAGTCAAAGGGATCCAACTGCAAAGGCAATAGATCATGGTGGTGCGCCAGCAAGTGAAATTGGGGGAGGCATTTTTGATAATGGCAACTATGGCAATGTTGGTTTCATTGATGGAAGTCGAGTGTACGGCCTTGTTTCTTCGGAAGGTGAGGGAAATGATGATTCGGAAGAAGAGAATGAGGACAATGCCATTGAGAATGCAATGGAGGAGGCGACAATATCAGCTGGTGGAGGAGATGATGCAAATGATGATGTCGATCATGGAACATCAAATTCAGAGATAGAGAAAAATGCTACAGATAATGCTGAGATAAGTGATGATGAGGTAGATGAGGTAGATGATATGGAGACTATCCTACTAGAAGCTTTCCACGACGCTGTTGTACGAATGAAAAAAGATCAACTCCCCTTGCGAACATTGACATTTTACTCGCAGCACATTCTTCCAGCGAGAAGAGAAGGCTCATTCATAGACTTGAAGGCAACATCGTACAAAAAGCTAGGTACCTTTCTGAAAGCTGTAGAAGCAAAGGGTATTATCAAACTAGGCGCAGCAAATGGTGACCCGGTTGCCTTCATCAACGCTGTCGACCGCAATCACGTAGATTTAAGGGAGGCTAAAATACGCAAAAAGACAGAAGCTGATGGCAAGCCGAAGACCGATGACCAAAATGGGAAGAAGAAATTAGCTCTTGCCAATTTGTTCATCATCCCAAACAAGATTGTCACTTTAATGCATCTTAACGAAGACGACGTGAAAGCCACCTATGCAAAAAGCGAGGATAGGCGTGGAACAGGGTACTTAACAGCGCCTGAATGCAGACATATATTAGATCAATATTTCGTAGACAATAACCTCATTGATAAATTCGATCCTGAGCATATTAAAGTTGATGGACCACTGTGTGATGCGGTGCTCCGTAAAACAAAGAAGGAACTTCAAAATACAGCATTCGGGAAAAATGAGTATCAAGAATCTGTCACTAGAAAAGAGTTGAACATCAAATGGCTGGAAAAGATGGACAAGGCCTACGCTGTTGTTGCCATACCGGGATCCATAATAATGTCAATGAAGAGAGGACTTCCTCCAAAGATTTCATTCGTTGTGGAAGCACGGCAGAGCAGAAAGAAATTTAT
>Ga0307981_1003746_pt1 | contig 11188 bp, 10 predicted proteins | sample OrgLakmetagen987_FD_201849 | JGI IMG/M metagenome (GOLD analysis project Ga0307981, IMG submission 201849) | Saline water microbial communities from Organic Lake, Antarctica - #987 | ecosystem: Environmental > Aquatic > Non-marine Saline and Alkaline > Saline | place: Antarctica: Organic Lake... | reverse complement strand
TATGATGAAAATGGATATGACGAAGATGGAAATTAATAAAAAAATTGATAATAAATTTAATCTTTATTAAATTTATTATAATATATTAATGAAAAAAAATAAATACTATGATGAAAATGGTTATAATAAATTTGGCTATAATAAATATGGAAATCATAAAAATTTAAAATATTATAAAAAAAATAATACAAATAAATATGATAAAAATGGATATGATAATTTAGGATATGATTATTTGGGGTATAATAAATATGGATTAAATAAAGACGGTTATAATTATTTAGGATATGATTATTTAGGAAATGACTATTTCGGATATAACAAAGAAGGTTTTGATAAATATAAATTAAATAAAGATGGATATAACAAAGAAGGTTATAATAAGAAAGGTTTTAATAAGAAAGGTTTTAATAAGAAAGGTTTTAATAAAAATGGATATAATAAAAAAGGATTTGATAAATATGGATTTAATGTTTAAACTTTATAGACTTTGTTTATATAATTTAAGAATATTTAATAAAACATCATTTGTATCATTATTTTTATTATCAATAAAATAAGCTGGATTTGAAGAATATAAATTAACTGTAAAATTCATAATATAAGATTTTTTACTAATTGCTTTAGTATGTTTTAAATAAAATGCCGTTTTTTCTAAAGCTAATTTAATATTTTTTTTAATAATAGTATCATTTTTAGGTTTTCTTTTTGAAGTTTCATTTAATAATGATTTTACAAAATGAAAATTCGCCGCATAAGTTCTAAAATCTTTACATGTAAAATCTTTACCCATATATTCTTGTATATATTGATTTAAATCAGTATCAGTAACTCGTCTAATATTATTATTTTGATCCCGATATTGAAACAATTTATCACCATCTAATTTTAATAATTGTTCAATATGTTCAATAACATATTTATTTTTAGAAGTATAATGAAGACGTTTATTACTTTTACCTTTAAATTTTAAATTTAAAACATTTTCTTTAATAGTAGCATGAGATTTTTTTAATGATGAAATACCATAACTTTTATTAGTTTTAGCATAACATTCTTTACCAACACGAATATGTAATTCTTTAACAAGTTGAAGCATTGTTTGAATAACTTTATTTTTATTAAAAAAATTTTTTTTTTTATCTTTTAACATTTGAGTGTTTAATTTAGGAGCACTTTGAATAAATTGTTCTAATCTTAAAAATTTTTCTTTTTCTGCTTTTTTAATATGTTCTTGATTATATCTATATTGTTTACGACCTTTTGAATCAATACCAACAACTTGTATTGGAGTAAGTTTATCGGAACTAACCCAAACATTAATCCAATTAGGAGGAATTTTTAAATTATCAATTCTTAATTTATCAATTTTAGAAACTGGTTTATTAGTATTAATATAAAAATATTGGTATTTATTATTAATTTTATTTCTGGCGATACCTGTTTTATAATTTTTTTGATCAAAAGATAATTTAGAATCCATTTTATTCTTTTATTATAATAAAAGAATAAAATAAGTTATTTATAAATTATATTTTTTAATAAAATCATTTTTTAATATTGTTTCAATATTATTATCTTGTGCTTTTATAACTTTTGAAGAATTAATATCTGTAAAAATAACTAAATTAGTTTTAGACGAAACACTTGTTCTAACATTACCACCATTAGTAATAATAAATTCTTCTATAATTTTATCTCTAAAACCTGTAAATACAACATTTATATTTTTAAAAATTTGATCTTCATTAGAATTTTTAATAACATTTTCTTTTAATTTAATATATTTACTAATTTTTTTATAAAATTTTAGAAAATCTTTAAAATTTTCTGTAAATTGTGTGGCTGTTTTTACATCAAAACCATCAATTAATTTAATTTTATCGATCATTTTTTCATTAGACCATTTTTTATCAATAATATTTGGATATTGATCAATAACTAATTTTAATTTTCTTACTCCAAATCCTCTTTTAAATTGTCTTGAACTTGCCATTAAAGTTTCTAATGTTATATTTTGTAATGATTTATTTATCGATAATTTAATTTTTTTAACTAATTTTTCACCAATACCATCTATTTTTGCTAATTTATTTTCATCACTTTTAATAATTTTAAAAATGTCCGTATAACCATTTTTATATAAATTTGATATAATACCTTCACTAATATATTTAGCTCCTATTTTACTAAAAAAATATACAATATTTTTAATATCACTATACATTGTATCATTTACTGATATAATATCAACATTTGTTTCATTCCATTCATAATCTTCATCAGGCATTTGTGGTTTATTATTTGAAGAACTTTTAATAACTTCTTGAATTTTAGGTATAACATCACCACTACGAATAATTTTAAGAACTGAACCAGGACCAATTTTATTATCGTAAATAAATTTTGCATTATGTGCTGTAACATTAGAAATAGTAACACTATTTAATTTAACAGGTTGAATTTCAACAACAGGTTTAAAATATTTATCCATACTAATATTCCATTTAACATTTTTAACAATAACTTCAGCAATTTGATCCGATAATATAGTTTTAAAAGCAAAACTTTCAGAAGGATTTTTATTTACACGCTCATATGTTTTTGAAGAATCGCAAACAACTAAACCATCAATATCATATTCTGAATCTTTTCTTCTTTTAATTAATAATTTTGATAATTGGTCATTTGTTAAAGAGGTAAAAGTATTATTAGAAACAATATTAAATTTATATTTTTTAATTTTTTTAATTTGTTTTTCATAAGAAAATCTTGGCTCAACAATAGAATATACAACAAAGTCTGTTATTTTAGCTATATCTATTTTAAGTTTTTTTGAATTTACTAATCCAGAAACCGTATTACGAGTATTTTTATAAATTTTACTCAAACTTTCAAAATTACTTTTAGAAATTATAATTTCACCTCTAAAAACAAAAGTTTCTTTAAATTTTAATTCTTGTAATGATTTAGGTAATAAATATGGAATTAAAAAACTTATATCTTGTCCATAACGACCATCACCACGAGTATATAATTTTATAGTATTATTTGAATAAACAAGTAATCCACTTACACCATCTAATTTATCGGTTACAATATAAGGACCTTTATATTTTTTATTCCATAGTTCTAAAGCATTTGTATCAGGTTTAATTTTATCTAAACTAAACATAGTAAAAGGTAATTTAACTTTTTCTTTTGATATAGAAGCTCCAATTTCTTTTAAGAATTTATTTTCTGGATCTTTTTCTTTTAATAAATCTTTTAATAAATCGAAAATTTCATCACTTACAATATTATTCTGTGAATTATAATATTCATCCGATAATTTTCTCAATACCTTTTCTAAATCTTTAATTTTTAATTTTGTAGCATAATTATATGGATCTTTAATAAAATCTTTTGTTATTAATTTACTCATTTTATATTTTAAAATATAACTTTTATTTATTAAATAATTTTATCAATTTTTATTATTTTATTATAATATAAATGAGTATTTTGGTAAAATTAAATTATATATCACCAATTAGTAAAATTAAATTTGATAATCAAAATGAAAATATATTAGTTATAATAGGAACAATTAATAATAATTTAACATGTAGAATTATTAGAAATTTAAACTTAGATAATATTAATGAAAAAATAAAAGGTTATGGTATAAATGAAATTTTAAAAATTAATAAAAAATTAGAAAATCCAGAATTTGAAATAAAATTATTTCAATATAATCATAAAACTAATTTTTTATCATTACTATTCAAAAATACTATTAATTTTAATAATTTAGATACGCATATTATTTTATATCCCGTAACAAAACATTCTTTAAAAATTTTAAAATTATCAAACGATAGTTATTTATATGAATGTTTTGATCAATCTTTAATAAATAAAAATTCAAAATCAAAATGTATTATATTTTTATCAGAAACTCAAAATATAAAATCCCCAGAAGTAAAACTTAATATAATCAATATTGATCAAACAAAAGATACTTTTATTAAGAATCGTTATAGTTCAATATATTTTAAAGAATTAGAATTAAAAAATATATCTACATATAAAACTTTTATTGATAGATATTTTTCACGTAATAAATTATTTAATCAAATTATAAAAAGTTATAAAGATACTCCAGAAGATGTAAAAAGATTTATAACAAATTTTCAAATAAATTTAGATTTAGCGTCAATAACAAAAAATAATTTAACTTCTATAAATAAATTTATAAAACGAACACCTATTAAAAAAAATAAATATATAGATCCATATAAAAATAATATATTAAATATGTGTATTGATGGTCGTATATTAAAATTTGATATATTAAAAAAAAATAGTCAAATAATAGAAAATAAATATTTACAAATATTATCAAAAACTTTATCACCAGAAATATTAGAAAACTTTTCAAATGGTTCTGGATATATTATTAGAACAGCTTTACAAGATAGACATTATTTAGATTTACCATACGAAGGAGATATTATAAATATAATAACAAAAGATAATCGAACAATTATATATGTTGAAAATGAATATTATATGTCTCCAAATGTTTTAGAACGTGATCAATTTTCTGTCGCTTATAAAAAATGTTTATTACAAAGTGAAGAGTGCCGTCTAAAACCACAACCAAATAAAAAACTAAAATATTATTTAATTTTAAATGGTGATTTTGAATTGTCAAAAACAAAAGATATTTTAGGATATTTTAATAAAGGAGAGCCATTAATTACATTATTATGTAATCATTCTATAAAATTTTCAAAAGATATTGAAACAAATACTAATTCACAAATTGAAACTTATATACGTAATGGAGATAAAATAGGTGAAATACAATAAAAAAACGAATTGATCAAAAATAAAAATTGATAAAAAAATATTTATTTAAAATAATATTATTTAAAATAAGTAAAATGACTAAAAGAACCCATGAAACAGAAAAACCAGAAGTATCAAAACGACCCAAACGTTTAGAACAATGGATGATAGGATTAACAGAAGATGAAATATATGAATATAAACAGGAGATCAAGAAGATTAAAGATAATATAAACGAAAGTATAATAAGTGAGAAACATATAGTCAAATTAAAGATACCATTTGAGGAGAAAGTAAAATTAATGGAAGAATATAATATTTTAAAAACCTTAGAAAAACATACATCATCGTGGTATGATCAAAAAAATAAATTATATGAAAGTATAGATGCATGGGATATGCCAACAGATAGTATTGAAATTATAAATAAATTAAATAAAAATAAACAATATACTATAAGTTTAAGAGAGAAAATCTTAAATTCTGATATAAAAACAGAAATAAAAGAAATCTTATATGATAAATTCAAAAATATTCAAACATATAGACAATCAAGTGAAGAATATATTAAAGAGAAAAGATGGATCGAAACAGTATTAAATATACCACGAAACACAACAAAGATGTTTTCAAATATTAAAACAAATAATAAAAAATTAGAATTTGTATATGAAACATTAAATAATACAATATATGGGCAAACAGAAACAAAGGAACGAATTATTGAATTTGTTTCAACAATGATAACAAATCCTAATTCAAAGTCTAAAATATTAGGACTTATTGGTCCTCCAGGTGTTGGTAAAACAGCATTAGCACGAGGTTTATCAAAAGCTTTACAATTACCATTTACACAAATTTCATTAGGTGGTATGAGTGATTCTTCTATTTTATTAGGACATGCCCCAACATATTTAGGTGCGACATGCGGAATAATAACAAAGAGTTTAATAAAAATGGAAACATTAAATGGAGTATTATTTTTAGATGAATTTGATAAAATATCTAATGGTAAAAATAGTGCTGATATATCAAATACTTTATTACATGTATTAGATTATGAACAAAATAATGAATTTAATGATCATTATTTACCAGAAATACCAATAGATTTATCAAAACTATTTATAATTTTATCATTTAATTCAAAAGATGAAATAGATCCAATTTTATTAGATCGTGTAAATATAGTAGAGGTAAAAAAATATTCAAATAAAGATAAAACTCATATTTTAAAAAATTATTTTGTACCAAAAATATTAAAGAATCTAAATATGAAACCCGATAATATTACATTTACGGATAGTGCAATTGATTTTATTATTGAAAAAAATAAAAATAAAGAAGGTGTAAGACAATTAGAAATGGACACATATGGAATTTTACAAAGAATAAATACATTATGTTTATTAGATACAGGAACAAATGTAAAATTAAGTTATAATATAAAAAATTTTAAATTACCATTTGTAATAACTTTATCATATGTAAAAAACTTATATAAAACAACATTTTAATAAAAAATAATTAAAAAATTTTATAAACTATTTTATAAAATTTTTTATTAATTAATAATAAATGAGATCACCTACATTTTTAATATTAGGAACTCAAAAATCAGGAACTAAATCAGCAATTTATCATTTGAATCAACACCCTGATATAAATATATTAGATTATGAAACAAAAAAATTTATAAATGATCAAATAACAGATGAAGAATATGAAAAATTATTTGATAATAATAAAAAACAAACCGGTGAGAAAACACCAGAATATATGTTATTAAAGGAAAGTATAGATAAAATTTATAATTATAATCCTAATATAAAATTAATAATATTTTTAAGAAATCCAATATATCGAGCACATTCGCAATATAAAATGATAAAATTAAGAAATGAACGTAATAAAGTTCCATTTAAATTATCATACAAACAATTTTTAAAGAAAAATATGAATGATAAAAAAATAAAAACACCAGATAATATATCAAAATATTATTGTTATCAAAGAGGAAATTATTTTGAACAATTAAAATATATTTATTCAAAATTTGATCATAATTTAATTAAAATAATAATATCAGAGAAAGTAATAAAAACCCCTTTACGACAATATAATAAAATATTTAGTTTTTTAAATTTAAAAAATTTAACAAAAGATGAATTTAAATATAAACGGCACATACATTCGGCAAAAAATAAAAAAATATTAGATATTGCTAACTATATTTATACTCGAAATTTATATCTTGATTCAATTAAAAACTTATATGAATTATTAGGATCACCTATTAATATATGGGAGAAAGATTTTAAAAATAGAGTTGTAAATCATAATAAAAAAGTTCAAAATAAAAATAAAAAAAAATTAAATATTAACCCTAAAAAATATATTTAAAAGTTCAATATGAATACATATTATAAAAATGTATAATACCGTCTCAACTCGTAAAAGAACACGTGAAAGTAATGATAAAACAGATCTTCTTCATGTTTTAAAAATGCTCGACAATTCGCCTCATAAGAAAAGTCGTAGCGATTCACCAGAAAACTTTTTTTATGCTCCACCAAGTGTAGTATATGCTAAAGAAAATCATTTATATTTTAGATCACCTGTAAATGATCAATCTGTTTCCGATTTAGTAAATCTAATAGAAGATAAAAATGAAGAATTTAAAGAACTAAGTCAAAATAAAATGTTTTCAAAAGTTGAACCATCACCTCTATATTTACATATTACATCAAACGGTGGAAGTGTTTTTGCAGGAAATCGTGCAATTGATGCTATTAAAAATTCACAAATGCCTATTTATACAGTCGCGGAAGGAAATGTTGCGAGCATGGGGGCAAGTATGCTAATTTGTGGTAAAAAACGTTTTATGACAAAAAGTTCATATGTTTTAATTCACCAAATCTCAGCAGGTGGATCAGGAACATTTCATGAACTTTGTGATACACATCAAAATCATAAACAAATTATGCAAGATTGTGTAAATCATTATATTGAACATACATTAATGGACGAAAAACAAATTAAAAAAGAATTTAAACATGATTTATGGTGGGATTATACAAGATGTAAAAGAAATGGTCTTGTTGATGAACTTTATTAAATAAAAATCGAGTTTTATTATTTATAATATTTTATAAATAATAAAAAATTAATATGAAACTAAATTTAAATAAAAATTTAGTTTTATTATTTATAATATTATAAATAATAGAACTAAATTTAAATGGACATATAATTAGAAAAATAATATTATTATATAAAAATATAATTTAAAAAATATTATATTCGGCATAATATGTAATAAAAAACAACAGAAGAAGTTATTGATTTTTATAAATTATATAAAGATGAGCAATTAGAATATAATCCAAATTTTGATATTAGATGGATAAAAAAATATAATTTAAAAAATTTGAATTATAGCATTATATCGAGACGGTCAAATTTTAAGATTGAATGGATTAAATTATATCCATCTTAAAAATGGGATTTTACTATAATATCAAAACATCCTAATTTTGAACTTGAATGGTATGAATTGTATCCTTATAAAGAGTGGGATTTTACAGAAATAACATCATGTAAAAACTTTAAAATAGAATGGATCACAAAATATCCAGATAAAAATTTGTGTTATAGTATTTTATTTAAAGATCCTAATTTTAATATTGAATGGGTAAAAAAAGATGAGCGCTTAATTAATAATTTAGAAGCTTTAATAATTAATCCCAACTTCAATATAGATTGGATTAAATTAAATCCTTCTACAGAATGGGATTATTATTCAATTTTAAAACATAAAAATTTTAAAAAAGAATGGTTAGATGAATGTGAATTATTAAAACAAGCTTATATAATTAACAACGGGACTTTTAATATTAAGTGGGTTCAAACATTTAATAATAAAATATTAAATTATGATTTAATATCTAAATGTAATAATTTTAATGTAGAATGGATAAAAACAATACCCAGATAAACGATGGGATTATAATTATTTATATAAAAATAAAAAAATAACAAAAAAAGATTTTATAGAATTAGATCCAGAAATTGATATTAATAAAATAAATTCAAAAACAAATTTTAGTATATTATTATGTAATTCTAATTTTAATATTGATTGGATATATCGATTTGATAAATTATATTATGATAGTAATAAAATGATTAATCATAATTATTTTAAAATGGAATGGGTCGATAAATTAAATAAATATTCTAAAAAAAATAATACTTGTCAAAAAATATTATATATACAATGTAATAAAAGTCCTAACTTTAATATAGATTGGGTAAAAAAATATCCATATGAAAATTGGAATTTTGCATATATTTGTTTAAATTATATCATAGATTTATATGAAATATATAATAATCCAACTATTTATACAAATAAAATTCCTAAAATAATATTTTCGTATATAAACAGTGATATTACAAAAATTATCAAATTAATTAAATTATATGATAAAAAAGATCGTATTAACATTATTTTTAATTATCTAAGTAAAAATAAAAATTTAACATTAGAATGGTTAAAAGCATATCCAAATGAAGAATGGGATTATTTATATATTATAACAAAAATTTAATCAATTGGTAAAATACCTTCTTTATAATATTTTATTTTATTAAAAATGGTGAGTGTTTCGCGTGAAACTAATATATTATCGCAATAATAATTTTTATTTATTATTTTAACTTTCGCGGGTTTATAACCTTTATCTGGAATTAAATATTTAACTTCTTCATTATTTAATATATTAATTTTATTCATTGTATTAAATTTAAAATATTCAATATGTGTATTAAATTTTATTAAACTTATAATAAATTTAACTATATTTGTAGTTTGATCATTATTTAATTTATTATCAATAGTTATATATTTTGGTATAATTTTTGTACCATATAATATTCTTTTTTTATAACCTGTTTTTAAATCTTCAATACGTGGTGTACTTGTTATAATAACTCGTGTACCTTCACCTGTTGTTTTATAATTTTGAAAATAAGTTAATAAAGGATTAAAATCAGCAATAACATTATAACCATCATATAATAAACAATAAGCCAAATAAAAATTAATATTTGGTGGTAAATTATATAATTTAATAGTAATACCTCTATTTTTAATTTCATGACGACCTAAACATTTATAATAAATAAATTCATCACCAATCATTTTTGTAGGTATTTTATTATCTTTAATAAAGTTTTCAGTTAAAGTTTGTCCTTCAATATCAATTTTATTATAATATTTTGGTATATTAAGATAAATGGTGGACATTTTATCAATAATATTAGACGAGCCTCCCCAAAATTTATCATTAGTAATTTTTTTAGAACGTGTAGCATATCTATCTTTAATTAAATATAATATATTTTGATTTTTAAAATTATCAAACATATTATCATTTAATTCTTTTTCAAAAATAAAATCTAAACGAGCTCTAAAAACAAAATCATATTTAAAATTATGTTGTTGTTCATATTCTTTTTTTAATTCATTACAATAAAAGATTTTATAATACATACCAATCGCATTATAAGCATAATTTTTATTTTTAAAAAAAGATTTTTCCATTAATAATTCTTTAATTGGTATTTTTTCTGTTTTATTATTAAATATATCTATTTTATAACGAATGGGTTTTAATTGAAACATAAATTCTAAGGGATCGTATCGTGAAGGTCTCATTTTAAAATCAATATCTAAGTTTAATTTATTGACAGTATCTTCATTTAAATCCCATAAATGTAAAAATATATCAACTTGATTATTTTTTTCAAGAGAAGAAATCAAATATTTTTGAATAGAAGGCATACAAGTATGAAAACTACGAAGAGCACCACTAAAACATATAGCGATTCTCATAATATAAATTTTATATAAAAAAATTATAATTTAAATTCTATTTATAGAATATAATTTTACTAATTATTAAAAACATTAAAACATGAAAATAGATTTAGAAACACCATTTGAAAAAGAATTCATTGATTTAATAAAAAAAAATAATAATACAAATCCAAATACTATACAAACTTTATTACAAAGTAAGAAAATTACATATGATATAATTATTCATTATCGTGATATTTTATATGATCCATTAGTATTATATTCTAATCCAAATTTTGATTTAGAATGGATAAAAGATGATTTAAAATTAATAAATAAAGATTATATAAGATATAATTTAATTTTTCATTCAAATTTTAAATTTGAATGGATTCTAAATTATAATTTAGATTGGGATTATAATTTATTAATAAAAAGATTTGATTTTGATATTGATTGGGTATTAAAAATTAAAGATATTAAAAA
>Ga0307981_1003743_pt1 | contig 11197 bp, 8 predicted proteins | sample OrgLakmetagen987_FD_201849 | JGI IMG/M metagenome (GOLD analysis project Ga0307981, IMG submission 201849) | Saline water microbial communities from Organic Lake, Antarctica - #987 | ecosystem: Environmental > Aquatic > Non-marine Saline and Alkaline > Saline | place: Antarctica: Organic Lake... | reverse complement strand
TCGCTGAACTAATTGATGATGATGCCAAACTCATCCTAGCCTCTGCTACTCAAAAATTTACCAGTATGCAAAAACGGATCGTCGCGCACTGTCTCGGTATAGATATTCTCGATACCGAAATAGATCTAGTAAAGCGCCAAGTTCAAACCGCTGAGATCAGGATGAAACAAGGACAAGATGAACTCGACAGATTTAACGAGCTCAGTAAAGGCACCGTGTCCGATCAACAAAAAGTCCAAGCACAACTCAAACTTCAAGAACTCAAATCTCAAACCGAGGAACTACGGTCTAAAATACCCGGACTCGAAGCGAAAAAAATGCAAATCCATGCCGAGCGCGAATCCATGGAAAGCACGCTCGATGAATTACAAACACAACTCGATACTGCAACACTAACACTCGAGCGCACTAAAATCTCATCCCCTATCAATGGTATGGTCCTCCGTCTTCATGCTGCTCCTGGGAAAAAACGTATTTTGAAAATGGACGACCCTAACTCCGCCGTCATCGTGGAGCTATACAATCCAGAAAAACTTCAAGCCCGCATCGATATCCCGCTCAATGAAGCCGCTTCCATGCGCTTGCAACAAATCGTCGAGCTCAAGTCCGATTTATTACCTGACAGAACGTTTACTGGTCGAGTGACACGTATCAGTGGTCAGGCAGACCTAGTGCGTAACACCTTGCAAGCGAAAGTAGAGATCGATAATCCAGACCCACGACTCCGCCCAGACATGCTAGTAAGGGCTAAGTTTTATGCTACAGGAAATGAGGCTGGAACTATTTCTAATAGCTCACAGACCTCCAACACAAAACCCGGCAGACTCTCTATTTACGTCCCAGATAAGGCGATCTTCGAAGAGCAATTCGTCTGGGTCGTTTCCACAGAAAATAAAGCGGAACTCCGCAAGCTAACACTCGGCACAGAAGTCAAAGCAGATTTCCAGCAGGCTCTCGATGGGGTTAAATCTGGTGAACAAGTCATCCTCCCACCATTCAATCTCTTTAAAGAAGGCGGCCGCATTCGTGTAGCCAAAAAAAATCTAACTAACTAACTCATGAAACCACTCATCTCCATCCGCTCGATCAGTAAATCGTTCACCAAAGGAAAAACCACCATCACCCCTCTCGATGGCCTTTCTCTTGATGTAGCAAAAGGTGAATTCATTTCCCTCATGGGGCCCTCAGGATCAGGAAAAACCACGTTATTAAACCTCATCGCAGGCATAGACACTCCCACCTCAGGAGAAATTATCATCAACGATAAAGACATCGCCACACTCTCGCGCGCTCAACTCACAAAATGGCGCTCCGCTCACGTAGGCTATATTTTCCAGCTTTACCATCTGGTGCCGATCTTATCCGCCTATGAAAACATCGAGCTACCGCTGTTGCTCTTCAAAATGGGTAAAAAAGAGCGCCGTAAGAGAATACTCACAGCTCTAGAACTCGTCGGTCTCTCAGACCGTGCTGATCACCGCCCGTCAGAGCTATCTGGCGGTCAAGAACAGCGAGTCGCCATCGCCAGAGCCATTGTCCATAATCCTGAAATGCTCGTTGCTGATGAGCCTACCGGTGACCTAGACAGAGACACCGCTGATTCCATATTAAATTTACTCAAACAACTAGCTGAAGAGCATGGTAAAACCATCGTCATGGTCACCCATGACCCCAAAGCTGCCGCCTTCGCCCACCGCTCACTTTTACTAGAAAAGGGGAAATTTATCGACTCTAACAAATCAGCCATAGAAACGCCAACATCATGAAACTACTCAATCTCGCTTTCAAGAACCTCATCCGTCACCGGCTACGTACTTTACTGACCGTGCTCGGAGTGACTGCTGGCATGTTTCTCTACACCGCTGTTCAGACAATGCAGTTTTCACTAGCAAAAGCCACCGAAAGTAACGCCGATGATACCACATTGGTGGTCTATCGAGAGAATCGGTTTTGTCCATCCACCTCACGCCTCCCAGAACACTACATGCCCGTCATCGAACGCATCCCAGGTGTTCGCGAAGTCATCCCGATACAAATAGCAGTCAACAACTGCGGTGCCTCGCTGGATGTCATCACCTTTCGTGGAGTCCCACCAGAAAACCTACGTAAATACAATCCATCGATCAAAGTCGTAGCAGGAAATTATGACGACTTTATCAAGCGCACTGACGCTGCACTCGTGGGGCAACATTTTGCAGAGCGAAGAGGACTTTCTCCCGGTGATAAATTTGAAGCGGTAGGAGTCAATGTCACCGTAGCAGGCATCATCACTTCAGACTCACCACAGGATGAAAACGTCGCCTACGTGCACCTCCCCTTCCTACAGCAAGCCTCTCGCATTGGCTTAGGAATCGTGACTCAGTTCAATGTAAAAGTCGATAGCTCCAATCTACTCCAGCCGGTTTCAAATCAAATTGACGATATATTTAGCTCTGATCAACAACCGACCACGACACGTCCAGAAAAAGCATTTTTCGCTGAAACAGCGAAACAAATGATCGAACTTATCGGCTTCACCCGATGGCTTGGTATGGGCGCCGTAGCCGCAGTGCTAGGCTTAGTAGCAAATGCCGTATTACTCATCGTCCGAGGTAGAGTAAAGGAGACCGCTATCTTCCAAACGCTCGGATTCTCACGTTCAGCCATCGGTCTCATGGTTGTTTTTGAAGGGATTCTATTAGGCTTAATGGGCGGTATCTTAGGTGTCTCAGGTGCTATCGCATTCTTTAAGGTTAAAGCATTCACATTAGGAAATGAAGGCCTGACTCTGGCACTCACACCATCGACATCAGTCGCAATCAATGGACTCTTAGTAGCAGTTGCACTCGGATTATTTGCATCAATCTATCCAGCATGGAAAGCCACCTCCCGCCCACTCGTCCAATCACTAAACTCATAATCCCGCGCGAGTAAGAACAGGAACGTGGCCGTCCCGTCCGCATTAAGCCAAGCACACAAGCCGAGAAATAAAACATAAAACCTAACATTCTAAAACCTCAATAATAATATGCTCCCCTTCACCTATGCACTTAGAAATCTCTTCCGCGACCCTGCACGTATGCTGCAGACCGTGGGTGGGTCTGCCATCGTCGTGCTGCTACTCATCGCAGCTGTTGCTCTCAATCAAGGAATGGATTCTGTGCTTTCCGCCTCTGGATCTCCTAGGAATGCCATCCTCCTAGGTAAGGGATCTGAAGAATCTATCGAGAGATCAGAAGTCTCCTATGATGCTGAGAGTTCCGCCGCCACAGACATTTCAGGCATCGAGACTAAACTCGGTATCAGCGCTGTCTCAGGAGAAATCATTTACCAAGCCCCCATCCGCACAGACTCAGGAAACGAAGAAGCAGCCATACTCCGCGGGGTTCTAGAAAACTCCCTACTTGTCCACGACTCTGTTAGACTTTTAGACGGTCACTTTCCAGGATCTGGAGAAGTCATGGTCGGACATCTAGCACACAGAAAACTAGGAGTTAATGCCGCAGAATTGGAAGTCGGGAAACGACTCTATTTTGAAGAAGATGAATTTATCATCTCAGGTATATTCACTGCTCCTGGAACGGTGCTAGAGTCAGAGATATGGTTTGATCGAAACGACCTTTCATCACTCACTCAGCGCGACTCCCTCTCCGCCATCATCATCCGCATGGATGACACAAAAATGGACGCTGTAGAACTCTTTACCTTCCGACGTAATGATCTAGAGCTCGCAGCCATCCGCGAAGATAAATACTATAAAAAACTCAGTATCTTTTATGAGCCCATAAAGCTCATGACCTGGGTCACCGCTGCACTGGTCGCAGCTGGTGCATTATTTGGTGGTTTGAACACTCTCTACGCAGCATTTTCTGCTCGTATCAAAGAAATGGCCACCCTACAAGCCATCGGCTACTCTCGAGGTGCCTTATTAATTTCACTCATCCAAGAAAGTCTTCTCGCTACCCTGACAGGCACCTTACTCGCTTTTCTGCTCGCATACTTCTTACTTGATGGACTCACCGTTCCCTTTTCTGTCGGAACATTTAAGCTCTCATTATCTCCTTTGGTCATTACTATTGGCCTACTTACAGGGATCACATTAGGACTTATCGGAACATTACCTCCAGCTGCACGCTGCTTAATTCCCTCCTTACCTAAAGCTCTCCGCTCATTCTAAATTCAATCAAGACAACTAACTAACAACCACCAAAAATATGAAACTAACCACAATACTACTAGCTACCATCATCCCATTCACCATCATTTCCTGTGGTGGTAAAGAAAAGTCTGAATCAAAAACAGAAGAAGCCACCAACAAACCAAACTTAGAGTATATTTTACTCAAAGAAAAACCAGTTGAAGCCATCAAAATATCAGAACTCCGCACCAATCGTAAAGCCGGAGAAACCGTCACTTTTTCAGGTAAAATCATCGGATCTCGCGAGGTCCTCATCGATGGGCTAGCCGTCATGATTATGGGTGACCCAGCTAAAATGACCACCTGTGATTTACGCCCCGGCGACGCCTGTAAAACACCTTGGGACGTCTGCTGTGATGATTACAAGGTGATCAAGGATAACATCGTCACGGTCCAAATTCTTGACCAATCCGGCACTCCAATAAAAGCCGGACTCAAAGGACTCGCTGGCATCAAAGAAATGAGCGCTTTAACCGTCACAGGAGTCGTCGATGATTCATCCAATGAAAGAAACATGATCATCAACGCAACTGGAATCTTCGTGGATTAAATATCATGCGTTTCAAATGCCTGTAGTGACAACAAAAGACACTTTTAAATGAAAACTTCCTGTAGTTTCTGAAAAAACATGCTTTATTAGATAGAGACAATCTCAAAACAATAAACAAAAGACAATGAAAGGCGCATTACTACTCAATCTCGGTTCACCCGACTCAACAGAAGTCCCAGACGTAAGAAAATATCTCGACGAATTCCTCATGGATGAGCGGGTGCTTGATATAGCTGAATGGAAGCGCAAACTTTTACTCAAGCTCATCATCTTACCAAGACGTCCTATTGCCAGTGCCGAGGCGTATTCTAAAGTTTGGACAGACGAGGGTTCCCCCCTCATCGTAACGAGCAAAAAACAGCAAAAGCTAGTCCAAGAAGATACTGAGATCCCAATATTTCTAGCAATGCGCTACGGCTCACCGGCCACCGCAGACATCGTAGCAGAGATCAAGGAAGCAGGAATCACTGAGCTACTCATCATTCCACTCTACCCACACTACGCCATGTCTAGCTACGAGTCAGCCGTCGTGAAGGCTATGGAAGAACTTAGAATACAAGCTCCAGATATTGTTACCAAACTCGTCCAGCCCTACTACAAAGACCCTGACTACATCCACGCGCTATGGGAATCTATCAAGCCACAATATGAAGGCTCAGGTGCACACCTCATGATGTCTTTCCACGGTATTCCAGAGCGCCACGTGAAGAAAACTGATCCATCTCACGCTCACTGCTTAGTCACACCAAACTGCTGCGACACCTGTAACCCTGCTCACGCCACATGCTACAAGCACCAGTGCCTGACCACCGCAAAAGAACTCATAAAATACGCCGGTATTGATGAAAAAGACGTCACCATTTCATTCCAATCTAGACTACTCCGTGATCCGTGGCTTTCACCTTACACTGACTATGAAATCGAAAGATTAGCCAAAGAAGGCGTTAAAAAAATCAAAGTGATCTGCCCAGCATTTATTTCTGACTGCCTAGAAACTCTTGAAGAAATTGCCATGGAAGGCAAAGAAGAATTTATAGAGCACGGTGGCGAAGAGTTTGAACTCATTCCCTGTCTAAATACCCACCCATTATGGATCAAGTGGATGGTAGACAAAATACAGAAATGGGAGAGTTAGACACCCAATAGACAATAAAAGTAAAATAATACGTAACTTTCTTGCAACTTTCCCTAAGCTGATCGGTTACTACCTTTGTCAGGAGATTATCAATCATGAAAAATAAAGCCAACAACACGAACCAAGACCAAAATCAAGATTCCCTCAATGAGCAACAGCTCAATGAATTGGAAAACGACGCGGTATGGTCTCTGCTCAATACTGCCGAGAAAGACTCTGCCGTAGAAGTTAGCCCCATGTTTGCTAGAAATGTCATGCGTGAGATCCGCGTTAATCTTAGCCAAGAAAAGTCCCTCTCATTTTGGCAGCGTCTCATTGCTCCTAAATTCAACAAAATAGCATTCACATTAGCGGCCACGGCTGCTTGTGCTGTCTTAGTTATCACACAGATTTCAGAGCAAGATACTGATTCAGTGGTAGCAACCGCTAATACTGAATTTTCTGATGACTTAGATGACATATCGTTTGACGATATTACCACTTTTGTAGAATCTGAGGAGAAAACTTTCACCGATGAAATGTTAGAACTAGCCGGTCAAGATCCCTTCTACATTTCCGAGGAAGAGATTGAAATTGCAATGCAAATGTAAGCCAAATCATAATTTAATAATGGCGCGCTATTAGCCAATTATGAGTAGTAACCCATGTCACAATTCTGACACAAAGCTTACCCTTCTCTTTTCCATTCTCCCTGCTAATATAAATTTATGTTAAAAGTAGGTATAAATGGATTTGGCAGGATTGGAAGGCTCGGATTTAGACAAGGATTTGATGATCCAGAATACAAGATCATCCAGATCAACGAGCACAAGGGGATCGCAGAGACCGCGGCGCATTTGTTAGAATTTGACACTGTCCATGGTCGCTGGGATAGAGATATTTCTCACACTGAAAACTCAATCATCGTCGCTGGTCAGGAAATTCCTGTCACGCTCGAAAACACCATTGGAGCCGTCGATTGGTCTGGTTGTGATATCGTCATTGAGTCATCAGGAGCATTCCGCACCGAGGCCACACTCAACGAATATTTCCGCCAAGGAGTAAAAAAAGTAGTCGTCGCAGCCCCAGTTAAAGACGGTGGCGCTCTCAATGTAGTCATGGGATGTAATGATCACCTCTATGATCCCGCCACTCACCATCTTCTCACTGCTGCCTCATGCACCACCAACTGCATCGCACCACCTATCAAGGTCATCCATGAGAAACTCGGTATCAAGCACGGCACGATCACCACGATGCATGACATCACCAATACTCAGGTTTTAGTCGATGCTCCGCATAAAGACCTACGCCGCGCGCGCTCAGCCATCAACTCACTCATCCCCACCTCCACCGGATCCGCCACCGCCATCACCATGATTTACCCTGAACTAAAAGGGAAACTCAATGGCATCGCAGTCCGCATCCCGCTCCTCAATGCCTCTCTTACAGATTGCGTATTCGAGCTGGAGCGCGAAACCACCGTGGAAGAAGTAAACGCCCTGCTAAAAACAGCCTCCGAAGGCGAGCTAAAAGGCATCCTCGGCTACGAAACAAAACCACTCGTCTCAGCCGACTACACCAACGACATCCGCAGCGGCATCATCGACGCCCCATCCACAATGGTAGTAGACGGCACTATGCTAAAAATCCTCGTCTGGTATGACAACGAAATGGGCTACGCCGCAAGAATGATGGAACTAGTCCAAAAAATAGCTAAATCAATTGTTTAATGAGTTGATACAAGCAATATTGCTCAACGCCTTAGGTGCCTTCGGCACGTTGACTAGTCATTGGTCGGAGTCTTCGCTCGGTTGCACCGTGCTGGACTAATGACCAATCAACCAATGACCAATCAACGGCTCGCAGAGCCCAAAAACCTCCTAGCCACCAAAGCTCTTAGCCACAGAATGAACATAAAATCCTACATTTCTGTCACACTTTCCTACTGGGTGTTCATGCTCACGGACGGAGCACTGCGAATGTTAGTATTACTCCACTTTCACAAGCTAGGATTCACTCCAGATAAATTAGCCTTCCTTTTCGTCCTCTACGAGGTAGCTGGTATCATTACTAATCTACTAGGTGGCTGGATGGGTTCACGATTTGGTCTGAAATCTACCCTTTTTACCGGCCTCGGACTCCAAATAATCGCTCTGTTAGGCCTCACCCTTTTTCAAGAAAGCTGGGCGATCACAGCCATAACGCTATCAGTAATCTTCGTTATGGCTGTGCAAGCGCTCTCTGGAATAGCCAAAGACCTAACCAAAATGAGCTCAAAAAGCTCCGTCAAGCTGCTCGTCAATGAAGACAACGAATCCGGATTATTCAAGCTCGTTGCAATCCTAACAGGCTCTAAGAACGCCATCAAAGGAATCGGGTTCTTCCTCGGTGCATTTCTCTTAGCAACTATCGGTTTCGATCCATCACTCTACATCCTAGCCGGACTCATCACCCTAACCCTCATCACCTCACTCCTCACCATCCGTGGAGATTTTGGTAAAATGAAGACCAAGGTGAAATTTTCCCAACTTTTCTCCAAAAGCTCAGCCATTAACAGGCTCTCGTTCGCCAGAGCTTGCCTCTTTGCCTCACGAGACGTCTGGTTCGTCGTAGGTCTCCCCATTTTCCTCCATGATCAGCTCGGCTGGAGCTTCTCTGAAGTAGGAGCCTTCATGGCAACATGGATCATCGGCTACGGTATCGTCCAAGCATCCGCACCCAGGATCAGCGGTGCTAAAGCAGGACTAAAACAAGCCGTAACCAGCCTCAAAATCTGGGCATTCCTGCTCGTCAGTATCTGCTCCGCACTCACAGCTGCCATCCACTGGAACTTCCACCCCACCACCTCACTCCTCATCGGACTAGGAATCTTCGGATTCATCTTCGCGGTCAATTCCTCCATTCATTCTTACCTCATCCTAGCCTACACCAAGTCAGAAGAAGTCGCACTAAACGTCGGGTTCTACTACATGGCAAATGCCTGTGGAAGACTGATCGGGACCCTCACATCAGGCATCGCCTATCTCTACGGAGGTCTCACTACCTGCCTCATCACTTCCACCATCCTAGCACTGGCCGCGGCCGTAGGGAACCTTACTTTACCGAACAAATCAACGAATCAAGATATGACGATATGAGAACTTGATTTCTCCGTAGCGGTGATTTATATTTGAATAGTTAAAGCGAAATTGGTAATTGCCAAATTCAATCACTAATCATTAATCTTCATCTCATGCCACGTCCAGACTCCACTGCAGAACTCACCACCGCCCTAAAAAAACGCATCCTAGTCTTAGACGGAGCCATGGGCACCACTATCAGAGGCTACGGACTCAGTGAGGCAGACGCCCGCGGAAAACGTTTCAAGGACATCGATAAAGATATCCTCAACAACGGTGACATACTCTCCCTCACAAACCCCGACGTTATCCTAGACATCCACAAGCGCTTCCTCGTAGCCGGCTCAGACATCGTCGAGACAAACTCATTCTCTGCCACTTCCATATCACAATCAGAATTCTTCATACCAGACCCACGTGAAAAAGGAGACGGTTCCCGAAAAGATCCAGACTTTTACCAAGGCGTCATCGAAGACAAATTCCTCATCGACCTAGCGCATGATATCAACTACCAGTCAGCAAAAATCGCCCGCCAAGCCTGCGATGAAATAGCCAACAACACAGGTATTAAACGCTACGCAGCAGGAGCCATCGGACCCATGACTGTAGGTCTCAATAATGCTGCCGTAGATCCAGATGATGCCGGTTTCAGAACCGTCATCTGGGATCAAGTCTATCTAGACTACAAGCGCCAGATCCGCTCTCTCATCGCCGGCGGAGTAGATATCCTCATGGTGGAAACCATCTTCGATGCCCTAAACTCCAAGTGCGCCCTAGTCGCCATCCAAGACATTTTTGAAGAAGACAACATCCACCTCCCCGTGATCATCTCAGCCGCAGTAGGACTCGGCGGAGAAACCATGATTTCAGCCCAGAAATCAGAAGCCCTCTGGAACGCCGTCGCCCACATCAAACCCCTAGCCATCGGACTAAATTGCTCTCTTGGTCCAGACCAGATGCGCCCCTTCATCCAAGAACTCAGCCAAGTAGCAGAATGCTTCGTCTCCTGCTACCCAAATGCCGGAATGCCAGACGCCCTGTCAGAAACAGGCTTCCCACTCCTCCCTCTAGACATGCACGACCGCTTAAACGACTTCGCCACAGCCGGCTTCCTGAACCTTGCCGGTGGATGCTGCGGAAACACCCCAGAACACGTTGCAGAAATAGCCAGAGGCGTAAAAAACGTAGAACCTCGCACCATTCCAAAAATAGAGCCTCAAATGCGCCTATCCGGCACCGAAGTCTACAACCACAGCGATACCACAAACTTCCTCATGATTGGAGAGCGCACCAACGTAGCAGGCTCCCCCGTGTTCAGAAAAATGATCCAGGAAGGTCGCCTCGAAGACGCTCTCGCAGTCGCCCGCCAGCAGGTAGAAAATGGCGCCCCAGTCATCGACATCTGCCTCGATGACGGACTCATCGACGGAAAAGAAATGATGACCCGTTTCCTCAATCTCGTCCAGTCCGAGCCCGACATCACCAAGGTCCCCATCACCATAGACTCCTCCAAATGGGAAATCATCGAAGCCGGACTCAAATGCATCCAAGGTAAAGGAATCGTCAACTCCATCTCACTCAAAGAGGGCGAAGAAATCTTTAAGGATAATGCACGCACCGTTATGAAATACGGAGCCGCAGTGGTCGTCATGGCATTTGATGAAAATGGTCAAGCAGCGACCTACGAAGATAAAATTTCCATCTGTAAACGCGCCTACGACATCCTCGTAGACGAAGTGGGTTTTAACCCACAAGACATCATTTTTGACCCCAATATCCTCACCGTCGCTACCGGAATCGATGAGCACAACAACTACGCAGTCGACTTCTTTAATGCCACCAGATGGATTAAGGAAAACTTACCCGGAGCCAAAGTCTCCGGCGGAGTATCCAACGTCTCATTCTCATTCCGTGGTAACAACCCAGTGAGAGAAGCCATGCACGCCTCATTCCTCTACCACGCAGGTAAAAACGGTATGGACATGGGCATCGTTAATGCTGGTATGTTAGAAGTCTATGACGAGGTCAAACCAGACATGCTCAAGCATGTAGAAGACGTCCTCCTTAACACCGATCCCGGTGCCACCGAGCGCATGCTAGACTTCGCAGAACAGTTCCGAGGAATCAAAAAGTCCCAACAAAAAGAAGACCTAGAATGGCGTGAAAAATCGGTAGAAAAGCGCCTAGAACACGCCCTTCTCAGAGGCATAGACACCTTCATCACAGAAGACACC
>Ga0307981_1003742_pt1 | contig 11197 bp, 11 predicted proteins | sample OrgLakmetagen987_FD_201849 | JGI IMG/M metagenome (GOLD analysis project Ga0307981, IMG submission 201849) | Saline water microbial communities from Organic Lake, Antarctica - #987 | ecosystem: Environmental > Aquatic > Non-marine Saline and Alkaline > Saline | place: Antarctica: Organic Lake... | reverse complement strand
CAAACAGGAATTCCCAAAGACTCTCCGAACAAATCTTGTCAAACTTGCCAAGAAGAATGGAGGAGATCTAGGGTTTCTCGTTTAGAAATCACGAAGAACTCTCTTCGTTCTGCAAGCGCAACATGTATTGAATAAGTGAATTCAAAAAAGAACAATCTGTATTAAAAGTAAATAAATGAACAAATATATCACAAAAAGGGTAACTCATTAGATATCGTATTATGTAGTCTTACCTAACATTCAATATCGATCACACTGAAGTGAGACACAATACGTCAGTTGTTGTTTTGAAGTATGTTTCGGCTTTTGTGCGAACCTTCTTTTAATGTTGTGATACATAAAAATTGCCAAATTTTCGAAACTCAAGCAAAGGATATTGTGAAAAGATTGTAAATTTTCCTGACTGAAGAACAGTTTAACCTTTCTTCTCTAGAGCTAAATATCGACAAAAAGTTATAAGAATCATTCAATTCTCAACGTGTTTAATTTACAGGTTGCTCATTTTTGTAACAATTTCTAGCCATTCTGCTCCCCTTATCGCTTCCTTAGTTTCTCCTTCCGTACCGCCAATATCAACATCTTCACGAGATGGAACAAGCTCCAATATTGGTGTGAATTTCCTTGCAAATAGACATCCCTCTTCCCTTGCCAAGCGGATTACTGCCCTCAATTCTTTAAACTTGTCCTTTCGATTTATCTCAAATGAAGCTGGATTCTTCGCATTCATGCTCCAATCACAGTAGGTTACCCTCCTCCTTAAAACTTCATTATCCATGGAAAGTTCGTTCTCGTTGCCATTTATTGCATTTGCATCATTGATGCTTGTATCATCGTTTTCATCCCCGGCTTCCAATATCCCGAGTAAAGACATGACGGTAGGAAAATACATTTCGTCACTCGCTTTGACTCTCCGAAAGCATTGCCATAGTGCTAATTGTAAGCGATCTTTGCCACGCTGGGTACTCGTAATCCCAATTTGTCCATAAGCACTTTCAGCTGCATCGTCGATTAATTTGATAATAGGCCATGCGTGACGTCTCGTCAGTATCATCCATTGGTCGGCTTTCCATATATTAGATTGAGGGATCGAACGATCAATAACATCCCATTGTAATTGCCGTGCGTATCCATTATTGGGCGTGTTTCTCGCATTTACCCATGACTTATTGGCGTTTGCACTATTGTATTGAGACGATGTTGGTTGAGTAGAATTTTTCGTTTCTTTTTCTTCTCCGTCCTTGGAGAAGAGTGCCGACTCAAACTCTGCAAGGGTGGTGACGGGGATACAGGATTCGCTGACAAAGACAAATCGATCAACTGTCGGCAATGCATTATCATCTACAATTGCTTTATTTGAACTCGCTTTCATGGCATTTGCGTTGCTGGTTGCAACATATCGTTGGGATGAATACCTCTCTTTGTATTCCTTTGCTTGGTTTGGGTCATCGATACTCTTGCTTACAGACACAGCATTATCTCTATTTGAGCCAATTTTAAGCCCTTCATCTAATAAGTCAATCATTGCTCTCGTGATTTCCACGGAACCCCATTCTGGCTTTCTTGAAAAATATCGAGTGGGTGGGAGATAGGAATGATTTTCTGACGTAAGGTCTATATTACGACTGTAGCGTTCCCTGCATTGCTGTATATCACGAACAGACGGTTTATGCATCAATAGGCGCTGTTTGAGCCACGAACTTTGGATCTTTTCTGGAAACTTAGCGTGACAAATGGCGCTAATCATAAGGTTGCTAGATTGGTTCTGTTCATGAATCGAGGTATCGTTCATGAATGCTCTCCATAGGTGTTCATGCGGCAAGTCGTCAATGGTGATAAATAGAAGACAGACGTGTTTCTGCTTCTGCTTCTTGTGTATTGGTAGAGGGTGGTATTTAGGGACGGACTTTACTAATCTGGGAAAGTAGAAATCTTCTTCTGAATCTGACATGTGCCGTTTCCTTTGTGGTCCATGTCCTCGACGTTCATAAGGCGCAGTTCGGTGAGATCGATGGCCGCGACCCCTGCCGTGGTTACTTTGATTGAATCGACCGTTGTTATTGTAGTCATCGTTGCCTCGTCGATCAGGTCTTCTTTGAGCATTGGCATTATCATCGTCGCGATCGTCTCCTCTTCTTTCTGGCTGTTGAGCTCTTGATGCTGATTGCTGCAAATTTGCTAGTTGCTTTGAGAAATCCATTGCTGTCAGTTTTAAAATATCTATAGTGGTTGGGTGGAAAACGTGCGGTAATCCTTTTTGTAGTTAGATTGCTGCTACGAACACATACATAAATACTTATGAATTTGTAAGTTCCATTTGCTTGCGACTTGCAAACTTGCAAATTGCCAAATTGCAAAGTGTTGCGACTTGCGACGAGTAGCGAGCAGGGAGCAGGTGGCTTTTACGCGTGTGGAGTGTGGATACGATGATAGGAAGGGGGGGGGCAGGGAGGGGTCAAAAGAGATGAGAAATAATGATCCATACATCCTCCCATTATTTCGTCTTGAAGCCTTTGCATTGTTCAATGGTACCGGTAGGTAGGTACATCTTTTATGTAGGTAGACTACATACTATTTATCTAAAACTATCTACTACTGCTGTGAGCTGTGAGACCAAGGTGAGACAGTGCAAATTCATAATATTACTTCAAGATTATTTTGAATGTTTATTTTTACGATGACGAATATCATCTGCAGTACATACTTAGTAACACGATGCAGTGCTTAAATTTCAATGCTTGACTTGACTTGACCTGCCACAACTATGGCCAAAGTACACCGCTCAGAGGTCGTCAGTGTCCATGAGCTCTTCATCTTCGACTTCCATGATTATTTCTCCAATACCATCGTCATCGCTGCTTTCATTTCCATATATCCCATAAGCATCTTTGGCTCTTGCATCTCCCCAATCTCTCCTTCGACTTCTAGACGTTTTACCTCTGCCTCCGCTCTTGCCCACAATCATACCCTTTTGTACACAAGACATGCGGAGCAGCATTCCCTCCACTTCGTCTAAGAGCAAGTCTCCTGTGCGTCCCAACCTTCTCATCATAATTCTTCTCCTCCTCCGTTCTAACTGTTCGGCAGATAATTCATTGAGAGTGTTCTTGACACCATCAATTTTAGCACCTTCAATTTCTTTCTTCTCAATCAAATCAGCCACGACATTCTCTGCTTCACCTACGCTCTCAAATGCGAATGATTGCATAACAGTATGCATCGAAACAGAACAGTACGGCTCAAAATATTGAACGAGGCACTTCCCCCTGACCCTATTCCATAAAGTTTCCGCTTGCGGTGCTAGATAGATATCAGTCTCCCATTCTCCTCTCAAACCATCTATCAATTTCAAGCACTCTCTATAATCTGCTCTCACGTATGCTTGAATAGCCTCTTTGAGATCAGGAATAGTATCCAACCTTTCTCCAAAGGCGGCAATCCCAGATGACTTGAAATTAGACGGTCCATTCTTTTCAACGGCAGCCATGGCCTCAATTTCACTACGATCCAATGCCAAAAGAGCAGTTATTCCACCGTACATAGCTATGTCACTAGCTGATAAGACTTGATTGAAATTGTTACCCAAATCATTTGTCACGGCCAAGAATGATTTGGCAGCCTCCTTGATACGTCCTTCAGCAAGGTAGGAGATGCCTCTCGCAGCATTCAATTTCGCGAGAAAGATCAAGCTAGTAAAATTTTTGTTTTCGATATTTGGATCGTAGAGGTCCTTGACTCTTTGATAGTTTTGGGTATTGAGTCCTGTTTCTGCGAGGAGGAGGAATAGTTCTTGTAATTGCCATTGTGACGAACAAAATGATTTTGCCATGATGAGTTCTTTCATTGCGCCCGTTGATTGACCAGTAATTACGAGATGATTAGCTAGTTGCATGGAGGCGGTGATGATTGCGTCTTTGGCGAGCGCAGAACGGGAGGTGCGGAGGTTTGCTTCGAGGGTTTCGAGCTGTTGATTCGCAGCGATTGTTGCGGATTGAGCAAATTCCCTGTCGAATTGGAATCCGTGCTTGGATGGCGAGAAATCATCTAGAATTTTGGGATGGGACGATTTGCGTGAGGTTTAATGTCAGTGCAGTTCCCTCGGGATTATGTTATTAGCCAATAAATAACACCAGTGATCTACTAGAGATGGGGCAATTGGGAATACATCGAAAAGAAGAGTAATTATTGACATTGATTCCATACCTTTTGCAACGCTCGTGTCCACGTCCATGGCATCGCCAGCAGCTGGAGTTCCCCTTCCAAATATTTCAGTGTAGCGAGTCACATTTCTTGATTTCTTCAATTGCTCTTCAAGGAGGCTGTAGGCGAGCTTGGGCGAATCGCATTTCTCATTTCGGGCGAGGAACACGAGTCGTTGGATGCGTGTCTCGGACTTGGAATCGTAGCGAGAAATGTAGCCTCGTAGGTCAAGATCGGATAATTTGATGTCTTTTCTCGGCATCGTTTTATGATATGAAAGCGAATCGGTAATTGCGGTGTCGCGTAGGGTTTACTTTTACACTCGAGTGAAATGGTCGCATGGAATTTAGTGTTTGTTGAGAGTTGGTTGAGTTTGGAGTTTGGAGTTTGTCGTAAATCTTCTTTATCTCTAGTTCATACTACTCATAGGAACAACAGAGGTTTTGAGCGCTGCAGTAATGGTGTTGACAATATTGAGCAATATTTGGAAATGAGATCTACTTGAGATACAACAGTGATACGTAGGCGTCAAGAACCTAGGTTGCTTCAATTGCAAGTGTAATTTAATGCTTAATTTGATGATTCTTCTTTTTCGCTATCGAGATCCTTCTTGAGACGATTCAAACCGTCTTTCGCCAAAGCCCGTTTCCTGGCCTTTTGTTCTTCAACCCTACACTTTAAATCGCCCACATAATCCTCCTCAAAATCATCCGCTGCCTTCTTCACGACCTCCCAGAATTCGCCGATGCCATCCCCCGTTGCGGCACTTACACAGACCCTATGTAAGGTCTGATAAAACTCATCTAGCACCAAACTCATCGATCTGGTCAGACTTGCATAATATCCTGATGCATCCGAATCCATGAAGTCATCCATTGCCTCTTGGAATTTTTCGTAATCGCTCATCCATTCCATGCATACTTCTCCGCTTGATACATCACATTTGTTGAATACGACAACCAGAGGAAGACGAGTACGGTAAAACATGCTGCATGCGTAGAGCATATTGGACATGAAAGTGTTGAGTGATGCTGCGCAGCGAGGTGTGTCAACCACAAATGCTAGAACTGTAGGAAAGGATGATGCGAGTGCGGATGTGATGATGGAACCGGATGCTGACCATGTGAATGCTTCGATTTGGCCAGGGGTATCGACTAGAATGTAGTCTAGTGCTTTGCAAGCAGAGGGTGGGGCAGTTTCATCGCTGGTGCTGGGAGTTTCGTTTGTTTTGGATTCTGATTTGTATGCTCTCTTATCCAATATGGTTATAACTTGGTCGAACTTGGTAGCAAAAAGATTGAGGGAAGTCATGATGGCTCCATTTGGACCTAGGCGATGTTGTTTCATTACTTCCTGTGATCGTATCATGCAAAAAAGAAAAGTAAAAAAAGGTTAGAATTCCTGTGGTTCCTTTCCTCCAAAGAGGACTAGTGTGATTAAAATTTGATTGCCATCTACGTACCTTATAGTCAACAGTATCTCGAATATCGATGCTCGCCCCAAATGGTACAAGCACTGTGGCAGGATCCAAGTTGAGACAATATCCTATGGGTTCCGAATTTTCCTCATCTTTATCATCCTGCTCTCCATCATCTCCAGCTTCTGCAGGTACCCCTAAGCTTCTCTGTAAAGCTGCCATAAGAGTTGTCTTTCCACTTCCAGCCATCCCAACGACTAGTACGCATACGGGAGAAATATCTCGCAACTTCACGGATTGAGAAGTGGCATCAAGGGATTTTGATAGGATTGGTATGTTCACCTCAGAGCTTCCTGCGCCAGATAGATCTTCTTCCGAGATCTGTATTCTTTCAAAGGTACTTTGTAGTGAGTCTGCCATTGTCTCTGTTTTGTAGAAACTATTTGTTTCTTGAGTTAGATGTCGATGTGTTGTGTTTGGATTGTATCCCTATTTACTATTTATGTTCTCATCTTTGTGTTTTGTGTTTCGTTTTCTTGGTTGGCTTGGCAGAGAAGAGGGGATTATTCTACTGGTATGTCTTGGAATATAATTTCAATTTAGGTTATGCTGATTCAAAGGTACTGCAAATAAAATTTAGAATGATGAAGTAATGGCAGGAAGTAGATAGGTAGGTACCACCTTAAATATAATTACTAAGGTTTCTACTAGATTATCTTCTACCTACTCCTTTGTTTCTCTTTCCTGTTTTAGTCTTGGTGGACTTTCGAACAGCTCGGCCTCCAGTGTACTTAGCAGTTGACTCCCAGATATCAAATGGCATCAATGGTGGCCTCACTGCAAATCCGATGCCCTTTGGCACACTTATTCTGATATTTGCGACGCCTGCTCCAGTAACTGCTACCCATCCGAGTCCTCGGAGAGATATATCAGCCGCTGCTTCTTTCCATCCTGCCCCTTCGATTTCTACATCATGATACTCGAATTCGCCAATCTCTTCAATTCGCTCTGGGCCGCCAAGTGGCGGCGTAAGCAGTGTACCAGCGTGTTTCTTGATGAATTCATCTGCATTCGAAGTGTCTGTGGGGTGAAGTTTGATATCGTTGGAGACGTAAAAGGTGAAGAGGAAGGGTTTTGAGTCTCCAATCACTTCAATCTTTGCGAGGCCTCCAACCAATACACATTTTCCAGATCCAACTCTGAAAGTTACAGGTTCAACTTGTCTATTGCATAGACGTAAACGGAGAAATAAAGAATGAGTATTTGACGACAACACTGCACAAGTGTCCAGATTCTTATCTGGAACTTACTTTTTTGGTACTACCATTTTCAACTCAGCGGGGGTTAGACGTTGCGTCAAAGTTCCAGGAACTAACAGGCCCGGTGTATCATACAAGCTGAGGTCGTCACCCATGTCAATCTTGATGAATTCAAGAGTTGTCCCTGGCAATGGACTAGCTGTAATCGCCCCCTTGTTCTTATTGGCGTTTCCAGCTCTCTTCTTGCCCCGAGGTTCCTTACTTCTTTCTTTGCTCTTCTCCAAAATATGATTGAGCAATGTACTTTTCCCTGCATTTGCTGCACCAACCACGTAGATATCACATTCCATATCGTATGCAATTGCTCTAGCCTTGCTGAGCAGTTGGCTGACTCCAAACCCTGTCTGGCAACTTACAAGGCGCACTACACCACCAATGTTTGCGATGGAACGCACCCCGAGATATTCCAATTCGCGTCTTACCCAGCTTTCAGCACGAGTTTGACCCATATTAGATGGAAGGAGGTCAGCCTTATTCGCTGCAACAATTACGGGATTATCTCCTGCAATAGCATCTAACTCGGGCAAAATGGATCCACTAAAATCAAACAAATCAACAACAGCGATGATGACAGCAGGCTTCTCGCGCAAAGGCAGGAGCAAGTCTCTGAACTTTTCTTGTGAGAGTGCAGGTTCCTCCGACCAACCTGCACGAAGGCTTTCTGGCGCTTCTCCAAAGTTTTGAAGGCCGTGACAACGCTTGCAAATCACCTTCTTCTCTGCGAGATCCATAAGATCAAGTCCCAAATTTTCTGCCATTAGGTCGATGTTAATTTCATCATCATCTTCTGCAGTAGAGGCCGCTCCAGATTGAAGCAGCCACTCCACTTCATCCTCGGGGCTCCACTCGCTCGATTCCGCCTTTTTTTGCAATGCTTGTGCATCTTCAATCTTTTGAAGTTTTATCTGAATCTCGAACTTTGGAGGAGGCAGGTAACCGGGTTTCATTTCATTTTGGTTCTGAAACCCTGACCCGCACGCAGAGCACTTCATGGCATCAGTAATGAGTTGGAACTGTTCACGGCGAGGTGTTTCGTCGTTTCCATATGGATTTGCCTCCTTTCTGAAACCAAGACCCTTCAAATCTTCCTTGCTCACCTCTTTTGAAAAGACGTCCAATTGATTTGAGACGTTTACCCTTGCAAGATCCATATCATTTTTTTGCGCATTGGCAATTCTTTCTTCCATACTTTGTTCATCCCCTCCAAAGTCAATATCATCGTCATCATCTTCATCGCCTTCTAAATCATCATCAAATTCATTTTCGAAGGTTGAATCTTTCGCATAAAATGCAGTGGAATCATCAAATCCTTCATCACGAGCCATTTTGTCGAATGCTGTGGTCAACGCATCTAGATTGACATTTTTAGGATCGGCCAATATGATCTTCTGCTTCTTTGGTTTGCTTATTTTCTTCTTGTTGTTGGTACTACCATCATCTTTGTCAAAAGCGAATAGACTAGACTGAGTTGTGTGATAAGATTGATGTGTCGGCACAGACCCAGATGATTCAAAGAGAGAATTGGATGAGGCAATGCTCCGTGGCAGAAATGCTCGCAATGTCCTTCTGGAAGCTGTTTGGAACGCAGCAACTTGCATTGTTGACTGTTGAAGCGATGAGGGCACAAAAACGGAAGTTGCAAAGAGAATGAGGGAACGCATTTCTGTTTAAAACTCAATTCTTCTCAGCCTTCCTTTCTCGCTATTTAGTTATTTTTTCAGGAGGTATACTAACTAAAGCGATGACCGATGGATGGATGACAGAATGGTTATTGATATCTGAAAAGATAGGTTGTCGACAGTGAAGCTTGTATGGAACAGTTGCCATCACAGCTTTGTTGTTGATGGGTGGTGCTCAGCGCATGGCGGGAACTTCAATCAAAACGATGGAAAAGCAATCTCTCCCCTCTCTCCCCCCAGAAAACTTGGTAGACGTAAAACTGAGGTAATTTGTAATTTTAGGTAAAATTTGGAATTATTTGGAATCTAGTAGGAATCGGTAATTACAAACCAATAACCGATACCTATCAATCAAGCGATCAATAGCCAGGAAAAAGAACCTGCCGCAGTCTCACGTCTCACTGACCTCCTGTGAATCAATCACATTTTTGTTTGAAAACTAACGCAGGCATGAAGTTTCTAAGCAGAAGCGTTATTCTTGCCCTCTATTGCTCCCTGTGCTCTGCATTTTCATATTCGAAGAAAACACCAACACGTCATACTTTTCGGCACGAATTAATGAGCAAGACCACGCTTGAGCTTGGAATTTCCAATGAGATATCCTCAAAAAGATCACCAATTGCTTGCCTTGTGGGCTATGCATCTACGGCGCAGGTATCAGAGATAGAATGTATCTTGCTAGATGCTGGTTATGATCGAATGATCAGAGACGAAAGTGCGTCCATGGACGACGAGTTGATTTTCAGATATAAATATGTCAAAGCGTCAGGAATGCTGAAATTGATTGAAGATGATGATACACCAAAGGGGGCGGAAGCTCCAAAATATATTCCAGTTCAATCAGGGGAGGAGAATGTTCTTGTTGCCAACGGGTGGAGCTTCCTAGATCCAGATGAAGCGGAGCCAATGTCAGCATTTGATATAGATGCTGCTAACGCTGAAGGGCAGTATATACCAAAGTGGGGAGAGATGGAAATTAATGACGGGAAAAATGAGGTGCCTTTAATTTTATCGAGTTTGGGGTACAATTTAAGGCGCCTGTCGAAAGACAATGTTCTATCAGAAGCAAATAGGATATCTGCCATGTCCAAAGAAGTCTTGTTGAATGGAGGAACTGATGAACCTAATGTGAAGGTTACCAACAATGGGCACGATTTTTCTGGTTCCGTCTCAGACGTAAATGAAGGATTGTTTACAAGTGCAATTGGAGGTAATCCATTATTTACAACCAATGAGCTTTCGCCATTGACAGGATCGTCAGGGTGGCTTACATTCTCCAGACCCATTGCTGAAGATCATATAGAGTTGGTATACGCAGAGAAGAGTGCAATGGACCAACGAGTAGAAGTTGTTGATATTAGAACTGGTTGTCATTTAGGGCATTATTTTGGTGACGATGGGTACTGCATCAATGCAAGTGCATTGAATTTCTTTCCCGTGGCAGGCATTGATGCGAAACCGTGGGAAGATACAACCAACCCTACTTCGTGGCAGAAACTCCGTAAGCTTGATGAAGAGCTTGGCATATCACCACGAATTCTGAAAACAGTGCTGCTTCGAAATGTACGCTGTGAGGAAGTTCTTTTGGGAGCAGGATGTTTCTGGCATGTGGAATTTGCTCTTCGACGTCTTCCTGGTGTGATTGATACAAAGGCAGGTTATGCTGGTGGGACTTGTCCTTTTCCGTCTTATGAAGATGTGTGTAAGAAAGATACTGGCCATGCCGAAGTTGTGAAGGTTATTTTTGATCCTCACATGCTGAGTTTCCAGAAATTGCTGGATTGCTTCTTGGCAATGCACGATCCTACTATTGTGAGAGCGCATGGTAAGCAGGCTTCAAAAGACGGACAATACAGGAGCTGCGTGTTTGTGCCTAATCAGCAAATGGAGAATCTCGGAAAGAATGCAATAGGTGATTGCCAAAAGCAGTTAGCAAAACTTTTGAGCACTGAAGTTAGAATTTTAGACATGGAATCATTTTGGTTGGCAGAAGAGCGCCATCAGCTCCACGATGAACGTGTGAAGAAAAAGGATGGAAACGAGATTAAAACCTTGAATGAGATAGATTGGATTTTCGAGTATGGTCGACGAAGCTCGTCAATATGGGGATCAAGTGAAACGGCATCTGGTGCTCTAGATGACTCTGACGACGATGGCATGGCGCGTATGATGATTTGAGAGCCTTTTGATAAAAATGCGATTTGAGATCCAGTAGGTACATGTTACCTCTCTGCTGACCATGGAGAAATTTATCGCATTCATCATTCGAGTCGGACACATGATACTACTGCGCGCTCAGCTCTTGTCGCCAGTCTTCAGATAATTTCTACCATTTTATATGCATATGGTGGTTATCAAGCTGCTTTGAGAGAAGTACATAGCGGTATTCTTCAAACAAAGTTGGAAGATGCATCACACGTCGTGTACGCGAGTATCATACCTACGGCAGAAAAGATAAAATTTGAAATTGAAATCATAACCTAACGAAGATACTGGTGTCTAGAGGAGTGGGTGGTCGGCGACGGACGACGGACACACAACAGCACATCAAAACATCTTGAATTTTCTGGAATTTTGACTAAATA
>Ga0307981_1003741_pt1 | contig 11198 bp, 10 predicted proteins | sample OrgLakmetagen987_FD_201849 | JGI IMG/M metagenome (GOLD analysis project Ga0307981, IMG submission 201849) | Saline water microbial communities from Organic Lake, Antarctica - #987 | ecosystem: Environmental > Aquatic > Non-marine Saline and Alkaline > Saline | place: Antarctica: Organic Lake... | reverse complement strand
CCATTCCTTTTTCGACTGGTGGCTTTCTCGGTTCAGTACACGACCAATTTGTACGAGTTAACTGAGGACGTTAGATAATAGGTACGTTTACCGGGGTACGCTAAAGGCATTAGCAGTAGAAAGATGTATGTGTCCCGCAGTCTGTGGCATTGTCCCTTTCAGTGAACTAGTATAACCATATGGCTGTTACAGAAAAGTGGAGCAAGAGATTCCTTGCCTTCAGCTTCCAATTTTATGCCTCCTCATCGTCAATGTAGGACGAGCATTTTGAGGGCCCCATGTCGGGATCAACTTTCTCAACGACAGAGCCAAGCGGTACATCGATTTTCGGCTCATTGGGAGGAGCATTCTTGACTTCGCCCGAGTCATCCGAGCTGGTGTGCTGTACCATTTCTTCTTAAGCTTCCTCGTTCGTCGCGGGCATCTCTTCACTGCTCAAATCAAGAGATGCTGTGTCACTGTTCTTAGCCGAAAAGCCAAAGGAAAGCTCGGTGGCTTCCAAACCGGACACATTACTCCCGTTGGCGAATTTCACTCGCCTCTTCTGCCCGCCACCACCGGATCGTTGAACCGAGACGAGCATGGACTTTCTTTGTTCTGACTTGCTCATAGCAGCATAGCGCCTTTGCATCCGCACTTTGGGCAGAAAGATCAAAGACAATACTAGCATGCAAATACCAAAAACCAAATAAAAGGAGCCGGGGATCTCTCACACCACTGCTACAATGGGAATTCCCGTAACAAGCGCCTGGCACATGCAAAACACAGCCAGCCCAATGAACTTGGCTTCGGAAAATTCAGACTTGATATCGCGAGCTTCAAAATTTGCAAGCACGCGGCTGTTCACGCGGCAACCAAAGCGCCAAAATTCACTGTGTGGGGACAAAGCGCCTAGAGGATGAGAATACGAGGCAAACGATTGTTTTTCTCTCCTTCCAAAGATAAAGCAATGCTCACCCTGTACCAATGGGGCCAGATAGGCGATCGCATGATCTGATCGGCAGGAACCGCATTAGAGGCCATTTCTCGGTTCCCCACATCTGTTCCATCACCAAACAATAGACGAATGTACGTGAGGGGGTCCAGGACAGTTCGCAACATCAAAGTGATAATGTTGAGTGTCTACAAGATGGCAAAGGGGGCGAGTACATCCTTTGTTGAGACTTTGATGCGGGTATATTGCAAGTCGGAACGAAAGAACCGATTGACCCGCCACTTCTCTTGGCAAACAAGGCTGACAAGGTCATGCGTTTGCCTCTCGCGAATGCGAGCATAGCGGGTCCCAAGTAGTGCTGGCCGCGGAGAACACGGGCAGCACGAAGAATGCCTCTGGACGACGGACCTGGAGCGTCATGTGGCGCTGTTTGGTGAGTTTGCCCACTAGACTATTGAATCGAATTCTGATCCGCCCTGAAAACCAATGTACGATACTTTCGTACTGTAGCTAGATTATTGAATGAATGAATAAACCACCAATGTGTTAAAAATTTAGACCAGCCAGAGCCGCCAGGTATATATTGTCAATTCCAAATTTTGGGGCCATAATAAGTGCAGAAGCGGGAATTAACTGCTGCAAACGCCAAGGGCTGGTTGTGTTTTGTGTCTTTTGACATTTGAGTGGCCAAATTTACTAAGCCAAAATGACCCAAATTTTCCGCGAATTGCTTCTCTCGTCAGGCATCAGCGTTTCGACTCGGACCCTCATACTACGAGAACCAGCACGATGACGTCTCCTTCCCACGTCTTTTTTGAGGCGGTGGTCAAGCGGGACTATGAGAGACTATCCAGTTTGTATGCCCTAAATGCTAGGAGCTCCATCTTATCGTTTGTTTCAATGCGAAACCGATGGAGCAGCGCTATCCCCGTTCAAGATCGGGCAGGTAAGTGACTGGATACGACGAAAAGTTTAGCCATCGAAGAATTCGGAGAGGTGCACCATGTCGTGCGTTTGATCGGCAGTTGGATGAAGAGAAATCGACTGGAATGCTTCCGTTGAGATTTACACCCTCACGAAAGCTATGAGGAGCAGCTTTGCGGTTGATTGTCACGCTTTAGAACATTGTTATTGCCTGCCTTTCGCTTGAGGTCATTCGTGTGCAGTTTTCGTCCACTTACCCTGTTGTTATAACCTATCGATTGTGTTGCAGAGGAAAAGATGGACGAGTTCTTACAGCAGCTAGCTTACCAGCAAGACTCGGCGTCGTCGAGGATGAATCATACCGAACATGATTTCTCAAATCTTCACATGGGAGAGGATGACCAGTATTTTGGCACGGTGCTCCGGGAACTTGCCACCTTTTTGAACGAGCAGATTGACGAGCATGATTCGGATGAGCCGCCCAGCACAAAAAGGAGTCGCACAGAAGTCCCTGCAGATGTTGAACGCCTCTTGGCTGATGCGTCAGCTGTCTTTAGTGACTCCCGCCCGCCGGCAGACTTTGTCGTGTACGAAAATGGGGACATGCCAACGCAAGAGCGTAGCGGGTCGAATGCAGCGCCCCCAATCTTTGACGGCAGTGTTGCGAATGCCACTCCTCCACCCCTTGGAGGCTCTGCAGCGGGGGCTTCTGGTGGCGCCGGAACCATTCTTCACTTGGCGTGCGCCTTGGATGTCCCGTTGGCGTTGGCCCTTCTCTTAGCCATGGGAGCTGATGCGAGGGCTTCGCATACTGCCTTTCGCCGTCTCATGATTCACGAGGCCGCATGCAGTGGGTCAATTAAGTGTCTTACCCTTTTGCTTGAGATGGGTGCTAAGTATGGTGCTACTGAAGGGGTGGAAGATGTAAATGCGAGAATCCCGATTCGTCCGCGTTCTGCTACTACAAGAGAAATGGGCCTTCCGTTTCTTCCCCGGCGTATAGATCGTGGGGAAACCTTTGCTTCGCTGCAACTCTATGCTCAGCAGTCTGGTTTGTTTACCAACGCCAAACCTCGATCAGCCAAGGAAGATAAGGCGACCGACTTTTTAATGATTCTCCGCATTTTTCGCGAATGCACCATTGCTGTGAAGAAGGGAGTTATGACCGAATTGGATGCTGGGCGTAAAGTTCTCGAGCATGCGTGCCTCGCGGATACTTCCGTGGCTTCTTTTGCGAAATCGTGTTCTTTCAACCCAAACGAAAGCAAGATCCCCCGTAGTATTCTTCGTCCAAACGGCGGTTCCGCTGATGGTCACGGAAATACACCCCTACACTGGGCGGCTTTCAAAAACGAGGTTGCCTGTGTCTCTCTTTTGCTAAAGTTCAACGCCGACGCCAACGCCCGTGCTCATCCATCGGGCTGGACGCCTCTACACGATGCTGCATATAGCAACTCGAAGGAATCTATTGCGCTCCTACTCGACGCTGGAGCACACGTGGACGCCCGTGCCAATAGTGGGGCAACGCCGCTCTGCTTTGCCGCGCAAGAGGACGCAACGGAAGCTGCTGGTCTCCTCTTAGATCGTGATGCAGATTTGTCTACACGCTGCGCTGGTGGTGCTACCCGCGACGACGGTTTTGCAATGGCGCATGGAAACCATCCGCATAGTAGATTCAGCGGCTACACTCCTTTACACTATTGTGCGCATTACAATGCGCACAAAGCTGCTCGCATCTTGCTGCAGCACCCAACGGCTCGCGTAGCCATGGAGATTCCCGACTTGAGTGACCGTCTCCCCATTCATGTTGCGGTTGCGCGCGGTAGTAGTGATGTCTTGCGAGAATTGCTGCATGCTGGTGCTCGCGTTGAAACTCGTGCACGCAGCATTTCGCGGGATGGTACTAGCCATGTCCGCCGATTCAACTCGGTGCATCAACACGCTGGGCCAACTATTTCGACACCCGCCACGCCGCTGCGCCGGCACTTGCGACCACCGTCCCCGGAAGAACCAACGACACCCAACGCCCTGATCCAACGTCGTAGTACATCAGTTGTGACGCCGGTATCTTCTCCAATGTTGCGTTCCATGATTCCGTCACAACCTGTCACTTCCTCCAAGCCTTGGAACTGTCTTTCGCAAACTGCGATTGACGAGTGTAAAGAGCTCATCTATAAGGCGGAGCTAAACTGGGCTCCGGACCGACACTTGCTCTTTACTCCTGCCGACCGCAAGGCCGTCATGGAGCTATTGCGCGTGGGAAAGCGTCTGGAACAGGAAGGACGGGGAATATTTATTGATTTGTGGCCTGAAGTCTTGAGTTTTTGCGGGCGAGGGTGGTTTGAAATTGAGGACGCGTCGAGCTCAGAGGCGGCGATTAGTAATGATGACGACGATGTGGACTCATTGTTGTTGGAAAATGGTGGACTTTCTCTGCCGACCTTTTAACTCTTTTTGGTGGTATTTGAGAACTAATGTTAATGTAAGAATAGTAAATAATGAATGCCGTCATTTTCGCTAAGCAGGATTAATAGTCAGCTACTAGAGCCTCCTAGCTATCATGCAGCGCCATACTACGACATGCGCAGCAGGTCTTTGCGGATAACCTTCTGCTTATTGCGCACACGGTGTCCCCCGGAGTGTTAGACAAGCATTAGCGGTAGGGAGCCGAAACCTCTCCTCGCACACTAAAGGCCCAGATCTCCAAGGCACTGTCTACTGTCTCCAACCTCGGGACCAGCCATTTTCTACCTAAACTAAATATGGCGCGAGCCTGGCCATTTCGAGTTGCCAAATCAAAAATCAAACGAGAGGATGCTCTTTGACACTTCTCAGCTCTTACTCCCCAGCGGTACTCAGGGATTGCTTAGAATACCGAGGCAAATCCGGCTGAGGGGTGGAGAATTCTCGGTTCTTTTCTCGCGGTGCATTTTCTTTTTGCGAACAGAGAACAGAACCGAGCCGTATGAGAAGTGCCCCAAAGACTTGCTTCTATCATATCCTTGACACCGTTCCCAGCCTCGTTGCCTCCTAAGTATCTCTTCTACCCTCGTATTGAATTACTTCTGTCCTTCCTACAGCGTTAGACGTCCTGAACAACTACTTTCCATCCGTATTCTGCTCTACCGTACCTTCATTGTTCCGTGAAAGACCCCAAGACATAGACACCCTTCGCCATCACCATCACTCGACTCACCATGACGCCTCAACGCCTCGCCACTGTACTCTTCTACCTATGTGCAATTTCCTCCACCCGTGCCTTCGCACCGCTCCAGACACCATTGTCTACGAAGGCAGCAGGAACTCCGTCGTCCACGGCCCAGGCAATGAGCAAAAACTCGGACCGAGCGCACATTGAACGCAACTTGGAAGACATGATGAACAATGACTGGAGAGTCTTTCGGGCTCACTTAGTCGCTCAAGAACAGGCCGAACAAGCCGAAGGCCGCAGCAAGAAGAATTCATCCGAGCATTCCAATCTTACCGCGGACACGGATAGCAAGAACCTCCAAAAGCAGAGTCAGCTGAGTCAACTGTTTGATTCAGCCGTTAACAGTATCTTTAAAAACAAGACTACTACTGCGGCGGCAACTCGAGAAAATATCTTCAAGGGTGATTCCGTTGGCGGCTTGCCTGTAGGGGATCAAGACGACATGGTCTTCTGCAACGATCCGTTTGTTTCGGCGGGTGAATTGCCGCTTTTGCTGAAGCCGCTCGTGCCGAAGATTGACAAGCACCGTTGGGCGCACGAGATTCCGCACGTGGAAGTTGGTTCCGTCTTGATTGCCAACGAAAAGCTGGGTGGTGTCTTTCATCAGAGCATCTTATTGATTATTGAACATTCCAAGAATGCAGGCTCGATTGGCGTGGTCATTAATCGGTACGAGATACTTCTTGTTCTCTATGACTTGTCGAATGATTTCATCGAGTCTTCCTGCAACTCATCTCACACCCTCTCGTTTATTCACCGTTGACAGGCCCATGCAGGGAAACTTGATGAAGATTGCTTCCGAGCAACCATCCAAGTTGGACTTGTCCCTCAAACTTGCCTTTCCGTCGGCACCCGTGGGTTATGGCGGACCCGTTGCGACTGAAGAATTCTCTATCTTGCATGGCTTTGGACAAGTCGAAGGATCGCGCAAGCTTTGTCCCGGCGTCTATATTGGTGGATCGGAAGAGCTCATGAATGAAGTTCGTATCAATCGCTTTGATCCTCGAAACGCGCTTTTTGTCAAGGGCCATGCGGTATGTTCACGCCTTTCTACTGTGCCGTGTTGCTACCATGGATACCGATGTAGTATGCTAACACTATGATTCTGGTCACTTCTCTTTCTCAGGCGTGGGTCCCTGGACAGTTGAACCGGGAAATATCCAAGGGAGTCTGGTACACGGCGGCAGTTTCTTCAGAGCTAATGCTCAGATACGCAGGAGCCCCCGTGACGGAGGCTGACAATAAGAACGACTTGTGGTCGGATATATTGACGTGCATGGGCAAGCAGTATGCAGCTATTGCGCAGAATCACGCGGGACGTGGGGACACGCGCATGATGCCGTAGACTCATGTTTTATTTGAGGTAGATCCCATTCACGCGCAACATCAGTCGTCGAGAATAGACCAGCATCTCTATTGACTCACTAATTTTCATAGCATGGCATAGGAATTGCGTATCGTTACTTGTATTACTCCTAGCATTTTTTTTCCAGTATTCGGACCTCTTGTCGAAGCGAGTCATGCACGCAAAGTCTCCGCCGATGTCCAGAGCCTCCACCCTCGTGTTCGTAAGAAAGCCAAATGATACCGACTACTGCTATCAGAGCAGAAAGGAACCACTTGGTTATAGTTTCTGTTCCTTTTATCTCCCTGAAGTAGAATACTCCCCAAAGGCCAGACACAAAGAGCTGCATCTGACAAAATGAGTAACCTGTTGATACCAAGAGTGTTTACTCGGTGAGTGACAAGTGCGTGTCTCTCCACAAGGCCTCCAACACGATATTGCATTATATAGCAAAATGCCAACAACAGCAAGTGTACTCACCTGTTCCTTGTCCAAGATAAGTTACAGCGATGATCGAGCAAAAATTTCCCAAAGAGTATAATAGTCCGGCCATGAGACCAGGTCGCCACATCTGCTCAAAGTGCCACTTTGGCAAGCATTCTAGCGCATCACCCCATTTCCCTTTCTTTTGGAAGAGGTGGTAACTATACAGCAGGAGCCAAATTGACGTATTTACAATGAGCGCACCCGTTGAGTAACTTATCTGTAGTGGCAGAGACCAAGAGTGTTTGCTCGGTGAGTAACCAGTGTGTCTCTCCGCAAGGCTTCAAACACGATATTGCATAATATAGCAACATGCCAACAACAGAATGTGTACTCACCAGGTAACCAGCTCCAGTCAAACCATCGTCTCGCATGGCATAATGAAGAGGAATTAGATTCATTCCTCCCCAAGCACCATTCACAACTGCGCCCAAGACGCCCAGCTGCCGCCGTGTCAAGGATAGTCGACCACCAAATAATACCACATGATCCTTCGATGCTCGGCTCTTGGTATTAATCTCTAGCGGTTGGCCACCCATAATATTGGCTTCATCGTCTATTATAAGCGGTTCGATCTCCACTACTTGCAACTTGGTAGTATTAGGTAATGGCACATCCGAGTAGCTCGATCCAGACTTGGTGCGCTTGAGCCCCAACGAGCCTAGAGGTGGTAGCGATCGGTGAGACAAGGCAGACATGCCTTCCTTATTGTCGGGTACATGGGCCGAGTATCGGCTCATACCAATCAACCCGACAACTAAAAATGCAAACGCGAGACAGGTGCGGAGAAAGTTCTTGACCTTTTCTTCAAAAATAATAATCCCAAAGAGAAAGCTGTCGACGGGCAGCGGGTTTAGTGCATTCGAGAGACGAGCAGACGGGAGGAAAAGAACAACGCAGTGTCGTTTTACATACCTAGTCAGGACCATGATGGAGCTCCAAGTTCCCACAGCAATCGCCAAGCCCGCGTTACGAATTCCGTAGATTCCACAGGCGGCTCCGGGAACCCAAAATAGACCGGAAGCGATGCCCCAGTTGCTCCACTGCACCTTTTCACCCAGCAAAAGTACCAACCAACTCGTGGCGAAGCATGTCAACGTCTTGTAGGATTGCATCACCAAGAAATTAACCTCGACGTTAACCGACTTGATGGGTACTCCAAAGCTCCCAAAGGAAAGAACTGCAACGACGGCAGCAAACCATCCACATGCATCCGTGCAGAAAGCAAAGACCGACTCGGACATGTTTTTTTTACGATGTCACTAGTCTACTTGGTGTCGTCGACCTTTGTTCTGTCTGGACTACAAGGCAATCAAGGTTATTTAACTCGAGCGCCAATCGAGCGTCTCCAAAGAGTTACCGTCAAGAGAACGAAGAAGTAGTACTATAGTATGAGTAGCGGAAAACAGGAAAGATCGGCTGCCAGCCATTGTGAAAGCTGGACCTTCGAAGCGGACATTTCATTGGAGGGAGTTTTTTGTTGACACCGCAACTGTCGCCGCGACTGATTTTAGTCACGGGCGTGAAATAAGTGCCCATTGAAAACGACCTGTAGTCTAATAGAACTCCTTGTGTTCTTCACGCGCTGTGCAGCCATGATCCGGACTACTAAAATGCGGCCGCAGTCACCAATATTGATGATTTTGGCAAAACACCGACTCTCTTTTATAGACTATAAAACCTTTTGCTAGCATATTGCAGCGTCGGCGCTACTTTGGAGAACACCGGAAGACCGGATTGTGGATCACTATGTGACACAATACAATCAACAATTAGATGAGTGGATGAACGCGCACACGCGGCAATAACAATAACAATGGAAGCAGTTACGAGAAGAAAACACCAGATGCTCTTCTATCGATCCAAGCAAATGAATGCTCACAAACACAATGAAGACTATTTGCAAAGTGGATAAATTAAACTGTGAGTGTGGTGCAAACCGAAGTTTGCAACTGACCACATTATTCTACAACTATGCTAATCCCGGATGTTTCTACTGTAGCTACAGAGCACACGTAGAACTGACGTTTGCATCCAGGACCTTGCTTTTTCTCATAATGTAAGTAAATGCCCCATTGAACTGGGACTATCAAATGTAGACTTGGAGATGCTCTTGGCATCCTCTTGATGTAAAACGGGCAGTAGGTAAGTAGTTACCTCAAATAGAAAGATGAAATGAAAATGTATAGACCCACTCGTGACAGGGTACGAGCGTGGAACGTTTGTGGAACGTTCCGCACGAACGGAGTCGTCGCCACGTCAGAGCAGAAAGAACTCCGAAGGCCAATAATAATATTCGCGAGACACTTGGAATCTTGTCACTCCCCACCATGGCACCGGATGGGATCAAAAATGTACTCGTACTTGAAATGGCCTCTGGCTTCGCTGTTACACGATCCCCAGAGTATCCTGAATAGGAACCACTTGATTGGAGACTTAAACCTGTGTCTCCCCTTTTTGACGCGGAATACCGTCCACTTGTTCTGGGGGTGCTCCTTGCCAGAAGAGTAACCACTTGAGGTGTGGCCAGGCGTCGACGTGTCCGCAATGCTTGCTGAGGACATCGGCAGGATTAGTCTTCCTGTCAATATGAAGGAAGTCAATAATCTTTGCCGCGATGGCTTCGCGTACCCAATGGTACGACAATGCATTGTGACGTTTGTTCAACTTGTAGTGTGGTGGTATCGTGGAACTGGTGACCACACTTTTATTTTCACCAAACATGTATGACTTATCCAACACGGGAACACCGAGGTATCAGAGAGTAACTTGGAGGTCAATAACTTGATTGGTGGCAATTCCTGCGGCAACGAATTCGGATCCGTACGTTGCAGTCTCGACTGTGTTCTGCCGTTTCGAAAACCAGACGATCGGAGTACCAGCCATTCAGGAAGTGAAGAGTACCCGTGACGGCACGTCCAGTGGTCCAATTGTGATAAAGATTGGCGTCAACATACTCGTGGTCATAACGGTCTTGCCAAGTGGAGCAGGAGCGTCTTTGGGAACTTCCTCCGATACGTCACCATATACGGAGTTCATCCAATCGTATTCTGGGGACTTCCCTAGATAGTAGGAGTAGTCAGGAATACCGGTTCGAACGCAAATGCTACCCAACTTGAACTTGCGTAGGTAACCAATCATCCGCTTGGTTTGCTCGAGATGACCCTTACGTGGAGAAACCCGGTAATGGGACATTGTCATGACGGCAGTTGCAATGTCAAATCGGCCCAAAGTTACACACCATTGGAGACATCCGATGTGACTGGAAAAGAGCAATTTCTCCCGTTCCAAGTTCTTCCGAAGAGTCAAGCTCAGGATGGTCGTTCTTCTCCAAAGGAGAAGAGAATCCTTTTGGGGTCACACCAAAGGTGCGTTCGTAGGACTCAACCATCTTGTCGATGTAGGACTCTGCGCTTGCGGTGTGGAAGGTTCCGTTGGGGTCACGTTTGCAATCACTACCAAGATGATACGTGATCGGCCCAACACCTTTGAGCTTGTACCCGTACTTCTCTCAGAGAGCAGTGGTGACTTCGCTCCGTTGGGTCCTTCATACAAATGGCAAGGTCGTCAACGTTGTCAACGTACGTTGCTATGTACTCATAGATATTACCGTTCTTGCGCATCCAGACATCGGGATCAGCCTTGGAAGGAGTCAAACCCATGTTGCAAAGAGTGTTGGCAAATCTCTTGTGCCAGCGTAGACCTGAGCTCCTCAAACCTTATAGAGCCTTGTGGATGACTAGCGTGTGACCTTCAAGCTCCCCAAAACCAGGTCCACTAATGATGTAGACCTTCTCCTTGGTTTCGGCTTCAAGGTACGCATTACCGACGTCGGCAGCATGGACTTGGAGACCATTAAGCTCGGCAAGGAAGATACAGATGCGCAGGTTGCGGAGAGAGACTATGCCGGAGTACACACTCTTGGCAGGAACATCAGTGAGGTGTCCTCCAGCCACGAGACGAGCTTTGTGACGCCCGTCCTTCATGACGTTGTACACAAAGTGTACTCGGATCTTCTTGTATCCTTCTGGTCCAGGACTTCCCTTTCCAAGGTCCTTGAACGTGGAGTAGTAGTTGGCGTGCTGAGTCATTTCCAGTTTCTCAGCGTCACGATACTTGGTGTTGCAGTTTCTCTCGTCCAGTGTGATTGCTTCCTTGTGATGGCGTGGTACCTGGTATCCGAATTTGAATAATGGAGCAGTGTGATACGAGGCTAGCTTCGCCTGGTTTAGCTGCATTGTCAGGACTTGGGAAGGTTTTGCTAACTGTCTGAACTGTTACCACCCTTTGGTGTCGAGCAA
>Ga0307981_1003740_pt1 | contig 11200 bp, 7 predicted proteins | sample OrgLakmetagen987_FD_201849 | JGI IMG/M metagenome (GOLD analysis project Ga0307981, IMG submission 201849) | Saline water microbial communities from Organic Lake, Antarctica - #987 | ecosystem: Environmental > Aquatic > Non-marine Saline and Alkaline > Saline | place: Antarctica: Organic Lake... | reverse complement strand
CGCTTTGCCGAAGTTGGGCAAGCTTTCCGCGATCACGGACTGACCGCCGCCATCACCGCGCTGATCGGTGGCTTCCTCGCCCTGATTGCCGCCATCACCCGCCGCGCCTTTACCAATGAAGCCCTGTTGCAGCGGCTTGACCGCGAGCTCACCGCCGAACGCATCCGCGTCGATGCCCAGCGTGCCGAAGACCGCAAGGTCGACGCAGACCGGCTGGAGCGCATCGAAACCGATATCCGTGCGATGCGCGACGTGATGTTTGAGGCCTTTCAGCGCGGTCGAACAGACTGACGCAAGACCACACCACACATCAATCCGATCCACCCGACCCGCCCCAGAGGCGGGTTTTGCATTTCTGGAGGCCACCATGCCCACTACAACCTATGCCCATTTCAGCGACGTGCCCGAAAGCGCCTGGCGCTGGCCGAGCTTTTCACCCGCAGAGATCGCGTGCCGCGGCACCGGCGCGATCAAGATCAACACCGACGCCATGGATAAATTACAGACTCTGCGCAATCGCCTTGGCAAGCCGCTGATTGTGCGCTCCGGATACCGCAGCCCCAGCCACAACCGGGCGGTGGGCGGGGCCCCGGCTTCCAAGCACATGCTGGGCACGGCGTTTGATATCGCCATGTCGAACCACGATCCAGCCGCATTTGCAGAGGCTGCCCGCGCCGTGAGCTTCGCCGGGTTCGGCACTTACCCCCGCTCCGGCTTCATGCACATCGACCTCGGCCCCGCACGTTCCTGGGGCGAACCCTTCGTTCCCCGCGCAACACCCTTTGTGCCGGAGGTGGCCCCTGCCCGCGAAGTCCTGGCCGACAGCCGCACCCTGAAAGGCGGCGGGGCCGCGGGCATTGCCACTGTTGGCGCTGCCGGTGTCGAAATGTCAAAGGATGTCCTGGCGGAAGCCCAATCTGCCATTCTGCCGCTGGTGCCTTACCTTGACACCCTGCGCTGGGTGTTCATCGCAGTGGCGCTGATCGGCATCGCCGTCACCATCCACGCCCGACTCGACGACTGGAAACGGGGCCAGCGATGATAGGCTGGATCACCGCAATCCTCGCCAGCGGCCCCGCGCGCAAAGCGCTGGGCTTGTTTATGGCGGCCACCACCATCGCACTGTTCTTTCTCAATCTCCGCCACGCCGGGGAACGCACTGGGCGGATGGTCGAGCGTCTTTCAAATTCGGAGAGAACCCATGAAATTCATCGCCAGATGTTGGACGCCGCCAGCCGTCGTCCTCATGGCCGCGACGATCTTATTGAGCGCCTGCGCAATGGTGGGTTCTGAGACCCCGCCCAGCGCCTGCCCGCCTGTTGTGGACTATAGCCGTCCGCAACAAGCGCGCGTGGCCGACGAGGTGGCCAAGCTGCCGGATGGCGCTCTGATCATAGGCTGGCTCGCAGATTACGCCGTACTCCGAGAGCAAGCGCGGGCGTGTCGTGGTCCCCGACCACCTCGCTGAAATACGACTGGACTATGCACGCCGATCACGCCTGTTGTCGCTTTAACTACCGCGAGGAAACCAAACCATGTCCCCAAAATACCCCCACATCGCTGTCGAACTGACCGGCCGTGACGGCAACGCCTTTGCCGTTCTCGGCCGTTGCCGCCAGGCCGCACAGCAGGCCGAGCTGCCCGATGATGCAATCGCCACCTTTATGGCCGAGGCCATGGCGGGCGACAATGACCACCTGCTGCAAACCGCAATGCTCTGGTTTAATTGCGTCTGACAAGAACCACGCTTATTCCTCAGAGCCCACCACCTGCTGTTCCAGCGACTGGCGGATCAGACCAATCACATAGGGCAGTTCGTCCAATTCCTTGATGGCAACCTCGACATCGCCATTGCCGTAGTGGCCAATGCTGGTCATGTCCCGAGTGTTTCCCTTTGGATCGCGAAGATCGTGAAACTTCATGTTCAGTGACAATCGTAGCCGCCGCGCTTGCGCCACGACGTCGACCACATTCGTTTCCGCCTTGAAGGCGATATAGGATTTGACGATCTCCTCGGTCATGCAGGGATCAAGCGCTAAGATTTCCCGACGCAGAGCGTTAAACAGTGGCTGCATCGATCCGCCCTCATCGACAGTCGGGTGGTCCGCCAGTGTGTATTCTGCTGTGCGGTCTGCTTGGGGCAGATAGCCTTCGAGGACTAAAGGCGACAGCCGTGGCGCATCCCAGACCTTGACCGCGATGCCGGTCAGTCGCTCGGCCCGCTTCGCAATTGCATCTTCATTCCAGGTATCAATCGCACCTAAGCCCTCGTTCAGGCGCAAAGGGCTTTCTCGGAAGCCGCCATGCATGTCCCGCTTTTCGGGAAACGGTCGATCACTATATTCGGCGTTATAGCCTGTGAGCGTAAGGTTCCCGACCGTATGCAGCAAGGTTTCTTGTACCCTTTTCCAGTCCGGCCCAAGCGCATTGCGCCACGCAGACGATAGGTTCTCGTTCTGCGGCATGATATGCTCAATCGTGTACTCATCGACGGCAACACGCTCCTTGCGATCAAAATTTTCGAGACGGCGCAACCAGTAGGACCTGCTGCGGAAGTTATAGAGATCGCGAAGCGCCATGCCGCGACGGAACTCTTCGTCATCAGGAAAACGTCGGTAGGAGGGCATGGTCATGAAGTGCGCTTCGATGCTCTCCAGATAGCGGTCTTTCCGCAATACCCGACCAAAGTTTGCGAAGGTCTTGTTCAATGAGTTCGTAGGAATGGCGCAGATGGCGCGTCGAAAAACGTAGGCTTCCATCAGGAGAACGGCACGCAGAAAATCAAGCTTTGGCAATATGTCTGCGGCGAAGTCGTGATACAGTTCTAGCAGAAACGGAAAGGCAACTTCGACCTTCAGTTCTCGCAAATCCCGGAATGCAGCAGCAAGGTCAGGGTCAGGTTCGTTCCCCAGCGCCATCCGGCTGTAATGCTGCGCAAAGGTATGAATATCCTCGACGAGCGCATCAACCCCAGCCCCTGCCACCTTGGGTTCACGGGCATAATCCTTGAACGCAGTATAGACGTCGCGCAGGTTCGGAATCTCGCCAGTGCGCAAGGTCAGGTAATGCCGCATGAAGGCGTCAAAATGCGCGCCAGAACCGTCCTGGGGCAAACTGACCTCCATCGGGTGCCAATGGTCCTCATAGATCTGGCTTTGATGATCCGGCTCCAACCCCATCAGAACGAAATTGCGGATCAGGTCCGCCTGGCTCAGTTCACGACCTGTAGAGTTCATGCTCTCGAAAATAAGCTGTGGGTTGTCCTGGTCGCGGGTCAGTGCGATGTCCACGACCATTAGCTTGGCCAGCCCCTCGCAGAGAGCTTTCAGATCTCCATTCATCCCCGCGATCCGATTTTCGAAGAAAGCAAAGTTCTGCATCACCCGCATGGACCCATCATCTGGCATAGGCTTTTGCTGCATAATGCCCAGCAAGGTCGCGCGATCACCTTGGGTCAACAGGAGCTTGTAGCGCCGGTCCCCCTTCTCAAGCGGGTTGAGCAGGAAGTAGCTGCGTACCTTTTCGCTCGAGAACCCGTCTACCGGCTCTTCATCGCCCAGCGCCCGCGCCAGTGCCTCGAGAATCAGCATGACCGAGGTCAGTCGCTGTTGCCCATCGATCACCAGAAGAGGTGATTGGCTGGTGACCTGATAAAGCCCAGCCTGCACATAGACGATCGATCCCACAAAATGAGCCAAGACATCAGACCGTTGTCCCGCGCGCATGATGTCGTCCCAGAGCTGCTGACATTCCCGTTCGGTCCAGCTGTAGGTTCGCTGATAGATGGGAATGACAAACTGGGGCGAGCGCTTCAAGAACTCGAGCATATTTGCTTCGCTGGCTTTCATCTTTTAAGTCTCCCAAAATCGTTGTGGCCACAGGTTCGTGGTGCCTTTTGTCTAGTTGGCACTCAATGTCGCAGTAGTTGCTGCAAAACCCAGCCGCTCTGACACATCCTCAAAGCTCGGGTCGGCGGCATATAGACGTTCGAACTCGCGCCTTGCCTGTGACTTCCGGCCAACCTGATCATAAAGTACCGCGCGATCATAGCGGATCTGATGCAGAAGCCGGTCTGGCCGATCCTTGCGGCGGCGATTTGCCAGCGTGAACACATCAATCGCCGCATCCGACATACCCAGCGCAGCAATTGCTCGGGCGCGATAAAGCAGGATAGCGGTGTCGACCGGGGTTTCGTTTTCGACATTCACCGTGGCGCGCACCACCCTGTCCATCAATGCGCGGTCATCAGGGGTGTCGAGTGCCAGTTCTGCAAAAGACACCAACACCACGGGGTCTGTCGGGTCCAGTTCCATCAGCCGTTCCAGATGCGCCATGGCATCACGGGACCGGCCCGCCAGTTGGGCGATCTCCACAAGTGCCAATCGCGTGCCGCGCTCGCGCGGGAATACATGCGCGAAGATGTCCTTCGTAATTGGCAAGCTGGCCTGCGCGGCGATCTCGTATTTGGCGAATAACGTGCCCAAATCATCGAGCATCCCCAGCGCGTGCTGGAAATGCGCCTCTGCTCGGTCGAACTCCTCACGGCGCAGACGGATCATCCCTGCCATCCATGCGGCATCTGGCAGATCACCAGCTTCTTCCAGAGCGGTCACTGCCGCGTCCTGATCACCATCATTGAGCGCGCGGATGCCATCAATGAAGCGCCGCTCCACTACTGGCGTCATCAGACGTTGAAAGAAGCCAAGTTTCAACCGGTCGCGCTGCGGCACAGCTGGCGCAGGTGCGGCCCCGCCTCGTTCGGCACGCTTACTATCATGGACGGTGTAGAAAAGCCCGGTCCCGGTCAGCCCCGCAGTCATGCGGTTGCCGTGCGGGCTGATGGTGTATTTTGCGCCGCGCGGGCCCAGCGACAGCGAAGCCATCGATTTCGACAGGTTCAGCGTGACCCCAGGGGCAAGGCGGATACGGCGCCAGAAGCGGAATGACAATGTTCTAAACCTCTATCAGCAATGCGGAACAAGCTGTGTCAATATTAACATTTTCTTGGTTTTTTTCCCAACCCGCATGGTTGATGTCAATCCTTTTTCCTTGGACTTGCCGCGCCGTTTAACAACCGCCTGCACTGGTCCATCTATGCACCCACGCAGCAAACGTTCGCAGGCTAAGCAAAGCAGCCCCTCGCAATTTCGTCCGCGCAACCGAAACTGCTACCGAAGGGGAGCCGGAAACCATATGTCAGGTGGCGAACACTAGTTCATGCGAGAACCTCCCTGTGGTGTTTCCGAAATGACACGTGCAGCGCGCCAGTGGTTTCATCTGATTCAGGCGCAGCAGCTCTTTCCCCTGCGCCGAGGGTTGGAAAAATCAACAACCGGATATAGCGTTGGCCAACAGTACCTATTGAGGGCACCACATTGAAGTTCATTCGGATCGTTTTGTTCTATGCCCTCTTTTTCATTATTGCGCTGATCGTCGCAGCGATCTTCTTCAAGCCAGGGAACGAGGGCTTCCTTTTGCTTTTTTCGTTCATCGCTCCAGGCTTAATGGTCTGGTGGTACGAGAAGCACCGCGCACGCCGTCTGGAAGCCAAAACTAGTGTCCAACCAGAGACACAGTCGACAACAGGCAACCAGAGCACGATCCAGCAGCGATCAGCAGCAGCCACCGCGACCGCGCAAGCATCTCGCTCATTGAACCAACCACGCACCTCAGGAATGGCACCATCGACCAGCCCAGCTCAGCAATCGGACCCTCAGACTGCTGTGTCCACTCGCCACCAGGGATGGGTTCCCAAAGGTCAGACCGTTTCAGTGCACGGGCGAGATATTCGCGGAATGATCTATGTCGGGACGCCCCCAAATATGAACAGGCACGGCTATGGAGAAAAATGCCGATCCTATATTGACCCGTTCCTTCCAGTGGCGCGCGACGGAAATGACAAGGCCGGATCGGGTATGCCCTATTGGCCGGGTTATTCTACAATTCCGCCAGAGTGTCGGGCCACCTATTTAGATTGGCTGGCGGGGGGTGCTACTGATGGCTCATACAACCCGGGCTACATGTTTTTGTATTTTTATGGGTTGGAGCGGCGCTTCTTCGTCGATGAACCGACACAAGACGAAAAGCGCCAGCTTCTCGATGAGGCGCTTCGACTGGTTGATGTTTTCGCCGAAAATCGCTCGGCTCAACAGTATCTGAGGGAGTTCATCGAGTTCGCTGTTGTAGCAACCACCGAAGTCCATACCATCTCACCCGTATTCGATAATTCCGGTTGGAATCTGCCCTTTTCGGTCAAGCTAGCCATCGGCGCGCGCCTGCAAAAAGGTGAAAGTTTAGATTCGAACTGGGTGCTCAGCTGGTTCTTGTGTCATCCGGAAAAGAACCTGCGCACCTCAGCGAAGCGGTGCCGTGATGAATTTATTGCCCTGTTCCGGCTCCGGTTTGAGGAACGGTTTCAACAAGGACTGAAGGTTACCAAGCCAAGGCCCTTCCTCAAGGCCAGCTATCAGGCAGCATCGCGCGAGTTCGATGGAACGGTAAACCCTTCTATTGATGGCAAGCCAATCCCGGACATTTCTGGTCTGCGCAAGCCCATCAAAATCGCACAAGAAATAGCCGATGAGGTTATGGCGGACCTCGAAAAGTTCAGCAGATACTTGGGTCGCAACCCCGAAGGGCGTGGCAGTGTAGAGGCGCACGCGCTTCTACCACAGGATTTGCGACGCCTATTTCCATCGGCTGAACTGGAAAAGATCAGGGCATGGGCCGCCGATATCACTGAATCGGGCGGCCTAGTGCCCGTAGGCGATGTTCTGGAACGCCTTGAGGGCGAACGCCCGGAGAAACCCGGTAAGCGTCAACTGACCGGAGCAGCCGATGCTCTGGCACGGGTGGGCTTCGGTCTTGCTCCCGATCCGCGCTTTGCACTGCGATCCCCGACAATTAGCGAACCGGTAGTCCTGTTCGATCTGGGTGGCCCGGTCGAACAACTGGAGGATGTGTCGACATCCTACAAGGCTGCGCTGATGGAACTCGCGTTGGGGTCCTTCGTCGCTCATGCGGACGGTGTTATCTCCGATCACGAAAAGACATCCCTCGAGGCGCAGGTCCGATCCGTGACCGGTCTGACAGACCATGAACAGCGACGCCTGCGCGCAAATCTTGCATGGTTTGTCGCCGTCCCCCCGGATATGACGCTTTTGCGGCGTAAGCTCAAGAAAACGGACGCAGACCAGCAATCGGCTATTCGAGCCGCGCTGGTGGCAGCGGCCCATGCTGACGGGATCGTAAAACCCGAAGAAGTCGCCGAAATCGAAAAATTGTATCGTGCCCTCGGGCTTGACCCGAACCTCGTCTACTCCGACCTGCATGCCGGTGGGGTTCCAGATGCGCCGACACGCGTGCGTGCGGCACAACCCGGCGCTCCGGGCGAGACAATCCCGGAAGAGCTCCAGGCCACGCCGCAGAGGCTAGTTGCCGCGCGTATTGCCAGCATTCGGCAAGACACTGATCGGGTCTCGGCAGTTCTGGCCGATATCTTCGCGGTGGATTCACTGGAAGCCGAGGGTGTAGAGGCCGTAAACGCATCGCCTCTTACCGGTCTTGATGAAAAGCACACTGCGCTGATCCAAGAGATTATCACCCGCCCACACTGGACCGAAGACGAATTTTCGGAACTGGCCACGCGTCATGGGCTGATGTTGGCCGGGGCGCTGGAGACGATAAATGAATGGGCCTTTGGTGCTCATGAAGATGCCCTCCTTGAAGAGTATGAGGGCTATGACGTTTCCCCAGATATCGCCGATGCGCTGGCGGATGCACTCGAGAAGGAGAATTAAGATGTCGAAGTTGAAACCCCGGGAGCGGGACGCAATCGTACAGGCCCTTCGTGCTGGAGTAGTGCCCAAACTCGGCCTTCGGCATATCCAAGTCGGTCGCGTGCGCGAAATAGAGGAATTGGTAAAGGACATGGACCGAATAGCCGATGGCGGCGCAGCCATTCGGTTCATCATCGGAGAATACGGATCGGGCAAGACATTCTTCATGAATCTGATCCGGCTGATCGCCCTCGAGAAAGGCATGGTGGTCATGTTCGCCGACCTCGCGCCGGACCGGCGCATTCACGCCACCGGAGGGCAAGCGCGGGGTCTCTATGCTGAAATGGCGAGGAACTTCTCGACCCGCACCAAGCCTGACGGCGGCGCGATGGCCAGCGTGGTCGAGCGTTTCGTGTCGCAGGCACACAGGGATGCAGAGGCGGAAAGGAAGCCTACCGGCAACGTGATCCGCGAGCGCCTCGGTCACTTCGAAGATCTGACTGGCGGTTTTGACTTTGCCGAGGTGATCCGGCGCTATTGGGAAGGCCACGAGACCGGGAATGAAGAGTTGTCCTCGGCCGCGCTGCGCTGGCTCCGAGGTGAATATGCGACCAAAACCGATGCGCGAAAGGCACTTGGTGTGCGTGCGATCATTGACGATGCAAATGTCTATGACCACCTAAAGCTGATGTCGCTCTTCGTACGAGAAGCTGGCTATAAAGGACTTCTAGTTGGCCTTGATGAAATGGTGAACCTCTACAAGCTATCTTCATCGCAAGCGCGAAACGCGAATTACGAGCAGATCTTGCGTATCCTGAACGATGTTCTTCAGGGCAGTGCAGAGCATCTGGGCTTCCTAATGGGCGGCACCCCGGAATTCCTGATGAATACTCGCCGCGGGCTTTATAGTTATGAAGCCCTTCAGACCAGGCTCGCCGAAAACAGCTTTGCCCGGGATGGTCTGGTAGACCTTTCCGGACCGGTGGTGCGACTAGCCAGCTTGACGCCAGAAGATCTGTTCGTTCTTCTGGCGAACATCCGTACGATCATGCAGGACGGCGATGGCGTCCTTCCGGATGCGGCGCTTGAGGCGTTCATGACACATTGCTCTGATAGGATCGGCGAAGCATACTTCCGCACCCCGCGAAATACTGTCACTGCATTCGTCAACCTTCTTGCCGTTCTTGAGCAGAACAAGGGTGTCGAATGGCATGACCTAATTCAGCGGATCGAACTGGCACCTGACCAGGGAGATGACCTGTCTGACTTGGACGAGGCTACGGGAGCGCCTGTTGCAGCGGATGATGATCAGCTAACCAGCTTTCGTCTCTGAGGCGCACAAATGACCCAGGCTTTCGAGAAACTGGCGCGCCCGATTCAGAAATGGATCCGGGCGCAGGGTTGGAGCGAGCTGCGCCATATCCAGTCTCAAGCCGTTAATGCGATCATCGGAGGAACTTCAGACCTCATCATCGCGGCCACCACTGCCGGTGGAAAGACCGAGGCTGCGTTTCTGCCTCTGATCTCTCAAGTTCTGGATGCTCCAGCGCAGACGGGTGGCTTTGATCTGCTCTATATCGGTCCTCTAAAGGCGCTTATCACAGATCAGTCAGGACGGCTCGCAGGGATTTGCCTCGAAGCCGAACTTCCAGTCACCCCATGGCACGGCGACGTTTCCGCGTCGGTGAAAAGCCGCGCCCTGAAGTCACCTTGTGGCATTCTCTTGATCACCCCTGAATCCCTTGAAGCCCTGTTCATTCGCCGCGGGCTGGAGATCCCCCGGCTTTTCGGCGCAACGCGCGCGATCATCATCGACGAACTTCATACGGTCCTAGACAGCGAGCGCGGTGTGCAGATGCGGTCTTTACTGACAAGGTTGGAACTCGCTATCGGCCGACCCGTCCGTAGGATCGGTTTGTCGGCGACGCTGGGCGACATGGAGCTGGCCCGAGGGTATCTGCGACCCAGCGACCCATCAGGTGTCCAACTGATTGAGGCCAAGGGCGGTGACGCTGAACTTATGCTGCAACTGCGGGGCTACATCTCAGGCGACAAGGACGAAAAGACTCCTTCCGCTTCCCATCGAATTTCAAAGCATCTCTTCACCAACCTGCGCGGCACTGACAATCTGGTGTTCGCCGGGTCCCGGCAATCGGTCGAGATCTACGCCGATCATCTCCGTAGCCTGTGTGAGGAAGAGCGACTTCCACAGGAATTCTATCCGCATCATGCCAGTCTCTCGCGCGATCATCGGGATTTCGTTGAACGCCGCCTGAAAGACGGATCGAAACCTACTACTGCGATTTGCACGTCCACGCTGGAGCTGGGTATCGATATCGGCGATGTCGCGTGCGTCGCTCAAATCGGCGCGCCCTTCAGTGTAGCATCGCTGCGGCAGCGCCTCGGCCGGTCAGGGCGAAGGGCGGGCCAGCCCGCAGTGCTGCGCCAATATGCGGTAGAGACGCAGCTGACCACTGAAAGCAATTATGTCGACAGGCTACGCTTGGGGATGGTTCGGTCCGTCGCGATGATTGATTTGCTTCTGGAGGGATGGTGCGAACCACCACGGCCGCAAGCACTTCACCTGTCAACACTCGTCCATCAGATCCTTTCAGTGATCGCCGAGCGTGGAGGGGCCTCGGCGGGTCGCCTGAATCGTGTCCTGTGCCAGGAGGGTCCCTTTAGAAAAGTAGACACCCACATCTTTATGGACGTTCTCAGAGCTCTCGGTCAGCCGGAAATCGGCTTGATCGAACAAAGCGATGACGGACTGCTCCTGTTGGGTCGGGTGGGCGAGAAGCTGGTCGAGCATTACAGCTTCTATGCCGTCTTTCAGACACCCGAGGAGTACCGGCTGATCTCTGGTGGGAAGGAGCTGGGTACACTGCCCATCGTGAACGTGATGGCTCCCGGCATGATGCTGATCTTTTCGGGGCGGAGGTGGATCATTCAGGAGATTGATGATCGCGACAAGGTCATAATGGTAGTCCCATCTAAGGGCGGCACACCCCCTGTATTTGGCGGCGATCCTGGCGACATTCATGATCGCGTCATCGAACAAATGTTTATGGTCTTAGAGAGCGAGGATAAGCATCTCTATGCTGATCAGACCGCACGCGATCTGCTGGACGAGGCCCGCAGGCAATACGCCCAACTAGGGTTCGCGACAGCATCGATCATTCCTTTGGGAGAAGGCAGTTTCAGCCTTGCAACGAGGGTCGGGACCGTAAAGACGACCACTCTTGCGCTCGCCCTGCGCGCCAAAGGTTTCGAGGTAGATGTTTATGACGGCTTCTTGACCGTTTCCTCGAAAGACGGAACCGGCGACATCAAAGCCACCCTTCATCGTATTGCGGCCGGGGAGCCGGTCAGCCTGTTTGGTGATCAGACCAACCTGATCTTCGAAAAGTTCCACACTTACC
>Ga0307981_1003738_pt1 | contig 11204 bp, 5 predicted proteins | sample OrgLakmetagen987_FD_201849 | JGI IMG/M metagenome (GOLD analysis project Ga0307981, IMG submission 201849) | Saline water microbial communities from Organic Lake, Antarctica - #987 | ecosystem: Environmental > Aquatic > Non-marine Saline and Alkaline > Saline | place: Antarctica: Organic Lake... | reverse complement strand
CAGGGTTGACAGGCAACATCAGACATCGAGGTTATCCTGGGAACACTGCCACGCCACAGCAACATCTAGCCATCGAACCGATAGAGATGAAACATGCTACCGCCCTTGATGCTGCTGCGAGCACTCAAGCGCTACAGGAACCTTTCAACTCTCGTGATTCGAAAGGTCTGTCGCTATCAGACAAGGTGCATCGATACTACCCCTATACCAGCAACACTTCCACCGGCGCTCCTCCCACCCCAAAACAACAATACCAGCCATCTAGTGTAGAGGAGCAACAAAGAACTGCATACACTCAAATGACAGCACACGTCGTTTGCCCCCTGGATCCGGACATTCTATTGGGAAGAGGTCGGATACATCGAGACCACCCCGGTAACAAGAGACTGCATATTTTGATCGGCATTTACCGAGAACAGTACGAGGAATGCGCTTCACGTGATGACAAGACTGCTCTGATAAAGACTATTGTTCGAATCATGAAAGGTTGTGGCACGCAGCCCGGTCGCTTTCTCAAGTGCGACCCCAACAGCAACGCTTGGATCCAGGTCAACGATGATGTTGCACGGCAAAAGGTTGGACACGCCTTTCGTGATACCCAGAGCAAACCAAAGGGCCAGCTTGACTTACCAGCCACAGCCAATAAGTCACTAATATCTGATCGCATCAAGAATATGTCTCAACCTGGCTTTTCGCAACAGCAACAACAAGACTGGCAACTGGATCCAAACAACGGCAGGACCAACGCCAACGGCGAGCGAAAGCCACCTCCCACAGGATAGAGGCTACCTCTACAATGCTTCAGCTAGTTGCTTCTGTATCGTCGCCAACTATTGTAACTCGCTTAATCAATAGCCCCCACTAGTACTAGCTAGCGTCTAGTAGCTAGCTTCTCTAGTAGATAACGTTTGTGAAGCCGTATGTATGGACAGGACCACACAGTACCTGCAAGACATAACACTTGTCAGTTAGGTTCCTTTGAAAGCAGCACCAAATTCTAGAAAGCGGGACAATTACAATCGTGCGTGGACGCTTGATCGTGTAGTCGTATAATATGTCGTCCTTTCCGAGCCGCCAAAATGTTGGTTGATTCTGAGCACTTTTTACAATATTGAAATAGGCTAGCGATCGCGCCAGCAAAACATGACTTTTAGTGTTCTCGGAAGAGCTTTGCTGCCAATTCATAACCCGAATGTCGATCTTTTGGACCAATGGATGGATCCATCATTGCGTTTTGCATGCTGTACGGTACATTGCTACTAGTTATCCAATACTTCTCGGAACGATCGTTAACAACCTTATCAAAGCGTTTCCTAGCTACTGGCTGTAGCGACCTGCTCCCAACGTCTGTCACTTTCTGTGCCGTTTGTTCGAAAAGGATTCATTTTCAAACCAAGAACAAGAAGATGGCTCTAGCTATCGTCGTACTGTAGCTTTTGGCAACCGGTCTATTACTAGTCTATGCAGTACTTTGACATGATGAATGAAGCTCGCTCCATACGTACTAGTAGTCTACGTATGGTACGGCGCACGTAGACCGTGACCCGGAGAAGTTTTTCCCGCCTTTCTGCTGACTTTTCGACTCCTATGTAATGAGTCCCAGAAGACAATCAGCTTTAAGTATAGTTTCCGTTGAACGCAAGTCTTGGGTGCAGCCAGTCATTTGGGTCATTCATGTGGGTTCCCTGCTTTGACGCCCCCTCAATTTGCACCATGGCAGTGAGCACCCTGTAGGTTTCAGTCAGTAGAACCCAAGCATTAGCGCCGCGCATTCATTCCTTGACACAGCACCTCAACCGTTAACCAGAGAAGTAAAGCTTGAAAGCTCAGCGGATTGATCATCTTTGTCCGTATATCAATATCAATATAAGAAGATAGTATGGTCAACGGCAACTCGGAAGCCAGCGGCAGCAGCAGCAGCAGCAACGAGATTGCGTGTCACGCTTGCGGTTTCGAGAGCAGCTTTGTTCCGGAAGGAATGATACCCTGCGAACGCTGTCAAGCCGCGCATTACTGCTCTCTTCATTGCCTCCAGTGGGATTGGAACAGTGGCGGTCACGCCAAAACTTGTGTCGATATCCGATCTGCCGAGCCAGACCTGGAATCCGAGCACACGGCCTCGAACCACACCGACGACGCCACCCTCGCGTCCATGGGAATGCGTGACGTCTTTAGCCATGGATCATCAGATCATTCGTCCAAAACGAACCCCAAGCAGCAGACTGGCACTGGCAGTAACTCTACCTCCATCAAGGACCGCCAACAATTGTGGGAAGAGAAAATAAAGGCCAGTACTGGCGCGTCCACTACTGTGCCTGACAAGCAGCAGCAGCAGTCCAGCAGTGGCAGTGGTAGTGGTGGAGCCAAGTTGGGCGCGTTCATCGAAGAACATTCGCCGCCGAAGGGGAGCCGGCAAAATCCTGCACTCAAAAACAAGAAACAAGTGCTGCATCAGGCAGGTGGTCAGCCGCCTGTGAATCCCTACCAGGGTCGCGTTTCCGACGACGAAGACGAGGTCATGGAAGAAGATTCACTCGACATGATGTCGGCTGCTAACACGGAAGCAAGCGAACTTCAGTCCATTCTGGAAGAGCAAGGCAGTCAAGCGTCGGAACCGACAGCAGAAGGCTCGTGGCGTAGCAAGGAGCGCTTTGACGACGGTTCGGCTGCCAGTAGCTCCGCCGCGTCGCCCGCTAGTAACAGCAAGCGATCCGTCCAGGTACACAGTGTCTTGTCATCCAACTATGCCAATCAAGAGGAAGACGCATCGATCGAAATGCTTGCAGATGAAGAGGGATCGATTGAAATGTATCAAGACGAGGACTCGGAAGCGAGCGGCGGCGAAGAACGGGGTATTTTCGCGGAAACGGGCGCTGAAAAGCGCGATGCCTTGGCCATGTCATCGTCCGCCAGCAGTCCCGATTCGAGCTCTTCGGTGAAACGCATGAAGGAGGTCATGAATAAGAGCGCTTCGAACAGTCCTGTTCGCATCCTTGCGCCGCCCGCCATTAACCGCGTAAATCCGCCGGCGGAAGAGGCTGAAGCGGCAGACATGCAGGAAGTATTGGGCTCCTCGACTAAAAACTTGAAAGACTTTCGCGAAGAGTACAAAAGCGATGCGCCCAAGGAGAACGTTGACAGTAATGGTGGAACCATGGATACCAAGCATCTTCAAGCCTTTCGAGACATTGTTTCACCGCCCGCCATTGAGTGCGTGAGTCCGCCGGCAGAAGAAATTGTACCGGTGGCGGCAGCCACGCAGGAAGTCTCGGGCTTCTCGGCCCAAAACTTGAAACTCTTTCGCAATGAGTACAAGAACGACACGCCCAATAATAATGTTGATGGTAATGGTGGAACCAAGGATGCCAAGCATCTCAAAGCCTTTCGAAACATTTACGGATCGGAGGATACCTTTCAGACAACCGTCATTGCTCGAATGGAAAAGGATGATTCCAAACACCTGCGCCGAGCAACCATGGGCAATGGGACCGATGGCCCTCCCAAGCAAAAGGCAAGGCGTCGTATGTCGTTGGAAGACAAGCTCGAGCGAATTTCGCGAGAGGAAACTATTAATGAGGAAAGCGAGTCGCAGGAAGCGTTGCAAGTTTCTGTTGACCGAGCCATTCGAGAATTTGAAGACTTGTACGGCTATGAAGCCGCACAAGCGGCCATGGCCCAGCTGACGGAAGGTGTCACGAGAGAGCACGACCAGCAGAATTCTGGAAAGCGGCATCAGTCCACTATGGAGAACTCATCGTGGGGACCTGCAACTATCACTGCTGGAATAAGTGATTCTGCTTCCAATTCCGACTCCTTTGCCAACGCATCTTTTGGTTCAGCCTCTATTTCAACGTACCCGTTTTCAGGCATCAGTGGTGCGCAAGAGCCAACTATTCTAGAATCGCAGATTTCGTCGCAGGCATCGGCTGATTCAGAGGAAGAAGACCGACTGCTCATGCCGGGAGGGAATATCGCTGCCGCCATCGATGCACCCGCTGGTGCGGGGACGGGCCAGGTAGATGAATCTTCCAGAAATGACAAGGGCAACAACATCTTGCGTGCTGTTGCTGGTGTAGCCGCTGTCGCTGCAGTAACTGGAGGCGTTGTGGCGACGACAAGATCATCTGGAGGCAATACGGACGTGGTGAGTATTTCGCCTCCATCCGCTGGAAGCAATGCGACTGCAGTGAATTCTTCGACATCCGGCACTTCGTCGATGCCAAGGTATATGCAGTACCGTTCTTCGCTGGCAAGCTCTACCACCTCCCAGCCAATTGTAGCCGAGAGCAGTGAACCAGAGGCGGGAGTCGCCACAGAAGATGATAGCGAGGAGGAAGGACAAGAAGCTTTGAACTCCAGAGGACTTGCCACTGCGGCTGTTGGTAGAGCGGCTGTGGCTGGTGCTGTGACGGCTGGTGTAATGGCCGGTGGATCAAACACTGGAACTCCAGCTTTTGCCCCAAGTTCATCTTCCATGCCAAGGTATATGCAGTACCGTTCGTCGCTAGCACAGTCAACCACACCAAGCCAGATCCCAGCCAGTGGACTTATCTCTGAGGAGGAAGAGGGCACTAGTGACGGTACCGATGGATCAAGCTATACCGGCGCTAGTGCTAGTATCGACGACGACAGTGATGAGCCGGGCTCTGCTGAGGGAGTCGTGTCGGTTGCATCAGATCTAGCCCCTAATTCCTCTCCCATGCCAAGGTATATGCAGTACCGTTCTTCGCTGGCAAGCTCTACCACCCCCCAGCCAATTCTAGAATCAAAGGCGGAAGTTGCCACCGAGGATGATAGCGAGGAGGAAGAACAAGAGGCTTCGAACTCCAGAAGACTTGCCGCTGCAGCTGTTGGTACAGCGGCTATGGCTGGTGTTGTGACGGCCGGTGTAATGACCGGGGGGTCAAACTCTGGAAGTCCAGCTCCCAGTTCCACTCCACGATACATGCAATACCGTTCGTCCTTAGCAAGCTCTACAACCTCCCAGTCTGTTGCACCTGCAAGCAGCGAAGCGAACGAGGAGGAGGAGGAGTCCACGTCGAACTCCAGAGGACTTGCTGCTGCGGCTGTTGGAACAGCGGTCGTGGCTGGTGCTGTGGCAGCTGGTGTGATGGCCGGTGGGTCAAACTCTGGAATTTCGGCTTCCAGTTCCACTCCACGATATATGCAGTACCGTTCGTCGCTGGCACAGTCGACCACACCAAACCAGATCCCAGTCAGTGAACTTATCGCTGAGGAGGAGGGAGCTACTAAAAGTGCCGAGGGGTCGAGCTTTATCAGGGCTAGTGCTAGTACCGACGACGACAGTTACGAGTCAAGCTCTTCTGAGGCACAGACAGAACAGGAGACCGTCATGGCACGCAATCTGGACTACCAAGCATCGTCTGCGGCTCGCAATGAGAGCGAATTAGCGGAAGTAACGTCATCGAAGGAAGAAACGATTCAAGGTGACGCAGACGAATCTAACTCGGAGAATGCTGCTCGTATCGGAGTAGGTGTTGCTGCAGGTGCCGCCACAGGCGTTGCTGTGGCAGCCATTGCATCCTCCGGTGAAGCCGGGGCTCAAGTCGAGTCCTCAGAAGAAATCATGGAACGCATGCTTGCCTACCAGGCATCAATTGCGAAGCCAAAAGGTAGAAGTGAGAGTTACCAACTGGCTGAAGAGGCAAGGGCCACAAAGGTGGCTGCAGCACTAGGCAAGTCTGTAACTGGAGATGAACCCGCCAGTGAAATGGCACGTCAACCACGCGCGGAAGACGCGAGCCTAAGTAGCGACGAGGAAGGCGGAGATCCACAACAGGCTGGTGATGGTTCAGATTCGTATGACGACATTGAAACGGGTAGAGCGAAAGACAGCCCGCCGGCTTATTCAGATACATCTACACTCTGCACACGCAGGCGAATGGAGTGTCTTGCCCTTCTGCTGGTCATCCTGGGAATTATTGGTCTTGGCGCTGGGTTGGGAACTGCTAGAGCCTCCAACGATGATGCTGTGGATGCGCCCGCAATGAGCCCAACTCTTGCCGCCGCGTTTGCGCCAACGCGTTCCCCGATCGAGGCTCCTGTTACAGCCGCCACCCTTACGCCATCGCGTTCCCCGATCGAGGCTCCTGTTACAGAAATACCAACATCGAGCCCGGCTGTGTTCGTCGAAATGACGCCTGCACCAGTGATTCCTGTTGCTCCGACGAGTAGTCCAACTACGCCCAACTTCACAGCTGCACCATCAGCCGTCCCAGTAACAGACATCCCGACGATATCACCTACTGGACCAACTCCGGCACCAGTGTTAGTCGACCAAGAATTGTTTGATCTACTCAGCGGAGTTTCGTTCGACAATGGAGACAGTATCCTTACTCAAGGCACACCTCAGAATCTTGCCTACGAGTGGCTTGCCAATACGACCAGTCTTGGGTCTTTGCCCGAAGAGCGTCAGATCCAAAAGTATGCGCTCGCGACCTTGTATTATGGTACGGGCGGTGACGCTTGGACGAACAATGCTGCTTGGTTGAGCGAAGCGAACGAGTGCACTTGGTATTCCATGTCCTCGCAGCGCCCCAACTGCAACGAATTGGACGAGTATGTGGATCTCGATCTCGGCGTCAACGGAGTCAGTGGAAGTCTTCCCCCAGAAGTCGCACTGCTCTCGGGTTTAACACGTTTGGAACTGAGTGGTGACACGGTGACCTCTTTGGCTGGAACAATCCCCTCGGAACTTGGGCTTTTGACGTCTCTTGTGTCGTTCCGTGCCGCAAGAAACTCTCTTTCCGGTGCTTTGTCGTCAGAGTTTGGCGCGTGGACTGCTCTCGAAGTCTTGGATCTCAGCGAGAATCGGATCTCTGGATCGCTCCCAGCTGAAATGGGTACCATGATTGCTCTTGGCGAATTGGAATTAACCACAAACAGAATATCCGGCGAGCTCCCTACCACTCTTGGTCAGCTGACTAATCTCTTGAGAATGTCACTGGCCGACAACGCAATCAGTGGGAGTGTCCCTGGGCAGTTTGGACAGTTGACTCTGTTGCGATTCTTAAGGTTGGAAACGAATGCATTCACGTCAATCCCCACTGAATTCGGAGACTTGGACAGCCTTCAGTCGTTGACGATGTCTGAAAACAGTGTGGCGGGAACTTTGCATACTGAACTGGGCAGCCTCTCCAATTTACGAACACTCGAATTGCGTTCTAATGATTTCACTGGAATTATCCCTCCTCAATTTGGATTGTTGACAAATCTACGCGACTTGGACTTGTCGTCCAATGCCTTGACTGGCCTAATTCCGCCCGACATCGGCCTCATGCTTCGACTTTTTAGTCTCCAGCTTCAATCGAATCGTCTCAGCGGCAACATTCCAGTCGAGTTCGGTCTGCTTGAGCGTCTAAGCGAAGTCCGCGTAGATGAGAACGACTTGACTGGTGCTGTTCCGGATGCTGTTTGCGATGTCTTCTCCAGCACATTGCCGACGTTTTATCTGGACTGTGGGGGACAGCCACCGCAAGTCGTTTGCCCTCCAGGAACTTGCTGTACCTACTGCTGCGAAGACGGGGTAGGATGTGAATGTGTGTACGCTGGCACAGGCTTTGCGTTCCTTTGTTAGTTTATTAATCTACTCGTTAGAGGAAATGTTAATAGTGCGAGTCAATCTTCTACTTTTACTATTCGTCGACCTTGGGTTCAAATTCGATGATAATCTCGTCCGATTGGAGCGACGAGCCGACCTCCACTCTGCAAGATGCAATTTTGCCAGGTCGCGATGCACGCACAATATTTTGCATCTTCATCGCCTCTACAATACACAACTCCTGTCCTTCTTGGACTGTATCACCTTCGGCCACTGCATAGCTAATTAAGGTTCCAGGCATGGGAGAGAGGACAGAATCACTCGTGTCAGCAGGGATCGGTTCCTGCATGTGAGTCGACAACTCAAATTCTCGAGGGCTCTGGATCAACACGTGCAAATTCGCGCCGCACATTTGCATTCGAATCTCTCCCGTTGTCACTTCGCCCAACACTTGAATGTCACGGGTTTTTCCATCCAGCGTGACGTTTGCTAGATACCTGTCCGGCTCGTAGCCTTGTGGTCCATCGAGATGAATCGTCCGTTCCGTTGCGATACTGCCGTCCACAACTGCAGCGACTGTCGCTGACGCTTCTCCCAACAGTACAGAAAAGGCGGTTCCAAAAAGTCCGCCCAAGCGCACAATCGCTGTCGAACTTGCATCGTCCGTCTTTCCCGCCAACGGAGGCTGCTGCAACCACTCTCGCCGATTCACTGCAATTATAGCCGCCGCAACGGCGAATTCTTCTTGTTCGGGCACTGTTAATTCGACGCCATGAAAGCCATCGGGATAATGAGTTGGCAAGAACGATGTTGGTGTGTCTCCCGCTTGAAATGATGGCTGGCGGAGCACGGACTGGATCAACAGCGCATTGTGTTGGACTCCTTGAATCACGTACTCGTCCAACGCGTTCGTCAATCCATCAATAGCGGCCTGTCGTTCGGGCGCATAACTAACGAGCTTGGCCAGCATGGGATCGTAGTGCGGCGTGACTGGAGCGCCAGCCGCGACCCCCGAGTCCAGCCGAATGTAGCTCTCCCCCCTCTCGGTGGGATTATGCGTCCGAGGCTCCACGTACGGTGTGAGTGGCCCTATACTGGGCAAGAAACCACGGACTGGATCTTCGGCGTAGATCCGAGCCTCCACCGCGTGGCCAGTGTGTGGCATGATGCGGGAGCCTCCCATGTCGCCCGTTTGAATAACTTGGTGATACTCTTGTGGCAATCCCCAGCCAGCACCCACCCACAGCATGCCCTTGACGAGATCAACGCCACAGATAGCTTCGGTAATGGGATGTTCCACTTGCAAGCGCGTGTTCATTTCCAAAAAGTAAAAGTTTTGCTCCTCGTCCACCAAGAATTCCACCGTTCCAGCCGACTCGTACCCCACCGCCTGACACAGCTTGTGAACCTGGTCGGCCATGGCTTGACGAGTGGATTCGTGCAACATACAGGATGGACTCTCTTCAATAACCTTTTGGTTGCGCCTCTGTATACTGCACTCGCGTTCGGGAAAAACAACTGTTTCAATAGTTCCAGTGGTTGCATTGGCACCGGCCAAGACTTGAAATTCAATGTGATGGGGTCGTTCAATGTACTTTTCAAGCTGAGTTGACCAGACATATACATGAGAGACGAGGCAATGGTGAGTCATGGGGAGTACCAGGTGGTGCTAGAATGGGACCTGCAGACACTACTGTCTACCGATTCTTCATTGTCCAAATAAGGATGGCCGCCACAAGCAACGTACCAGTATGCGATTGTCGGCAAAGTACTTGAGAGCTTCCGACCGGGCCACACCCCAAGCGTCCTTGACTTCCGCGTCGTTGTAACAGACGCGCATCCCCTTGCCTCCACCACCCGCGGCTGCTTTCAACAAGACGGGATACCCAATAATGTCGTTGCACACTTGCAACGCTTGCTGTACTGTTTCCACCTCTTCTGGAAATCCCGGAATAACGTTCACGCCCGAGGCCGCCGCCAACTTTTTGCTCAAGAGCTTGTCGCCCATTTGGTGGACCGATTCGATCGAGGGTCCCAAAAAGGTGCAGCCTTGATTTTGAATGGCGCGGCAAAAGTCGGCGTTTTCCGACAAGAATCCGTACCCCGGATGCACCGCGTCGGCGCCCGTATCCTGAACGGCTCGCAGGACGGCAGGTACATTCAAGTAGGACAAGGCGGCCGCCGCTGGTCCGACACACACGGCCTCGTCTGCGGCTTGCACAAAGGGAGCCGCCGCGTCCACGACGGAATGAATAGCAACGGTGCGAATGTCCAGTGCTTGGCACGTTCGAATGATGCGTTGGGCAATCTCGCCGCGATTGGCAATCAAGACCTTGTCAAACGGACGTTGCTGTTGTTGGTGGTGGTCTTGTTGTGTCGACAAGGCGCGCCAAGAGGCAGTGACTGCCGTTTGGACAGGCCTGCCCTGAATGGTGACGGAACGAAGGAGTCTCTGGCTGGAGTGCCAAGTGTTCGAACGGACTGCTAGAGACAACATGGTGCTACTGCTACTACTCTGCAGTTACACTGTACTGTATTTCAATAGCAATGCAGCTCCAGCTCGAGTAATCGTCTATTGCCAAGAGAATCAAGGATCACCAGCAACAAGGCACGTGGCGTCTGTGGACGGCAGCTATACTATGATAATTGGTTGGTGCACTAAAAGCAAGATCCAGATCTTGAATAGTCTCCAGATAGAATCAATGGCTCTACGGTATACTCGTCTCTTACGAGTACTATCAATGTGATGAATGCAATTAATGGGGTGATGTGATAGTGACCAGTCTTTGTGACACCTCTCCCCAAGATGGAATATGCCAGAAGATATCCGCTGCTTCGATTGCAAACACGGAACACAATCGATCAAGCAAGGCATCAACAATCAACAACAGAGATCAAACGCGAAATAAACGCGATCAACGAACATGTTCTCATTCTCAATTCTCGAATAGCGCGCCAGCCGACATTTAAATCTCCCGGAATCGATCGAATCGAATCGAATCGAAAGAAATGGCGCGAACGCAAGTGCACCGAAGCTATGTCGATATTTGCTGATCTATTCGATTCAACCTACTCTAGTCTAGCTAGACTAGTAGACTAGCGAGACTAGACTAGATTATACCGTAGTTTACCGGCAGAAGCTGCCTTTGTCGCGGTATCTGCCGCTGACATGGCAGCAGGTAGCAACCGTGGCCATTTGCACAGTACAGTATCTACCGGTATACCGGTAGCGTAGGCGTCTGCGAGTTCGGAAGGATCCTCCGCCGCGCGCCGCGCCGCACCGCGCCGCGCGAGAGAGAAATAATTCGTTTCGCGCCAAAAAATGAGTCTTGCGAGACGCGGCTCTTTTTGCGTTTCTTCGGCTCCGACAAAAACCAACGGCTACTAAAATAGTCTATGATAGAGACTGTACGGTATGTATGTCTATCATAAGATACATACAGCGAACGACCATGGCGTCCTTCTTGTCGTCGAAACCATCACCAGCTCCGCAAGAGCCGTGCTCGGCGTATGTGTTCATGCCGGACCCAGAAACAACGACGCCTAGCAGTAACAACAACAACAACAACAAGAACAACAACACAACGCCACAAACGCCAGCACCGGAACGACACATTTTCTGGGAGCTGGTTCACTTTGCCCG
>Ga0307981_1003737_pt1 | contig 11207 bp, 8 predicted proteins | sample OrgLakmetagen987_FD_201849 | JGI IMG/M metagenome (GOLD analysis project Ga0307981, IMG submission 201849) | Saline water microbial communities from Organic Lake, Antarctica - #987 | ecosystem: Environmental > Aquatic > Non-marine Saline and Alkaline > Saline | place: Antarctica: Organic Lake... | reverse complement strand
TCGCCCGTGCACACACCGACGACCGCGGTGGTGACCGGCGGAAGGCCGGCACCTGCAACCGACTGGCGCCGGACCGAGGCCACGGCGCCGGGATCGCCGCCGGTGAGTGCCGCCTCGCGTTTGGCGTGTTCCTCGTCGACCTCTTCGAACAGGTCACTGACCCGGATCTGTTTCGGCCGACCGTCCAGATCCAGTGCGACCTCGACCGCAGCACCGACATCGTTGGTGTGGACGTGGCAATTCCAGATTCCGTCACCGCCGACCACCACGATCGAATCGCCGATGGCGCCCCATCCCGCCTTGAAGTCGTCGATGCGGTCATCGTCGAGGTCCATGAAGTACATGACCTCGTAGCGCTGATCGGCTACGTCGACCTCGCCGGCGCCGCCGACCTTGCGGGACCCCGACCGTTCGGGAGCCGCCGTGTCGAATGCTGCGGCCACGGCGCCGCCCGTGCCGTCGTCCGCTTCGGCCTCGGGGAGCGGATCGCCACCGACCACGTGCAGCGCCGAGTCGAGGAAGAGCAGGAAGCCCGCTCCGCCCGCATCGACCACGCCGGCGTCCTTCAGGACTGGCAGTTGCTCGGGGGTGTTCTCGAGGGCGGTCTTGCCAGCGGCACGCGCCGCCCTCACCACCTCGATGAGGGTGCCACCGCCGTCCGAGGCCGTGCGCGCCCCCTCAGCGCTCTTGCGCACCACGGTGAGGATGGTGCCCTCGACCGGAGTGAGGACCGCCTTGTAGGCACCGTCGGATGCCGCTTGCAGCGCATCAGCGAAACGCACACCCCAGTCCCCGGCATCGGGTGCGATGGTCTTCATCGTCGATGCGATACCGCGCATGATCTGGCTGAGGATCACCCCGCTGTTTCCCCGGGCGCCCATCAGCGATCCGTGACTGATCGCATCACAGGTGGCCGAGAGGTCGCTGGCGTCGGCACCTTCCATCTCGGCGACGACCGCCTCGAGTGTGCGGGCCATGTTCGTTCCCGTGTCGCCGTCGGGTACCGGGTACACGTTCAACCGGTTCAATCCGCCCGAATGCGCCATCACCGTGTCACGAAACGTGACGACCAGATGGCGCAGCGTTTCGGTGTCGAGTCGTTCCAGTGTCCCCACGGGTCCGGAGTGTAGGGCCGACCCGGTTGGACGGAACGTTTGCCCCGCTAGCATCTGGATGCTGTTCGGATCCGCCCAAACGGGGCGACCCCCGACCGTGAACGTTCTCCAGGAGCAGATGATGGCATCGAAGTGTGAAATGTGTGGCAAGGGCCCTTCGTGGGGCATGTCGGTCTCCCACTCGCATCGGCGGACGAAGCGCCGTTGGAACCCGAACATCCAACGCATCCGTGCGTCGGTCAACGGCGGGACGAAGCGGCTCAACGTCTGCACCGGCTGCATCAAGTCGGGCAAGGTCGTCAAGGCCGGCTGACGCCGTCTGCGGCACCGACTCATCGTCATGCAAGGCGTCATCAAGGCCTACGACCCCGCAACCGGCGACGGACTCGTCATGTGCGACACCGATCTGGCTGATTACGAGCTCGCTCCCGGTGCGCTCGACGGTTCGATCTTCCGGATGCTGCGCCAGGGCCAGCGGGTCGTGTTCGCGCTCGACGATGCCGGTCGTGCCACCACCATCCGCCTCGGTTCCGAGGTCGACATGGGCACCCCCGGGTATTGAGACACCCGCTCATCGCTCGATGAGATGACGCGATGTCGCTGCATCGCTGATTGCGATCATGGCATCGCTGTTGATGATCACCGCTGATTGAAGCCGCCGCGATTTCGCTTCGGCGTCGTTTGATGTTTAGCGTGGAGGGTACCGCTGCGCAGACTGCGCCGACGGACTCGACGAGGAGTCAAATCAATGAGTGGAACGACAACGAACCAACGTCTGAAGGACTGGGTCGCTGAATGGGCTGAGATCATGCAGCCCGACGACATTCACTGGTGCGACGGTTCGGCGGACGAGTACGACCGCTTCGCACAGGCTCTCGTCGACTCCGGAACGTTCACCAAGCTCGACGAGGCGAAGCGTCCGAACAGCTACTGGGCCCACTCCGATCCCGCCGACGTCGCCCGGGTGGAGGACCGCACCTTCATCTGCGCGCCCACCGAGGTCGAAGCCGGCCCGAACAACAACTGGCGTGACCCCGACGAGATGCGCGCCGAGATGAACCAGTTGTACTCGGGTTCCATGAAGGGCCGCACGATGTACGTCGTGCCGTTCTCGATGGGACCACTCGGTTCGGACATCGCGCACATCGGTGTCCAGCTCACCGACTCGGCGTACGTCGCCACGAACATGCGCATCATGACCCGCATGGGCCAAGGCGCCCTCGACGCACTCGGCGACGACCAGTGGGTCCCGTGCCTGCACTCCGTCGGTGCACCCCTGGAGCCCGGCGACACCGACGTCCCGTGGCCCTGTGACGCCGAGAACAAGTACATCGTCCACTTCCCCCAGACCCGCGAGATCATGTCGTACGGCTCCGGCTACGGCGGCAACGCATTGCTCGGCAAGAAGTGCTTCGCACTGCGCATCGCCTCGGTCATGGCACGCGACGACGGCTGGCTCGCCGAGCACATGCTGATCCTCAAGCTCACCAATCCCCAGGGCGAGTCGAAGTTCATCGCCGGTGCATTCCCGTCGGCATGCGGCAAGACCAACCTGGCGATGCTGGTCCCGACGATCCCCGGCTGGAAGGCCGAGACCGTCGGTGACGACATCTGCTGGATGAAGTTCGGTGCAGACGGTCAGCTGTACGCAATCAATCCCGAGGCCGGATTCTTCGGTGTCGCACCCGGCACCAACCACGCCACGAACCACAATGCGATGGAGACGCTGTGGGGCAACTCGATCTTCACCAACACCGCACTCACTGATCAAGGTGACATCTGGTGGGAAGAGATGACCGAGGATCCTCCTGCTCGCGCCACCGATTGGAAGGGCAATCCGTGGAATCCGGAGAGCACCACCAAGGCTGCTCACCCCAACGCCCGTTTCACGGCACCCGCATCGCAGTGCCCGTCTGCCGCACCGGAGTGGGAGGACCCCGCAGGCGTGCCGATCTCGGCGATCCTGTTCGGCGGCCGACGCCGCACGACCGTGCCGTTGGTGACCGAGGCCAACGACTGGGATCACGGTGTCTTCCTCGGGTCGATGATGGCGTCGGAGAAGACCGCTGCTGCAGAAGGCACCCAGGGAGAGCTGCGGTTCGACCCCATGGCCATGCTGCCGTTCTGCGGGTACAACTACGGCGACTACTTCGCCCACTGGCTCTCCATGAAGGACCGCACCGACGTGTCCAAGCTGCCGAAGGTCTTCTTCGTCAACTGGTTCCGGCGCGACGAGGACGGACGATTCCTGTGGCCCGGATTCGGCGAGAACAGCCGCGTGCTGAAGTTCGTGTTCGACCGTTGCAACGGCGAGGGCGAGGTCGTCGACACGGCCATCGGCCGACTGCCGACGCGAGCATCGCTCGACCTCGACGGTCTGCAGATCGACGACGCCGACCTCGAGGCGATCCTCTCGGTGGACACCGAGGGCTGGAAGCGTGCGATCCCGCAGATACGCGAACACTTCGCTCAGTTCGGGGACCGTCTACCCTCCGAGCTCAACACCGCCGTCGACCAGCTCGAAGCGGCACTCTGACGCGTCGTCGTGGTCGGGACCAGGTCCTGGCCACGACCGTCACGTCACCACTATCCCCCGCCGGGGCAGGCCCATCGGGTTGGGGAACGGGATGGTGTCGCTGTCCACGACGGAGCGCGCCACTGGGCCGATCGCTCGCAACAGCATGGAACGCTCGTGTTCATCGAGTGCCTGCTCGAACGGTGCCGCGGCCAGCACGTCGGTGATCTCCTCCACGGAGGCACTCAGCATCGTGCCGTGATGCGTGATGCCGTCGTCGTCGAGCAGGTCACGCTCAGCCAGACGTTGCCGTGCGGCATCCTGCTGGTGGGAGGTCCACCCCCGGTTGTCGAAGAACACCGCAGACTCCCACCCACGAGTTGCCGCCGCCAGCAGGTGAGCTTCGCAGCCGTCGATCCCTGCGGCGACGAGTGCGGCAACGTGACCGTCGCCCCGGTGCTCACGCAGGGTCGTGCACTGCTGCCAGAGCTGCTCCACCGGATCGTCCGACTGGCCGACCTCGCTGTTCGCCGCGAACAGCGGCCGACCGATCGGCGTCGCTGCTGCGATCACGGGTTCGAGCAACTCGACCAGTCGGCTCGCGTTGCGCTCGATGCTCGGCGAGACACGCCGGAGCGCCGTTCCGGCAGCACGAGCACGAATCCGCACCAGGTCACTCGGCGACGAGAAGGTCCAGGCGTCCGGGATCGAACGTCGAACCATCGACGGAGCGAAGTTGGCGAACACTGCCTCCACCACGCCTGCGGAGACCGATCCGAGCGGGGCGGCTCGGAACCCGAAGTAGCCCATCCAGAACCCCTGCAGCCCGGCAGACCTCGCTGCATCGATCGACTCGGATGCGAAATAGGTGACTGCGTGGATCGCCTCGAGCTGCGACCACATGGTGCGTGAGAACACCTCGGGAGCGTAGGCCGGCGTGAACGCGACGAAGCCCCGGCCAGCGGGCCGGGGCTTCGTGAGTATTCGGAGGCGCCGGGAGAGCGCCGGGGTCAGTCCTGCAGTTCGAGGACGTCGACCGTCTTGCGTCCCTTGCGGGAACCGAACTTGACCGAGCCGTCGATGGTCGAGAACAGCGTGTCGTCCTTGCCGATCATGACGTTGTGGCCCGGGTGGAACCTGGTGCCACGCTGACGGACGATGATCGATCCGGCGGTGATCTTCTGGCCGTCGAACGCCTTCACGCCGAGGCGCTGTGCGTTGGAATCACGGCCGTTGCGAGTTGAACCGCCACCTTTGGTCTTTGACATGAGTGTCTCCTGTTCAGCTCGCGGAGATCGAGGTGATCTCGACCATGTGGTACTTCTGACGATGGCCGTAGCGACGGCGGTACGTCGTGGAGTTCTTGTAGGTGAACCCGTTGATCTTCGGACCCTTGGTACGACCGACGATCCTGCCCGTGACCGAAGCCTTCGACAGTTCGTCAGCGGTCGAGAGAACGGTGTCACCGTCGACGAGCATGACGGGGCGCAGCGACACGTCGCTGCCCTCATCACCATCGAGCAATTCCACGCGAACCTGCTGACCTTGGGCGACCTTTTCCTGCTTGCCGCCCGAAGCGATGATTGCGTACATAGCGGGAATCGATGTTAGCGGCACCGATGCCGAGTCCCACCGGAACAGCGGGATCGGAGCGGGACGCAAGATGCTCCGGTCCGACGCCACGAGCCGCTCAGCAGACCTCGCAGCTCCCGTCGTCGCTGCCTGGAGCAGCCTGGAACTCCACCTTCAGCTTCTTCGCGAGCCCACCCTTGACCACGATGCGCATCGATTCCGCCATTCCGATCAGTTGAGGAGTGATCAGGATCTGGAAGCGATCGTGGCGGAGCTTGCGGTACGGAGCGAGATTCTTGCCCTTCACGTTGGTGTCGACCGACACCTCTGCGACCTTGCCTCAACCGGTGGGGCGGATGAAGTCGATCGACATGGTTCCGCCCTTCCTCTCCAACAACCGCTGAGCATCATCGGTGATCTGGATCTGCATGGGCTCAGAGTACGGCGGCCACCGATCGGTTGGTCGCCGGTCACCGTTTCTTCACGTCTCGATACGAGCGGAGCGGACCCGCCGCCGTCACTCGAGGAGCGAGTGGTCCACCAGCACGCCGCGACCTTCACAGTCAGGGCAGATCTCACTGAATTCGGTCAGCAGCCCCTCGCCGATGCGCTTCCGGGTCATCTCGATCAGACCCAGCTCGCCGATGTCGAACACCTGGGACCGTGTCTTGTCACGGCCCAGTGCATCACGGAGTGCACCGGCCACCTTCGCCCGGTTCTCCCTGATCTCCATGTCGATGAAGTCGATCACGATGATGCCGCCGATGTCGCGGAGGCGGAGCTGTTTTGCGACCTCGACGGCGGCTTCCATGTTGTTGTGGAACACGGTCTCTTCGAGATTGGACTTGCCGACGTTCTTGCCCGTGTTGACGTCGATCACCGTGAGCGCCTCGGTGTGTTCGATGATCAACGACCCACCCGACGGCAACCACACCTTGCGGTCGAGCGCCTTATGGACCTGCTCGTGCACGTGGTGACGCTCGAACAACGACAGGCCTTCCTTCTCGGCGTCGTAGTACTCGATCCGCTCTGCGAGTTCGGGATTGAACGCCTGGACGTACTCGCGAACTTCCCGGAAGAGGCGCTCGTCGTCGATGATCACGCCGCGGTAGTCGGCACTGAACTCTTCACGGATCACGCGTACTGCGAGCTCTGGCTCACGAGACAGCAACATGGGCCGCTGGGCCTTCGCCGCACGCTCCTCGATGCCCTCCCATTGGTCGAGCAGCAGCGTCATGTCGGCGACCAACTCCTCCTCGGTGGCGTGCTCGGCGGCGGTGCGCACGATCAGACCGTGCTCGTCAGGCTTCACCCGGTCGAGGATGTTCCTCAAACGCTTGCGGACGTCGTCGGGCAGCCGCTTGGAGATGCCGTACGTCTTCGAGTTCGGGATGAGCACCACGAAGCGACCCGGAAGCGACACCTCCTGGGTGAGACGTGCTCCCTTGTGGGCGATCGGGTTCTTGGTGACCTGGCAGAGGATCAACTGCTTGTTCTTCAGGATGTCCTCGATGCGCGGGTTCTTGCCCTTCACCTCGATGTCACCCGGGTCGTACTGCACGTCGCTGCGGTACAGGACCGCATTCTTGGGGGTGGCGATGTCGACGAACGCAGCCTCCATGCCGGGCAGGACGTTCTGCACCTTGCCCACGTAGATGTTGCCGTGGATCTGGGCGACGTCGTCGGCAGGCCGGCTGACGTAGTGCTCGATCAGGTTGCGACCTTCGAGGACGGCGACCTGGGCCATGCCCGGCCTGGCCTGGACACACATGAAGTAGCGACCGATCGGCTTGCCGTTGCGTTCGCGTCCACGGCGCTGTTCGAGCGCGGCCTCGTCGAGTTCGCTCTTGCTCCGGCCCTTACCGCGGTTGCGGCGGCTCTTCTTGCCCCCACCCTGCTGCTCGTCGCCGTCGCTCTTGCCCTTGGCAGCGCCCTTCGTTCGAGTGGACTTCTGGCCGGGCTGATCGGAGTCGGCGCGCTTCGATCCATCCCCGCGACCACTCCCCCGACGGCGGCGCTTCTGGCCGCCGGTCTTGGCGGGTCGGGCATCGCCGGATCCACCCGATCCGCTCGGAGGAGGCGACGATGGCACTGGCATCGTGTCACCGATCTGCGGCTTGCGGACGAGGGCCTTCTCCGACGCTTCCGCCGACGGGCGGCCATCCGACATCTTCTCGGGCATTTCGACGTCGTTTCGTGCATCTCCGCCGACGGGGCCGGTTGCAGCGCGCTGCCGGGACCTCGGCTCGTTCGATCGCTTCGGTTGCCGTTCAGTCGAGTCGGACGGTCCGCTTTCGGCCACAGTCAGGTCGTTGTCGGTGCGCGGTTCGTGATCGTCCATGTTGGAGGGAATCCCTTCTACGGAACGAGTGTCGTCCACGTCGTTCCGGGGCCGGAGTCGGGTCGCGGTGCGAGCGGACTCCGGCATTCGTGGTGGTGCCGTTGCATCGGGCGATGGAACGGTTCGTCGTTGCGAGCGCCGCGATCCACTGGCCGGCCACGTGCATCAGCCCAGAAAAGAGTCCGTCGGTGTCACTCACTGCGCTGCATGCTACTGCCGGCCCTCTCGGAGTCGAAGGATCTCCGAGTCGACGATCGGAGCCCCGACCGTGCAGCGGTGTCACCTCATTCGCCGCATGTGGACACTCTGGACCAGTCCGAACATCGCGAAGTAGACGATCAGTCCCGAGCCGCCGTAGCTGATGAACGGCAGCGGCAATCCGGTCACGGGCATGATCTTGAGCGTCATCCCGACGTTCTGGAAGGTCTGCCACAGCAACATCACGAAGACCCCGGCACACACGTAAGTACCCAGGAGATCTCGGGACAGGTGGGCGATCCGCCAGATCCTGACGAGGCAGATCCCGATCAACGCCAACACAGCAGCGCATCCCACCAGGCCGAACTGTTCACCGACCGCAGCGAACGGGAAGTCGGCCCACATGACGGGGATGTCTCCGTCGTTGGTGAGCGGACCCTGCAGCCAACCCTTCCCCCACACACCACCGGTACCGAGCGCACGCATCGCATTGTCGGCCTGGTAGGTCTGGTCGATCCCTGCAGCACCCGGGTTGATCAGCGCGACGATGCGTGCTTCCTGATACGAGTTGACCAGGTTCCCGAGGAAGGCCGCCGCAACGGTCGCCACCGACAGGAAGGAGATGAGGAAGATGTAGCGGATCTTCGCACCTGCCACGAGCAGCACGCCCATGGCGATCGACACGATCACCGAGGCGGATCCGAGGTCTGGTTGCACGATCACCAGCACGGCGGGCACGCCGACGATCATCAATCCGCCGAGGAATCGGGCGTATGACACCTCGTCGCTGCCCTCCTCCGCCAGGAACGCAGCCAACATCAGCAACGTCGTGAACTTGGCTGCCTCGGCCGGCTGGAAGTTGATGATGCCGAGGTCGAAGGAGATCAGGTCCGAGCCCTGGGCCACCCCGAGCAGGATCAGGAAGAGCAGGCTTGCGAGCGTGAGGCCATAGAGCGACTTTGCACGCTCTTTCCAGAACTCGTAGTCGGCACTCATCACGACGCTCATCACGACGATCGCCACGATCGCGAACACGACCTGACGGGTGGCGAAACCGAACTCGTCGTCGAGCCGGGTGCGTGACGTCGAGAACACCACGAAGCAACCGATGACGGTGAGTACGAGCTGTGCAGACAGCAGGACCCAGTCGATGTTGCGCCGCGGTTCGGCGGGACTCGCCTTGATGTTGCCCAGCCCCGAGTCGGGCTTTCGAGAGAGGAAGGACGAGCTCATCAGGTCCGGCCGGTCTCGATCACTCGGTCACTTGCTGTGCGGAGAATCGACCGGCGTAACACGATTGATCAGCCAACTCCTTGGGGGCAGCCGGTACCAGATTCGAGGTGTCGAGTGGATCGGACAGTACGACCGGATCAGCCGGGGCGACACCGGAGAGTTGCAAGAAGATGCACTTCACGACGGGCCCGGCAGCCTGGGAGCCATAGCCGGCCTTCTCGAGGTATGCACTCACCGTGTACGGGTTGTCGTCTTCGACGCTGTACGCAGCGAACGCCGAGGAGTCGTTCCACGGATAGTTCTCCGCTCCCTGTGCGGTTCCGGTCTTGCCGGCGACCTGGATCGCACTCGACGGGTAGTAGTAGAAGAGTTTCTCACCCGTCGTCGAGTGGTAGTAGTCGCTGATCGTGCCCGGACCGGTGATCACGCGGCGCAGACCGCTGCTGATCTCCTCGCGGATTCCGTTCGCCATCGGGACCTGCCGGATCAGTTCGCCGTCGAGATTCGGCTCTTCGGCGAAGCTGGCCGCCATGATGTCGGCGTATCCGGCCTCGGCGGCATCGGGCGTGCCCGGGGTGTAGATGGCCTTGATGATCTCGGGGACGAGCACGAACCCACCATTGGCGATCGTGCCGTACCCGACAGCCAGCTGGAGCGGCGACGCGGAGAGCAGACCCTGGCCGATCGACAACTGGACGTTGTCTCCACTGAAGTAGCCGCTGCCCTCGTCCTCGGAGATCACGCCGAGTTCGGCGTAGCGCGCCTTGAGTTCCTCGTCGGGCACCGTTCCGTCGAATTCGAAGGGCAGATCGATGCCGGTGTCGGCACCGAATCCGAACAGCCGCACCTGCTCCTGCAGGACCGGCTCGTTGTTGTTCTGGAACATCAGTTGTTCGCCGATGCGGTAGAAGAAGGCGTCGCTCGACACCGCCAGTGCGAGCGAGGTGTCGACCACGCCGTACACGCACGGTCGACCGGTGCCCGAGCAGGTCGCATTCTTGAAGACGCACCTGACCAACCCGGAATCACAGCGATTCTGGTCGATCGTGTCGACCATCCGGTAGGTCCCGGTGTCGGTGTAGGTCTCCTCGGTCGAGAGCAGCCCGGTACTCAGCGCTGCGTACGCAGTGAACGGCTTGAAGGTCGAGCCGAGGTTGTAGCGGCCCTGGATCGCCCGGTTCACGAGCGTCGATCGGTCCGGGTCGACCTTGACGCTCTCGGGGATGACCTCGTTGTTCTCGTCGTACTCGAGCGCCGACACATCGGTCGCATCGAACACCGTTTCGAACACACCGCCGCTCAGATCCGACTCGAACCATCGGTTGTCGAACGTCGGATAGCTGGCCAGGGCGATCACGTGCCCGTTCTCGTGATTCTGCACCACCACGCCGCCGGCCGGCGCCTTGAAGGGCACCTCCTCGGGGAAGTCCGGGAAGAACCGCTCGGTGAACTGCGTCGCCGGATCGAGCCCGTTGCGGGACAGCGCCTGCTGGCGCAAACGGAGTTGGCTTTCGAGCGCCTGCTCCGCGAACTGTTGCTGATCGAGGTCGATGGTCAGCTGGATGTCTCGACCGTTGATCGGCTCGACTCGCTCGATCTCGCGGACGATCCGACTCGACTTGTCGACTTCGTAGATGACCTGTCCGGGCGAGCCGTGCAGCTGGTCCTCCATCGACAGCTCGATCCCGAACTTGCCGACACGTTCGCTTCGGGTGTAACCCCGGTCGAGGTACGTCTCGAGCGTGTCTTCCGTGATCGCTCCCATGTAGCCGACGACATGGCTGGCGAGGGGTGCGAACGGATACACCCGGCGCCACTCCTCGATGATCTCGACACCGGGCAGGTCCTCGACACGCTCGAGGATCGCCGCCGCAGTCGGCTCGTCGATGTCCTCCTTGACCGGCATCGGCAGGAAGTTGCTGTAGCGGCCACTGTCGAAGCGAGCTTCCATCTCCTCGATGGGAACATCCACCCAACCCGACAGTCGACGGAAGATCTCGGCACGATCACCAGAACGCCGCAACACGTCCCACGCCACGGCGACGGTCAGGATGCGTTCGTTGTCGGCCAGGATGCGCCCATCGGAGTCGAAGATCCGGCCCCGCTCCGGCAACAACGACACCGTCCGGCGCTTCGTCTGTTCGACCTCGGCCTGGAGCCCTTCCTGCTCGACGGTCTGGAGGAACCACATGCGAGCGCCGACCAGCCCGAACAACATCGTGGCAACGAGGGC